>SDBV01003754.1_pt1 | contig 22165 bp, 29 predicted proteins | sample 2277081 | NCBI WGS metagenome assembly SDBV01 (sample SAMN10402039, study PRJNA504765) | marine sediment metagenome | isolation source: marine sediment core GS10_PC15, 223 cmbsf | place: Arctic Ocean: Southern Knipovich Ridge | collected 2010 | reverse complement strand
ACACATCCAAACGGTCTGCCAATTCCAAGTCAATATGATGTTATAGGAGCAGCTTGGCATGTCGTATATCTGATTTATGGAGTAGCAACAGATTCTATGGCCGCATGGTTCTGGGATGGAACATTCTTCAAAAGAATACCCATCGATGAGGAAAAAATAACGCAAGATACCGTCTATGCTGACGGAAAAGAAAGGAATTGGGAATCATGGAAAAATGTAGGGTCGCTATAGTTGGCGCAGGTGGTATTGGAAGCTATCTATGCAAAGAAATGTACAACTTTCACAAGCATGATCAATTCGGAGCATGTAATGTTGAGATAACTGTATGGGACAATGATACGGTCGATATAAAAAATTTAAAATACCAGAATTTTCAAGAATTTGATTTAGGCGATAATAAAGCAGAAGTTGTTGGTCTAAGATACGATTTTGATTATGAAATAGAACGATTAGAAGAAGAGTCTATGCTCGATGGTTATAATATAATAATTGCGGCAGTAGATAATAGTAAATTTCGCAGATTACTTTATATTTGGGCTGAAAAAAATCAAGGAGCATATTGGATAGATTTAAGATCAGAAGGTAGGGCAGTTGCATTTTTTACAAAACATAAAAGTAATACATTAGAAAAAATGCTGGATACTCTGGGGGATACACCAGAAGAAGGTACAAGCTGCCAGTTGGCATTTGAATTGGAAAAAGGCATCATACAACAAGGTAACAAAATAATAGCCGCAATAGGTTCACAATTATTCATCAATTACTTACGACAAGAAAAAAATTCATCTAAATTCATAGCTAGGTTTTAAAATGTTTGAAATAAACAATGATCTAGGAAATATAAGATATAAAAGCTGGCACAACTGGTTTCACTTATGTGCCAGTATTCTTTTTGTAATTGCCTTTTACTTTTTCTCCAATCACCAAATACCCGTCGTAGCCGGATTAGAAGCCTGGGCAATTGGTATTCTTTGGGAAGTAGGAGACGGTTTTAAACCCTGGTTCTATCTATTTAGATATAGGGACGATCGACCAGCATGGTTAAATTGGATAAGACAAAATTTCTTTTATTCAGATAAGTTTTCTCTACAAGATGTCCTTGTATGGGATTTAACCGGATGCGTAATTGGAATACTCATACTCTTAATGGTAACTTAATAGGGAGGTCTATTGAAATTTGAGAATTATTTAAAATTTGGAAAAGAATTAATTATTGGTGATTTTGAAGAAGAAAAATTCATAAAAAAATCTAAAGACAATTTAATAGGATTTGGAATAGATAATGAGACAAGAGTTCTTCACATGTTTACAGATACATATGAATTAATCGCATCTACCAGGAAAGCCCTTTTAAGTATTGATGGTCAGTTTTATTCGGATATGCCACCTTATGAGTATGTATTCAAAATAGATGACCAGTTTTATGGTATTTTCTACACTATAACTGATGGCACTGACTACAGATACAAAACTTCCATTGTTAAAAAAGACATGACTCAAGAAGAAGGAATCCGAATACTCAGAAAATTAGTAAAAGACTACGTTAATCATAGAAAGCAAATACAAGAAATTCTGTTCAAGAAAGGTGAAAAAGTTCTGGATGATGTCATATTACCCCAGGAACTTAAACGATCCATATTAGATGATATAAGAAATTTTCTGAAGAATAGAAAAAAATATACAGAATTTGGAATGGTTTGGAAAAGAGGTTATATTTTTCACGGACCTCCTGGAAATGGTAAAACACTCTTTTTGCGAAAACTTGGTGCTGCCTTTGGATTAAATATGACCGACATGACTAACAGATTAAATCCAGATGGTACTCTAAGCTTGCCGCAACATGCAGAACCATACGAAAATGGTAGTCTTCTCAGTTTAGGTAAATTAGCTTCTGGAGATGATGACGAAAATCCTCCAGAGATTTATTACTTAGAAGATATGGATAAAGTCATTGGTAAAAATGATGCTGATTTTGCTAGAATTACACTATCCAATTTCCTAACTGCTATCGATGGTGTTTCACGTTTAGCTAATGGTTTAATACTTATAGGCACAACAAATCACAAAGATAGGTTGGAGAGTGCAATCATAGGTCGTCCAGGAAGATTCGATAGGGTTTACGAATTTGCAAAACCTACAAATGTAGAAATATACAAATTTTTTGAACGTAGAAATTTTTTAATTAAGAACAAAGAAGTGACTGCCGAGTACTCGGACTTGATGATGAGAAAAAACTTTAGCATGGCTTTCGTTGAAGATTTCATATTATCTTGTGTAACAAAAGTCGACAAACAAATAATATCGAAATCTGTTGCAGATTCGGTAATTAAAGACCTGGGACAATATAACAAACTTGAGGGCGAAACAAAAATAGGATTCAAACAATGATGTATCATAAAACTTGGAATCCGTGGGTATGTGAAAATGGTAGCCTTAGGCGCACGTCTAAGACTACCTTTTTCCGTCCTCTTACATATAAGAAACCTATTAGAATTTTTGTAGGCACCGAAGCTGATTTCTTCGACCCTGAAGTACCACATACTTGGAGAAGAGATGCAGTTGAAATAATATCAAAACAAAAAGAAATAACGTTTTTAATTCCCAGTACGCAACCAGATCCTACTTGTATTTTACCTAATACGTGGATAGGTCTAAAAATTACAAATGACACGAATCTTGTAAAACTTCTTAAATCTATAGAGCATTTGCCTTTTGTAAAGCGATGGGCATTATTTGAAGGCCTCACAAAACCAATAGATATAATACCATTATTTAGATGTGACTCACTATCACATTTAGGAGAAAAAGGTTGGCACCCAGCTTATCCATGCGATAAATGCCTGGGAGATGGATATCTGAATAAATATATGATACAATGGAACGTTGTATCAGGAGATAAAACAAAATACATGGACATAGACATCGTCCGAAACATACAACATTATTCGGACGTTCTACATATACCATTTTATTATAAACAAGCCTTAATAGGTGGAAAACTAATAAGGGAACCGTATTTAGATGGAAAACAATACAGACAACTCCCAAGGGAATTTGACTGATGCTTTACTAGCTGGGTCGTTTAAAGGTGGTAGGCAACCTAAACCAACACCTACATACCCAAGTTCTCTCACAGGAGTTATAAGACATATAAAAAAAGATCTGAAAGAATCTTATCGGTTTCTTATAAAAGACAAAAACGTCAAAGAAATAAGAATAACAAAAATAGATACTAAAAAACACATCATGCATTTATGGATTTATAAAAAAGACAGAAAATATATAGCAAGAATATTATCGTTATTGAATGATTACCCATTAAAACATGTGCTATTTTTACAAAATTCTGCATCAGTATACCTTTTTAAATGCACGGTAGAAATCAATCCAACAATTATTCCAAAAGGTATTGTAGTATTAAATTGACTTTTGTATTTAATTTTATTAAATTAAATACATATCAAGAATAACCATAATTAAAAATGAAAGTAAGAATTATAAAAGCCAATGGAGTAAAAGAATTTAACAAAGGTATCAATCTAGAAGAGTTTAACAAATTAATATCACAGAATATGGACTATTTTACTAACACAGATGGGACAACCGGAAATTTCACTACTTATACAGACTCTGGCACAAATAAGATAGATTATTCATATTCAAGATATTCAACATCAGCTGAGAACCCATTTTTTGCACATATTTATTCAACCAGCTAATTGTCGATGACTAATCAAAAATCATTTGAAGTCGAACTTTATAATGTATTATCGTTTAATTCTGGTGAACCTGACTTTATAGAAGATACAAATGATAATCTGAAAATTAAAAATGCAGTAATCATTAGCATGGGATGGAAACCGGATAATCGTTGGCAAAGCTTTTTATGGGGAATGCTAAAGCATTCTTTTATAAGAATACATTTTGATTATTTCAAGCGTGCAGAAGAATATTATAAAGACAAAGAAAAATAATTTTTCGTGGATAAGTATTTAAAAGATGTCGGAAAAACTAAGCTTTTTACAGCTGAAGATGAGCATAAAGTAGCTTTACGCGCACAAGCCGGCGATCGAAAAGCTAAAGATGAGCTTATTGTTCGAAATTTGCGATATGTAATTGACGTCGCAAAAGGCTATCAAAGACAAGGATTACCACTAGAAGAACTAATTGCAGAAGGTAATTTCGGTATTTGTAAAGCGGCCGAACGATTTGATCCAGGCAGAGGAATGAAATTTATAACCTATGCTGTTTGGTGGATCCGACAAAGCATACTACAGGCTCTTTCCGAAAACACGCGTGTTGTACGCATTCCCATAAACAAAATAAATGAAATACAAAAAATCAGAAAAATAATGGAACGAGAAATGCAAGAAAAGGGAGATTCAACGCCTTCTGAATACGAAGTTGATCCTAACGTTCTTGAGATGTATTCCGCATTTCCTGTGAGATTAGATTCAGAAACTGCTTCCGAACAACCAATGATCGAGTTATTTCCTAATAAGGATGCTGTTCCGCCAGATTCAAAATTTGAGTCCGAATCATTGAGAATTGATTTAGAAACAATACTGGAAAATTTAGATGCCAGAGAAATAGAAATTCTGAAGTATTACCACGGCGTCGACGAGTTCCGCCCTTTCACATTAGAAGAAATAGGGAATATTTTAGGTTTAACCAGAGAAAGAATACGGCAAATAAAGAAAAAATCTTTAAAAAAACTCAGACGTAATCCTCGATCCAAAAATCTGCTAGACAAATACATTTAAGACCAACCAAAAAAATAATGAGCGTATTATTTATTGACACCAAGGATGCTTTCACTGATTTGCTGAAAGATATTCGAAGGTTGGGTAATATACCAATAGCTCTAGATACTGAAACTACAGGTCTAGATCCTTTCACTTCGAAATTATTGCTAATACAGCTTGGAACCGAACAAGACCATCAGGCTGTAATAGATGTGGAAAAAACATTATTCGCACATCCGGATTTACAGCCGGAGTTCAAAGAAGTAATGGAAGACCCACAACAAGTTTTCATATTGCATAATGCAAAATTTGATTACAAGATGCTTAAGCATCACCTTAATATAGAAATTCTACATTTAAGAGACACCATTGTAGCGGCGCATTTGATTAGAGCCGGCATACAAAAGAAAGGGTTCGGATTAGATGATCTCCTAAAAGACTATAATATTGCTGATTTATCCAAGGCAGTAAGACAAACTTTTATTAATCATAAAGGATCATTCACAGACGAACAAATAAAATATTCTGCGGATGACGTGACATATTTACACAAATTGCATAAAGTCTTAATGATGGATATCATAGATTTAAGATTGGATTCAGTTTATAATCTAGAATGCGAAGTGATACCAGTCACGGGTGATATGGAATTAAACGGACTTCACCTAGATTTTGCGAAATGGAGTGCCCTCGAAGCCATAGCAAAAAAAGAGAGTTTAATAAAAAAAGAAGAATTGGACAAACATTTTCTTCCATATTGCGATAAAGATCTGTTTGGAGATCCTATAATTAATTATAATTCTCCTTTACAGCTTAAACCAATATTAGAAAAAATTTTAGGGCATAGTATTACTGGTACCGGAAAAGATGTTTTAGAGAGAATCCTCAACCCCGCAGTAAGATCTTTGTTAAAATATCGTGAATATGAAACACGGGTAACCCGCTATGGTAGTGCTTTTTATAAAGAACATAAGCACTCAGTAACCGGAAGAATACACCCAAATTTCAATCAGGTGGGCGCCACAGATTCTGGAAGATATGCTAGTAACAATCCTAATGCACAAAACATACCACGCGAAACCGCATATCGCGCTGCATTTACTGCAGAACCAGGCTGGAAAATAGTAGGAAGCGATTACTCAAGTATGGAATTGGTTTTATTATCAGAATTTTCCAAAGATCCGGAATTCAAAAAGATATTTGACCTGGGGCTAGATGCTCACGGGCATGTAGCCACAATGATCATGAATAAACTAGTAATTGAAAAAGGTAAAAAATATCTTGATAAAGATGGTACTGTAAAGGTTGCAGATAAAGATTATAATGCAGATTTGCGCCCAGTAGGAAAAAATATCAACTTCGGTGTAGCTTACGGATTAGGGCCGACTCGATTGGCCAATTCATTGGAAATCGAATATGAGGAAGCAAAAGAATTGCTTGCAAAATTCTGGAGAGCATTTCCAAAAGTAAAAATATTTCTTGAGGCCCGGGCAACCGAATCTCTAGAAAACGAATGTGTACGTTGTTATATGGATAATCGATTAAGGTGGCTTAAAGGCTTTAATCTTAGATTGCCTAAACAACGGGCACATGCAGCAAATATAGCAAAAAACATGTCTTTGCAATCAGGCAATGCAACTATAACTAAAAAAGCATTAGCACTTGTTAAAGCGGAAATACGGAAAAGAAATTGGAATGAAAATTGTAAAATTATCAGCACAATTCATGATGAAATTCTCATGGAAGTAGAAGAAAATATAGCTAATGATGCTAGAGATATGTTAAGCATTAAAATGGTAGAGGCCGCAAAAATGTGGGTAAAAAATACTCCTGTAATTGCGGATGCCTATGCCGCTGACCACTGGAAAAAATAAACCAAAAAAAATAGAATGAATATAGTAATTAGTGGAAAGATGACCAGCGGCAAAACTACAGCCGCTGATTATTTTCTTAAAGAAATATCTAACAGTAAAAAACTTACTTTAGCTGGTCCTATATATGATTTGGTTAATAATCTGGAAAATGAGGACTGGAAAACTCTTGTAGATAAATATATTTTGCCTTACTATGATCCACGAGACGCAATACAACGAAAAATGAATTTGGATATTTCTGAAGAATTTTATCTAACATGGAGAAAAATTCTTTTTGAGACAAAATTCATCCCTAAAGAAAAACCAAAATCTAGGAAAAGATTACAGTTTCTTGGTACCGACGGGGCAAGGGAACGAATAGACGATAAAATATGGATCAAGATCGCTACTGAAAAGGCAAGACAAGAACCAAACACAACTTGGATAATAGAAGATTGTAGATTTAAAAATGAATTTGAATGGTTCGAAAAAGCTGGATGGCAACCTATTTTTTTGTATGTATCTAAACGAACACAGGAATCCAGGATTAAGCATCTCTATGGCAAATTTAATAAATCCATTCTTGAGCATCCATCCGAAGCAGAAATAGATAGTATTCGCGTATCGACTGAATGCATAATAGATGCTAATCAATGTATAGCAAATATGCTATATGACATAAAGGAATTCTTATGGAAAAAAGAGATCTTATCTTAGATGTGGACGGTTGTATATTGGATTTTGAATATGCATATACGCCTATACTCGAAGCAGAAAGTCTTCAATTAATTGATGATGACTACAAACAATGGGATATCTTAAAAACAAGAGGCTACACAAGAAGGCAAGTATATAAACTTGTAGTGAGAGCCTGGGAATCAGAAGAATTTGAAAACCTTCCATTTATTGCTGGAGCCAAAAATTTTTTGAAATGGGCATCATGCAAATATAATATAATATATAATACAACTGTTCCAGAACTATACCGTGAAAAGAGAATAAAAAATTTAAATAGACTTAATATTCTTGAGGATATAGGAGCAGAAATTCGTTTTGCAAAATCACACCGAGACAAATCTAGAATTGTTGGGGAATATGATAATGTCATCGCTTTCATTGATGATAAACCTAAAAATGTAGCTGCTGTAAAAGAAGATTGTCCAAACATATCAACCATTTGGTATAATCACGACGGGCTTATGAACGTCTATGATTACGACCCTGAACCAGATTTTAATGCACACTCATGGCCAAACGTAAAAAAATATCTACAAAAAGAGATTGGACAATAATTCTCAAAAATCCTCAATTTAAAATGAAACTTGTTCCCAAATCTCAACGCATAACAAAAAAAGATGAGACATTGATAGGACAAACAATCATCAATTGTTACGAAGGGAGTCGTTATAAATTAGTTATCAAGAACATTTATATTGATGAGAAAAAACAACTTTGTATAGAATGTATTGACAATGATCAAAGGTTACGGACGCTTTTAGCGAAAGATTGCAAACTCATTAAAAAAAATAAAAAAACTGGAATAAGAACAAAGACTTCTAGGTCTTCTATTTCAAAATCTCCGACAAAGCTATTTAAAAGAAAAAGGAGAACAACTAAGAAAATCTAATACTCAATATTATGTTTCGTAATAAATGGGGTATTCCTGTTCATCTTTTCTAGATGCCTTCCTGGCTTCCGTCCACCTAATAGGGAACCTATTAGGCGTGCGCCCACCCTGCAGGCACTAGCGATGAACAGGCGGAGGAATTAACTGCAGCTAATTAAAGAAAAAAAAGAAAAATGTGGGCCAGTCGGAAGCCCATCCATTTTTCTCTTACCACCAAAAATCAATGGAAACATTATTTATAAAATTTAATGATGTAAATGGACATAGTTACACGATGAATATATCCGAAATATTGATGATAGCGAATAGAGATAGTGACATAGAAGTAATCACGATATATGAAGATAGTATTATGATAGATCAGGAAACTTATAAATCTATAGATAACGCATTAGATAACAAGAAATTACTAATTTAAGGAAAATTAAGTTAATGGCAGAAACTCAGCTACACCAACATCTAGCGGCAGAGCCTAATATCAAGGCAAAAGAGCTCGCGCTAGGTAAAGAAACGGAACATACCTTAAGTAAAAAAGCACATCACTTCGTGGGTAATGTTCGTATGTATCAGCCAAAAGAGGATGGCGGCGAAAAATTTCCGGATGAACTTGAACCTCTCGTAACTACCGTACCAGAAAAATTACAATATTATTTAGATTCTCTTTCAGATGTAATAAATCATTCAGTTGTGAAAGAAGAGACCAATGCTACTGCTGTCGCAGATCTTATTTATGACAAAAAAGTCATAAAGAAAGACGTACACGCAACGGCTTTATTAACTCTGGAAAATAGATTAAAAGGATTGAGATCTAAATTGATGGCTATTCCTACTTTGGATCCAAAATTCGTATGGAAATGGAATAAAGAGCAAAATTATTGGCAAACAGATCCAATTCAAACTTTGAAGTCTAAGAAAGTTCCAACAGTTTTAGTTAAGTATGAAGCCACAGATAAACATCCGGCACAGACCGAACTAATTCACGAAGATCAAACTATTGGAACATGGACGACAACAAAGCTTTCCGGAGCAATTTCGTCAAAATTGAAATCCGAAATATTGACTCGTTATGACAAGTGGGAATTAGCTGTAAAAGATGCCCGTCAAAGAGCCAATAATGCAAAACTTGTTGTTGATGGAAACCTGGGTAACACTATAACAACTAATATCCTCAACGGAGGATTACCAATATAAATGACACTAGACTCAAGCTAAGACTCAGACTAAAAAACCTGTTTTTGTTTGTAAGAAGTAATAGGTAGATAAATAGAGCCCTAGAGGTTCAAAGATTCCAACCGTTAGCTTCTGAAGACAATATAAATCAGTTTTTAAACTTAGCCTTTGTGTCCAGACTAATACTGCAACACGCCTAAAGTAACCGTTTGTAATTTCAATATATCAAAGCGGGGGTTCGATTCCTCCCCGGCCCTCAAGATTCAAAACCACATACGGGCCGGTAGTCCAGCGGTAGGACGTGATCGTTTAAGACTAAACAACAAACTGGTGAAAATTCAATTAGACAGGCATAAGCAGCGAGCATTCAAACTCAACTAACACTTGAAAATTTGATTGAATTCACACTTCAAGCGCGGCATACCCAGGGTAGGGCAGTCGCGCTTTTTATTTAAAAGGAAAACAACTATTAATGGCAAAAACAATAGGTGACACATACATAGCAATCGTTTTAGATGGCAGTGGATCTATGTCAGGCGATGTAGAAACAACAATTACAGGCGTCAACGAAATCATAGATTTGATGAAAGCTGAAAAAAAGAAACTAAACGGAAAAGTAAAAGTATCTTTGATTGTATTCCGCAACCGTGAAGGCGAAGTAATTTATTTTAATGAAGATGCCGATAAAGCTGGCCATTTAGACCATGAAAACTATGTACCATCAGGATCTACCCCTATGTATGATGGTATAGGACAAGCAATAAAACTAATTGATGGGGTTATAAAAGAAAATGATGCTGCACTAGTTTACATTTTTACAGATGGTTACGAAAACAGTTCGTCCATTTGGAAACGTGAAGACATTCAAGAATTACAAAAAGAGCGAGAAGATGCCGGAAATTGGACTTTTGTATTCCAAGGTATTGAAGGCATAGAGAATGCTCCAGGATTAACATTTGCCACAAACAATGCAATGGCTTTTGACAACACTGCTGGAGGACGCAAAGCCGCATACGGCGCGACTTCTAAAGGACTTGCACAGTATTTTCAATCAAGATCCATGGGAGAAACACAAGTCTCAAATTTCTATGATCCGGACGAATGCAAGTTCGAGAATAAGAAAAAGGACTGAGAAGTACTGGTATAACTACCAGTACACTTAAACCGCCGGGGGGTAGTTTAAAAAAAATTACTCAAAAACGCGATGCAGTGTAAGCCCTGAAGCTGGGAGCCCTATCCGTTGAAAAAGGGCAGGTTATACGGCAGCGACGAAACACGGAGAAACGTTTTCCGTCCCCCCAAAGTATGACAATTGATCTAAGAAACTTCAAGCTCGTGGGTATTGCGTAAACCTATATGCTGGTTTTACGCGTACTCTAGAGGTCCGTAACGGTGGTAATCCCTCACGCAAAGCACATCCCATGGGTCGGAACCCTGGGCCTCATAGAAACTCCTATCGTTTGCGCGATAGTTATCCACCTTGAGTCGAGAGGAGAATCTTGTGTAAAGCGGTAAAAATCCGCAGCGAGCTTGTTTATAATAAGGAGATATTTTTAAATGGGTGCTAAAACACAAAAAGCTGGTGGTGGAAGCAAAAAAATCGGTGGAAAGAAGAAGAAATGCGAACGATATAGGCTTGCAAAAACAAGGGAAAAGAATAAAAAAATAAAAAAACTCCGCTATGAGATAAGAATGGAAAAGGCAAAAGCAGGCAAATTGAGAAGAAAAAAGAAAAAAGAGCAGGCGAAAGCAGAAGCGTCTGTTCTAAAAGGAACACGAGGCGCTAGCGGTTAATAACCGCTACTAGAACCAGATTGTCGTCTCGACTTTCATTTAATGGTTCTATTTGTTGTAACCTTGACATCCCTGTCCGGTTTACAACAAATCATTTCCTCCCATCCTGGATCTCACTAGTGACACTAGTGGGATAACCGGCACTGCAGTGAAGGAAAGCTCCTTCAGTAGGACCTCGGGAAAGTACGCACACGCGGGCGGCTGGATCCAGAGACGCATGCAACAAGCAACAAGCAGGTACAACGACGGGAAGAGACCCGGGGAAATCCGGAAATCACCGCAAAACAGGAAACTTAATACGCGGTGATATATAAAAATAGAAGAAATGGGACGCACAGAGTGACGTCCTCTGTCCATTTCTTCTAAGGGCATATAACATGTGCTTTTAGAAGAGATGGATAAAATGCTTCGTTTTATCAAGATCTCCTTTTTTTTCTAATCTAGCAGCGAAGGGCAACTGCAAATTCCGAAGATCAAGTAAAGTCTTCGGAATTCGACCGCTCGCCCACTCGCAGTGAGTTTAGAAAAAATCTTGTAAGTACAGGTGGATAATTACGACTTCTATCCGCCTGTCATCTTACAATGAGAGCTGTAGATCAAAAGTTAACATGCAACTTGGCTAGTTGTTACGACTAGCTCTTTAGTAAAATGAATATATATAAGGAAACGTTTCACTCGCAAGGTGAGAAGTACAGCTTTTTTTATCTTTAAGTTTGGAATAAGAAATATAGAATAAGAAAAGAGGAGATAAAAAAAATGATTAGCCCAAACAAAGAAAGATTTTTATCAGAAAAAAGACGCCTAAAAATACAGATAGGCAAGTTTGATAAAAACAATGTTCCTGTAAAATTATCTGATCGACTTAAACTTATTAATAAACAATTAACTAAAATAGAGGAAATACAAAAAACAACAGATCCTGCAAAAGGTTTAGATGAAACAGAATATGCTATTTGTAAATGAATAAAAATATAAGGGAGGAAGAATATTCCTCCCCTATTTTTTTACATTTATTAGGCTGATTCCCCTTTAGTTACTATTACTGGCTGTATGCTGTCAGCAATTATATTAACATTTTCCATCACAATTGTTTGATTCGCTCCAATATTCATTTGATGTGATTGCACCATGCAATTTTGAATTAATATCATTGCTGTCTGGTCATCTTCGCTGTCATGTATAATCAACGCTAACCCAAAAGGTCTGTTGAAGAAACTTGACGCCAGATTTAAGTAGAAGGCTCCGGAATCCTCAGTTGGAACCCCACTATCATGTCCGGGAGAATCTGCACTAGCCGGCTGACTTGGCAAACTTCCCGCAGTGTCGGCATCTCCAATTTTTGTCCCATAATACATGGCAGCTAATAAAGAATCGCCGTTAAAGATCACTCGACTGAGTCCTATTTGAACTCTGGTACGTCCAGGAATCATATAGGGTTTTCTTGAGCCTATTTCAAACAATTGTTGAATTTGCTTATTCTGTACAACTGCCGCACTCTCGAGGATACCTATCGGATATAATGAGCCCGCTAAATCTACTTTTGCGTCTATATTGGGAGGACCTGCACAAATAACTATAGATTCAGACGAAACAAAATTTTCATTTTTATCTAACACATCTGGTTCTACGTGTGCTTCTTTAAACTCCCAAGTTTGGTATGTTGTTCTAGCCATTTAAATTCTCCTTAGAATTGTAGGTCTATCTTAATGTAATTGACAGGATATTTGACTAATACATTTAGACTAACTTCTACAGTATCAGGGGCTTCTTCGGCCTGTGCAATATTAAGAACTTTAATATCATTGACATGGCCGTTTTTAACAAGGTAAATAATTTGTGCTTGTAGTGACATAGTAAGCAATTTCAAGAACTGTGGACTAATATTATAGCGTCCAATATAACCAGAAAGTCCATTACGTAAAAATTTTGCTATAAAATCTAAAGTTTTCAAAATACTTAATTCCCGTCTTTCAACAGAAGTCATATCAGTTGTTAATTGATGTCTACAGTAAACTGGTGCTGTCGAAGAATTTTGAACTAACAGATAATTACCACCCTCGGCCATAGTATTAAGATCAGATTCGGTAAATTTATCCGTTGAATACATCAAACGACTTATTCCAGTCACAGCTAAATTAGTAAATGGTGTTTCAGGGGGGTATCCAGATATCATACCACCAATAGTTGCTGCACCAATAGTACCAGGTACAGGAGATTCAACTATCACGAAAGTATTTTCTGTTGCTATATTAGTCCGCATAGCCTCAGTTAGTATTTCACCTTTTCTGTAAGAATACCTAGTTCCACTTACTGTGACAGTTTTATTTTCACCTAAATAAAACGGTATGCCTGAAACGCCTTGAACTGCATCACGATAAGCATCTGTCAATGTAGATACATGACGTGATTCAGTTACAAACATTGTATCAGGAAAAGAATAGACAAGTCTACGTTCTTGCTGATTATATGCAGCTTCTTTTATTGCCCCCGCTGTGACAGCTGTGTCGGCACCATCTGCGTCGGTAGGATCGCTGCCTGCATCTTTCCAAGGTATACTTGGTGCAGCCACGACCATTCTCTCGCGTTTTTCTTCTGGTTCTGAATAAGTAGTTGCATGTGTTTTGCAAGCACTAATAACGCCTGCTGTTGTTGTTAAAGGAACCATAGCATAAATTTCTCTGGTCTTTAACGTATCGAATGCTACATCTGAAGAAATGAATTCATTGGAAGTTGGTGATGGTGATTCTTCAGTTACTGGGGAACAGTGTACATACCCGCCAGTATTGAGCATTGCTTTGTGTAATCCTACTCCTAATGGATTGTAGGATATGGTTGAACCTATTTTTTCTTCTATATCATCCAAATCCGACATAGTCAGAAATGGGTCTAGATCAGTGCGAAGTGCACGATATCCAATTTCAATTGCTGCACCAGCTTCCAGTCCAACAACTTCAGGATAAGTCGTACCCAAACCCGCATTTATTTGTACAGATGTAGGCCCTGCTGTAAAATCAGCAGCAGAGTCAAGATGCACTCTTGTACCTGCAGAAGCCCCAGTGCCACCAATCAGATCAACATATACACTCGCTTCGTGCACTTCTGCTCCTGATGGTAACCCAGCATAATCAACATCTATCTGGACTCCACTGTATACTTCTACGTAAGAATAATCTCCTACTTCTTCAACAAAAAATGCTTTTCCAATTATAACCGTTCCTAAATCAGGAGAGATTAAACTTGGAGAAACAGTTACTTGAGTTTGAGTAACTTCAACACCTGGTTTTACATAAGCCATAAAGATACTCCTTAGTATTTAAAAGCCTTTAATTATATCTTTTGTCATTTTTGGCAATTCTACGGTCGTTAGATGGGCCATAGCCAATGGTCTCAGAGGACCCCAAAGAACTGATTCTTTAAGTGCACCACCTACACGTGATGTTAAACCGCGTTTTTTTCCTTGTGGATCATATTTATTTGTGGCTAAAGCTAATCCACCGAAACCTAAGCCTGTATCAACTACAGGGTTCATAATTCTTCCGGCTTTGGAACGTTTAGCAATAACATCGTATTGTCTTCCGCCTTTAGAACCTATTGTTTTTGTGAAATACTGCGTTCTAGCAAAATCTTCTTTTATATATTTTCCAATACCTTTTTTAGCAATGGTTTTACCAGTAGTTATTAAATTCGCAGTGCCTGTTAGTGCTGCTTGCCCAATCCTTCTAACAGGATCTTTCCAAGGTATTTTTCTAGATTGTCTGAACCCTAAAGGTTGTCTAGTTTTTCCTAGCCACGGTTTTACAGTTCCTTTTCCAGTAGTGGCTTTTAGAGTTCCCATTCCTTCCATCCACCCTATTCCTGATTTTCTATACAATGCTGGATTCGTTGCTATATCAGAATGCTTACTAGCAAAAGTTGAAACTTTGCCTACTATATCTTTTGCTATAGTACTCTTAGACATTATTTTTGCAATTAGTCGGCCCAATAATCCATAACCACCTAATTTCTCAAATTCTTCCACAAATGCTTTTCGTTTAACTATATATTCCTGAGTAGAGCTGATCATAAATTATTAGTCCTGAGTATAATGGATGTATGTAATCAACGGGTTCCTGTAATCCATAAGTATATAATGGATTATCGAAAGGAACATTTACTACCTCGGAATAAGTGCCGTATGTTATGTTTCCCATATATCCGAATGTCAGTTGTACACCACTTGGAATAGTTATAAAAGTAATATCTAATCCGCTTATTGTATAATCAATACCTTGTACATAATATCCTTTTCCGAAAGTTCCTGTTATTCCTGTGCCTAATTCAGCAGTATCTGCACCTGACGAGCTCAGCAAACTGGAATGAATATACATATCTGAAAATGTATCATGGATGTAATCTACATTCCTTTGCATTGCGTAATCAATAGATATTGGGACATTAACAAATTCTATATCAGTTTTATTTTTTAATATTATGGCATCTCCCATAGAAATGCCCCTAATATTATTAATACCATTTTTACGAAATTGATCTCGAAAACCAGTCAATTTGGTAAAAAGATAATCTGCTAATCTTTCTGTTACATACTCTGTCTTTGAAAGGACGTTGTATACGACTGTCCCATAAATAATATCTGAAAACCCTTTATCGAGAGTCATCAGATTATAAGTCTGCCTTTGATCAATCGTATGTTGACCCCATCTAAGAGGCCCACGGCTAAGAATTATAGCAGGTTTCATTTCTATTAACGGAGATTCTATAAAATGCTTATCCCCTATTAATATAGCCGTTGTTTTAGGATCAAGAGTCCATTTTAATGCATAATTTTCTGCAAATAAAGATTGTGCAAACCCGATAAAAATTCTTTTTACATCTATAGTAAATCCCATTAAATCATCCTGATTAGTTCTTTTATCTCTCGCCTTTTTCCGCTATTAGTAAAATAATCTTGCATTTGAATTGGTGCGGCTTTCGAAACTACGGTGACTACGTCGCCTTCGGATTTAAAAAACAAATTATGGGATATTCTTGATAATTTCTGAGAAATCATTTCAACAATTTTTTCACCACTTGATCCTTCTGAAACTCTATAAATTACGGGTCGCATGTTACAAATGTAAACTATTTATTTCAAATAGTCAACAGCAAATTACACGAACTGTAGCCAATTGTATAATATTTAATATTTCATTTACCCAGCTGGCCGGGATTTCCCCGCTCATATCATATAAAGCATAATTTGTTAGAGTAATGGCTGTCGTACCAATTCCTATCCCACGGAATTTGATCGAAAAAAGATCTCCACCTCCTGTAACTGGGGCTGATGCCATGTTCAATTTAACAACCACACTACCTGGGATTTCATTATCGGTTACTAATATAGCGCCTGGCAAAAAAGCATGGTTTATCACATTTAATCCAGTATCCACATTCACTGGTTCTATAATTGCAGGATTATATGTGATGTCAGTTGCAATACCCGCCATGTCAGACACGTTTTCAACTGATACTTTTATATCAAATTCTTCTGTCAAATATTTTACCATTAGAATAACTCCTCGAATTTGTTCGTCATAACCTCAGCATCGAGGTATTTTTCTGCTAATCTTCTATTTACCATGCCATCAGCGGCGTCATATTCCTGTAAAAGTTCAGTAAGCTCTTGTATGTTTGGAAATGTTCCCCCAGTCCATCCTGAACAATTCCTGTATAAAAACCCTTCAAAATTTTCAGGTTTTATCCAGCCGTCTGTTCCAAATGGCCCATGTATCAAAACAGGTTTCCCTGAAGCCATTCCTTCGTAAGCAGATCGACCATATCCTATAATTATATCGCAATTTTTTATTTGTTCATCAACGTCTTCAGAACCTGCTATATGTTTATATTTTATATTAAGAATTACACAAGACCTGTAAATACTATAATTAGGAATACCTCTAAAGACATTTAATGTTTTTTGTGGTGGTGTTTTGGGAAATTTAGTCGGTCTAAATTTTCTTAAATCTATCCCATTATGTATGGCTACGTCAGCATTTACAGCTTTTTGTGTCCTTTTACTAATAGCTACATGTGCGTAGACTTTACCAAATGGAGTAAATGGTTCGAACATTGTGCCATGTGATACAAAAATGGTTTTTTCTGGTGATACATATTTTTGATGAATATTGTAATTTACAATGGCGTAATCGTATGAATCATAATCCGGAAGTGTTTTGCTATATGTAGTGGTCTGTAATTTATCTAAAAAGACATGTATGCCTTCTGAATTAGGAACATAATCAAAATCTTTTTTTACCTCAAAATCTACTTTATGACCCCTTTTTATTAAAAAATCTCCTAAGGTGTAACTCCAGGTATTGACCCCACTTAATCTATTATGGCCAAGGATTATTAATATCCTTTTCATAACCAACAATTTACAACAAAAAAAAGGCTTAATCAAGCCCTTTTCCTGTGTTTATTTTTTATATTTTTCCGACAAGATCTTAAAGAATTTGCCCTTTTTGGTTGGCGAAGTTGGGAGCTTGATAGGGAGAAATTTAATTACATTCCTATCTGGTAAAGCACTTATTTTTTCAAAATATTTCATACTAATTTTTTTCATATTTTCTTTTGAATATCCAACCTACAAATACAAACCAACCAGGTACGAATAAAGAAAATGGCCATCCAAAAAAATGACCAATAAATCCACCAGCAGCAACAACTGCTAATGCTACCCAATATGTAAACCAATGTTCTGATACGAATTTGCCAAACGACTCGTAAATATCGTCTAACCAATCACTAACTTTGTCAAAAATTTTCATATTATTTCCTTTTTTATTATGTCGGCCAAAACTCGCCTGTTCTAAAAAGTTTAAAAATGGGCATCCTTAGTTTGCCTGATGGAAGTTTTTCTTGATATTCCACCGTCATAGGTTTGCCCAAATAATGCAATTTATTTTTCCAAATCTGTTCTCTTTCGAAATCTGTAAAACCACCACCAACCCGGGTAATGGCATCTCTTCCAGCTTCATCCGGTGTAGCTAATATTTTTCCTAACTTTCCTGTTAGCCTACCTTTTCCTTCTTCAAATCCTTGGGCATATAATTCTGTATCTGATTTCAATTTTGATTTAATTGGACGATCAGAATTCAAATCCCAGATTACCCATCCTTCGACTGTACGTGGATGTCTGCCGCTTTTGATGGCATCATACAGGCGTCGTTTATCTTTCGGGGTTTTTGCCATTATTGGTAATTTAAGTTGAGGTAGCTTTCTTTGGATTTCTTCTAGTAGCTTTATTTTTTCGCCATAAGGCTTTTTAGAAAAATCCACTCCTTTATATTTATCAATGTTAAAAATAACGTTATCAAATTTAAAGTGTCTTTTAGCTACCTCGTCTTTTGCCTTCCATACATTGGCATTTAACAACCCAGTTCCTTGACGATGCGGAAGCGACTTTCCTTCAGAATCGCTAACGAAGGCCTCTCCCCATAAGGTTGTTTTATCTAGTTCGTCTGGTACAATCGTATTATATAAATCCGGATATTTGTATGTACGATTTATTAATTCCGGACCTCTTTTACTCTTTCTGTAACTAAAAACTTCTACAGGCCTACCTTTACGCAACACAAATATGCTTGCCGCACCATCAATTTTCTCTGTTAAAATTTGGTTTGGATCGTCAAAAGTAATGTTTTCCGGAGCTATTGATCTCGATTTTATTTTTTTATCTGGTATTTCAGGCCTAGTCTCCTTTGTTGGTGTCGTATTTATACATAACCAGTTATCGCCACCTAAATGAATAAGGGTGTATTTTTGAGTTCCTGCCCCTTTGTAAAGATTAAAAGAAATTTTTCCAGGATCTGCCTTCATTACATGGATTTGACCTGATTCCGCTATACGTACTTCCCCTTTACCATAGCCGTCTGTAATAGTTCCTTTAAAAGACATGTACTCAGGAGTGTGGTCAGGCTGTCGTGTCCATAATACTTTCTGCCCCAGGGAAGGCAATCCTTTTCGTGTAGCCCACGAATACGCAACAGAGCCATCAAAGATTCTAAAATCAAAATGTTGCCCAGCTACATCTGCTTTGTGTAGTTGCACAACATATTGCCATGTTTTATCTTTGACTATTGGAATTCCAGATTTTGCCCTTTTGTCAGGTATTCCCTCTGCAAATAATTCCATTACTTGAGACCTTTTTCTTGATACATTGCTTTATCAGCTAAATCAATTATTTTGTCTAGATCAATCTTTCCGGATAAATCCGGACATATCCACCCAGCACTAATACCTAAAGTAGAGTTATACTGATTTTTATTCCATTTATTGAATTTATCCAGTATTCTTCTCCACTGTATTTTTGCCTGATCCATATTTATATTATTCCACGCAATTATAAACTCATCTCCACCCAACCTGCAAAATATATCTGATTCACGAAGATTATTTTTTATTATTTCTGCTACTTTTCTTAATACTTCGTCTCCTTCTACATGGCCTCGACTATCATTTATTTTTTTAAAATCATCCAAATCTAAATAACACAATGTAATTTTGTTATTAATTCTTTTTGCTGTTTTTAATGCTTGTTCTATAAGTATTAAACCAGTTCTCCTATTTAGTATTCCTGTAAGATGGTCTATGGTGGCTAAATATCTAAGTTGATCTTCGAATTGTTTTCTTTCCGACATATCTCTAAATATTGTAGTGAAAAATATGTCACCATTTATTTTCCAATAACCTATTGATAATTCAACTGGAATTTCCTCTCCATCTTTTGATAAAACTTTTAAATCTAATCTTTCATTTATTTTCTTTGTTGGTATTTTTTGTAATGACAGCCACCTTTTGCAGTGTTCATTTCTAAATTTTTTAGGAATAATTAAAAGTAATGATTTTCCTATAATTTCTTCATATCCGTACTTCAATAAACGTTCAGCTGACTTGTTCCAAGAAATAATAATACCATCTGCATTTGACAACACTATAGCATCAGGAGCAGTTTCAAAGAGTGATCTAAACTTCTCTTCTGATGCTTTTATTGTCTTATAAACTACCTCGGCCACTACAAAACTGGCTGGTTTCTCAGAAACTTTTTTCATATTATATTATATTATCAGACCACAAAGGTATTAATATATTAGCTCTTTTTTTTCCCAAAATTTTAGATTTGTATTTCCTTTGTGCTTCTCTTGTTCGCACATTTAGCATTGTTCCTTGGAAAGGAGAAGTTGTAGAAGCCATCTTCTTAATAATAGATTGATGCTTCATAATTTCATTGTGTATGTCTGTTTTTCTTTGTATCATTTTGGGTGAGTAAAATAGATCTGGTTTGGTGCGTTTTAAATTTAGAATTCTATTTTTTCTTAATTCCAATTGGGTTCTTTTAGCTATGGCCCCTTCCACGTCAATAGCCCCTGCTTTGACTGCTTTTAAAAGTTTTTTTACACTTGCCTGTTTTTCAAAATATCTCATACTTTACCTTATTCTCGTGAAAATGTCACGTCTATGTTGTTGCCGTGTAATCCGTTACGGCCGTAATCGTTTGTGTCTGTATAAAGTTTATAATGGGCAACCATATTGATTGTATAAGTGCCCGTTAGGTATTCCTGTGTGATGTCAGCTTGCGAAAGTTCTTTTGAAAAGATTTTTATATTTCTAATCTTTCCAACAGCATAATCACCGGCATACTCACCGATCCTGACGTTCGCGGTCGATGGCGTCATACCTCCATACGTTCCTCCGGCAGAACCTGTTCCTAATGGACTTCCATTTATGTATAATGAGATTCCGTTAAAATCTTTTAACCCATCATATGTTCCGCATACATGAATCCACTGTCCTTCATAATTATTCATATTTGAAACTGTTCGTTCTATATATGCAGGTCCAGAAGTATCCATTAAGCGAAGACTAAAAGAATCATAATAAATAATAAAATACCATTCATTTGGAGTTATTTTAGTTATAATTGGCATGAAAGTCGCGTCATTCATATTTATCCAAGCACTCAAACTAAACGGTTTATCATTACCAACTCCATCTACAAAACTAAATAAATCATCATCACCACAATCCACATAGCTAGTAGTTCCATTGAATACTGCGTATTGCTGGCCACCCGCGGCTGGTGGAGCATCTCCACCAAATTCTTCTGTTAAATCATATCTATATATATTATCTGCTTTTGATACTGTCTTCGTTCTTACATTTTGCATAATGGTATAAATTCCTTTTTGTAAACGGTTCACTGGACTTTCTATCAAATATCTCTCTCCATGTTCATCAACTATATAATCGCCAGGTACCACATCTACAGTATTCTGTAATTTGAATAATACGTTTGTATCATGCCATACACCAAATAAATTAATCATTTGTCGGCTAGGTTTGTCAGAACGCATTCCGCGTATAGCCATTGGCTTAAAATAGCCTCCTTCTATAGCAGTGCCATAGCAGAAAGGACAGTTCTCATCCCTGGTTTCTTGAGTTATTGGATCTATACAGACACAATAATTGCCCCACGTACGTTTCTTCAAAATATAAAAAACTCTGGTTTTGTAACGTGGATTTTCAAAAAAATTGCTATAAGTTTGTAAAATATAATTTGCTACATAATCCGGTTCCGATTTCATAACGTAAGGACCAAGTAGTGAGGTTTCCAATGTACTTGTATTTCTTGCATCCAAGTAGTAATAAATCTGACGATTCGTAGAATAATCCATTCTCTCCAGACCACTATCAACATATATTCCATCTATAGACTCCACCCCGGAAAGAACAACATCAAATTCAGAAAGTTCACCAGGAGCTTCTGCACGATATATATCCAGAACATACAAGTTTAAATCTTCATGGGTTGGAACTACTTCCCATTGTATTCTTCTGTTTCCTAGTCCTAGGGTATCTACTCTAACATTTTCTAATTCAATCATCTATTAATACCCATATTGGTCAAAGGACATAGGAGATTCTATACTTCCGTAAGC
>SDBV01003753.1_pt1 | contig 22168 bp, 12 predicted proteins | sample 2277081 | NCBI WGS metagenome assembly SDBV01 (sample SAMN10402039, study PRJNA504765) | marine sediment metagenome | isolation source: marine sediment core GS10_PC15, 223 cmbsf | place: Arctic Ocean: Southern Knipovich Ridge | collected 2010 | reverse complement strand
AAAAAAAATAGAGGGATAAGCACATGTCCCAAAGGCTTACTTGAGTTTTATTATATATACCTGCCGTTCTCCCGTGGTGACAGAATTAAAACCGATCATGTCGCCATTAGGGCTCCAGCGCGGGTGCAGATCACACTGTGCGTCTTTCCCGTTTTCCCTGAACTCTTTCGGATGAATGTATCTGCCCAGTGGTAAAACAGCTTCAGTCTCCATATTCATGAGATAGAGTTTCTGCTCATTTAAACCTTTACTGGGATAGGTGTCGGTCACCATCCATTTCCCATCCGGGGAAAAGGTGCCGTGTCCGTCGTAATCCAGCAGTCCATTCCCAAGGCGTTGATAGTTATCCTGGCCAATAGTGAAGAGAAGATGGGCATAGCTTTTTGCCTCATATTGGCTGGTGATCATCAAGTCATTCTCACTGAGCCAGTCAAAGTGCGACCCTCCCCAACCATCCGGAAAGCAGCGCTGCAGATTTGTTCCATCCCTGTTTACAGTAAAGGATGAGGTATTTCTGTTAGGTATGGCCCGGGCCAGCCAGAATATTCTTCCTCCTTCGCGGCTGAAGAGGATATGGTTAAAGTATTCGATCCCCTCTTCGGGCACATCGGGTACCTGTTCTTTCACGTCGTGAATGGACACGAGCAGTTCCGCTTCGCCAGTTGCAAGATCAATGAGGAACAGCCCGTCGTCCTCAGGAAACTGCACCGATAAGCGTGCATCCTGCCCGTCTCCTCCATATCCGTAAGATTCGCGTGTATTTCGAAGTCGCGAGAAATTAATGCTGACAGCTTCTTTACCATCCGGGGAAACAGCACAGACCGGGTAAGGAATGATCTTGATCTTTTGCTTCGTGTGGACATCCATAATGATGGATACGTATTTGCCATCCACCATATCGTTGTAGATAATACGTGAATTCGGATGGGTTCCCAGCCAATGGGCCATACATCCCTGTTGGAAATTCCATGACCGGGTTTCGGCGAGTGGTATGAAATCATTGGTTTCAAGATCGACCAGACCAAGCATGGCGGGGTCATTTTCGTTGGGCAGCCGATACTTGATCGGGGTTTCAAGGACCGTGACATACCTCTGATCTGCGCTCCAGGAATTGATGCCATAATAGCTGGCAAACAGATGTTCTTCAGGTCCTGTTGTTATGGCCACAGCTTCTGAAACCACCGGGAATTTAACAATCAGGCCCTCATGGCTTGTATTACAGCCATGACATAATAATATCGTTATCAAGATAGCTCCTGCAATTTTTGTGGTCTTAATGTTTGTTTTCATTTTTTTTCTCTTTAATTTTTTACTCTAAAATCGAACCATAGTTTTATGGGATATCCGTCATCCCCTTGATGTCCTTTATATATACCTTTCTGGCTTTGAGGACCTAATTGCCCTGCTTTTTTAAATTTAGTTCCAATAGCCGGTATTTCATATAAGAAGGATATATCACCGTCAGGAAAAGAAGGTGCCACATCGCCTCGGATATCTGAAGGTTTTTCAGGTGTGAAAAGCCGGAAATATAAATTTGGAGTAGCCGAGACAATGGTAAATGGTGATTCGGTAGTTTCGAGTTTAGCCCAATACAAATTACCGTGATATCCTTTAAATTCGGGATAAATTAATTCGTTAAAACTTTCGCCGGTAATGGTATTGTTATACTCTTTTTCCCAAATACCCATATTGCTTCCTTTGGTACGGTTTTTCCACACCCTGTATGGTCCACGCCCCATCCAGCTTACCGATTTGCACTTCTCCTCGGGATAATTAAATGAAATCCCGATATAATCGACTTCCTTTAAACTATGTCTCAGAGCCCCTGCTTCCAGTTCAAGCAATCCATTTTTTGTCGCTGTCCAGACGGCTTTCCCGGGATAACGGGAATAGTTAATCTCGAACACAAAATTATCATTTTCATCAATTTCCCAGTTAGTTCGGGTAACTTCCGATTCTACTCCCACAGGAACAGGGCCGCCGGAAAACGAGATATTTCCAAACCTGTTTTCTATGGACTGAATTTGACCATTACCCTTGCTGAATGAAATTTTCAAATCATCCACTATTGCAGTTATCTGATTTTCATTTTCAATCACATCAATTTCTGAATTGTCAGGATTTGTTGAAATTAACTCAGCTGCTTTTTCTTCAGGTTGAATGACCGGCCAACTCCAGGTATAAAGCTCTTTTCCTTCGTGATCGACAGCTGTAAACTGAAAAATATCGGCATTTTGAAGTGCCTTGCCAAAGTCAATATTTACCATTGCTGTAACTCCAGGTTGTGCTTCCGGACTTGTAACTTTTCCAGAGCCTGTTACTATTTCTCTCGTAGCGCCAATTTCAGTTCTGAATGCTTTCCAGCTAAAGGCACAATCACTTAAATTGGTATAAATGAATCTGTTTTTCAGAAATAATCTGCCATTCCATTGTTTGTTAATGGTTACCGGCTCTATCTGCACAGGCGACCAAATTTCTTTAACAGTATAAAAACTCCCCTCTTTTTCCCGGTGAGGCCCAAGAATCCCATCGGGGGCATTATTGCCATCAGAATCAAAAACAGTTCCTTCTTTATCTGTGCGTAAAACAGCCTCATCTGCCAAAACCCAGAGAAATCCACCTGCTAAAAGCGGTGTTGCTTCATAACTTCTCCATAATCCCTCCAATCCGGCACCATGTCCGCCATCATATAAACCATGCAGTAATTCGGTCGTCATAAACGGGTCGTTGCCAAAAACATTTCGTCCAATACCATAGTTAAATTCGGGGTAGTGGTGTGTCTCAACACCATTCCGAAGTAACCACGGGTAAATAACCGGTCTTTTTTGAATGTCCCAGCGATGAAATCCTTTTTCGTTGGCAAAATCCCAGCCACCTTCATTTCCATGATCCCAGATTACCACACACGCATGATTTTCATCTTTCAAAACGGTTTCTTTAATGAGTTTCGGACCAATAATTGTGTCATAGCCCTGCTGCCAGCCTGTTACTTCGTCCAACACAAAAAGACCCAGTGAATCGCATAAATCAAGAAAACGTTTATCCTGAACATAGTGAGAACAGCGAACCGCGTTCATGTTCATCTCTTTTATTAAATGAATATCGGTCAGGTGATTTTCTTCGCTCAGACAGCGACCGGTTTCGGGCCAAAACGAGTGCCGGTTAACACCTTTGAAAACAACTTTTTCGCCATTAATGTAAAAACCATCATGAGCACGTAATTCAACAGTCCGGAAACCAATTCGTTCGGTAACTTCATGCAAAATACCGTTCCCGTGTTTCAGGGTAATTTTCATGTTGTATAAAGCCGGCCACTCGGGATTCCACGATTTTACAGGATCAAATTTCCCCGAAACAAAGATTTCAGTAGTTCCTTTTTCAATCTCAGCCTGAACAGATCCACTAATTTCATTTCCTTCTGAATCAAACAGATCAATCAAAACAGAATAACTGGCTTTTGATTTATTCAGAACAATGAATGAGTTGAAAGAACCATCAGCTCTGGCATCAATGGCGGTGCGGTTCATGTGAATTTCCGGAAACGCTTCCAAAAATACAGGTCGGAAAATTCCTCCAAAAATCCAGAAATCAGCCTGGCGCTCGGCACGAACCACCGATTCATTTGATGAATGCTTATCCACATCTACTTCCAGAACATTTGTTCGTCCGTATTTCAATAATTTTGAAATATCATATTTAAAACGGTAAAAAGCACCCTGGTGCATTTCACCGGCTGACAAACCATTGATTTTTACTTTGGTGTCGGTCATCGAACCATCAAATACAATATTTACGGTTTTGCCTTTCCATTCGGAAGGTACATTGAATTCGTATTTATATAATCCGTGTTCCTTCCCAAGTTTGATCTCTTTGTTGCCCCAGTCGCGGCCATAATTGTAAGTGTCAAAACCCATCAACTCCCAGTTGGAGGGCACCGGTATTTTAGTCCAGTTGCCACTATTATGTCCGTCGGTGCAGAAAAAATCCCAATCCACCGTATTAGCCGCATCTGTCCCGGAGAGGTAAACAATTTGAGTGTTTTGCGAATGGAGAGGGGTTGCAAAAAGGAATATCAGGGCGATTAAAAATCTTAGAATCTTCATATTTCCCAGGTTAATTATTTATGATCTCCGGATCAGGCAAACAAAACAGAATGTCTTCCGAATAAATAAATTTGGCATTTTCAATTTCCAGTTCCGGATTAATGGCATTGACGTATATTCTGTAGCCGCTTTTTTGCTCCTCTGTGAGTTTGGTGTAACCAGGATAGGCCAGGTAAATTAAACTTTCAAAATCAGTGAAATAACAATCTACCGGTTCTCTGTGCCACTCCACAGGTATCCATGGGTTTCCGCCTCCGGATTCATCATCCCGTTTTAAAATCAATCTATTTCTGGGCAGGTTTACAAATAAATTTACTGCCTCTTCAGCATCCACTGTTTCTCCTTTGATGATCATTCGTTCTGCATATTCACTGATGAGCAGGTTAGCGAGGTTGAACCAGAGATTGCTCTGGTCGATGGCCTTTGAAATAAGCCGGAGATCATTGTACCTGTTGGCCATAAAATTAAAATCATCCCCAATCAATTCACCTTTCATCCGGATAAGATAACTGATATAATAGTCAATCAACACTTTTGATTCTTGCAAATCCATATCGAAACCGGGACTGCTTTTTTGCAGATAACCGGTGAAATCCTGCACCAGTTTCTCCCTGTCCGAAATATCAAATGTTATGTTTCCGCTAATGGGTCTCAATTCATTTACTGCTGTTATTTCAAAAGTAATATTGTCATTTCGGATTACTTTCTGCCGGCCTTCATCTGTTAACACCGGCTGTGTAATTCCCCGTGTATCCACCTGCACCGGAACAATATTTATTTCAACCGTAGCCGGTTCCAGTCCGGGTGAACTTACTGTAATTTTTGCTTTTCCCGGTTGGTTGGCCGATCGAATGATATTGCTTACCGGAACATGAATATAACCGCTCCCTTCCATCGATTCAAAAAGATTGTAATCGGTTTCGTAAAGTTTCGGTCCAATGAGTCTGGCTGCTCCTTCTACGCTCCAGTGCAACGGGTTTTTGGCATGGATGACCCGGTTCCCGCTATTGTCCACTATATCGGCAGTAACGATGGCCATCCCGTTTTTGCCTGCTGCTATTTTATCATGCGAAATGGTCAGTGTAAGCCGGGCAGGCTCGCCGCTCATTGTGATGGTGTTTTCAACCTTTTCCCCTTTTTTGGCACCCACTGCTTTTAAGGTTCCCTCTTTTACCTGAATATTGCGGAAGGTAACTGTGTAATAATTTTCGTAATCGGGCCGGGCTTCTCCAACTTTCTCGTCATTGATAAAAAGTTCTACTTTTTCGCAATTGGAGTTCACGATAAAATCTTTGTGCTGACCCATATATTTTGGTGTCCAGTTGTGAGGATGGATAAATACCATGGGCGTTCTGGTGTACATGGCCTGAGTGAGGTAATAGGTGTATTTGGGGTTCCGGTATAAATCAACCCATCCTTTGTAATTAAGGTGTTTCAGGGGACTGTTTTTATATTCCCGATCGGCACCGTGATCTTCATACAGCCAGTGTACCGTATTTTTTTTCAATGACCCGCGTACACTCCCCCCTTCTATCATTGCCCGTTCGTGTTGCCACTCTTCCGTACTGCACCACTGACCGTCCTCCGGGTTCAGGCTTCGGTCGTCCGGAGCATTGTCGTTATCGAAATAGCCACGAACGGTTACCCTGAGAAGGTTCTCCATGTCGAGATTGGTGTGGTCATGATCAACGTAATTACCTGTTTCTTTCGCTTTTCGGGCATGTACCAACCTTGTGGTATCTTCCTCAATGACCCATTTCGAGTCAGCGGCATCGCTGGTTTCGTTGCCAACGCTCCAAAACAGGATACTCGGATGGTTCCGGTCGCGACGGATCATCTCCTGCACATTCTGTTTTTGAACGTCTTCATCAAAATCAATGGATTTAATATTAGGCACTTCCTCAACGGCGACCATTCCCAATTCATCGGTAAGTTGATATACCTGTGGATCGTTGGGGTAGTGTGCTGCCCTGATAAAGTTAATCCCGAGGTTGACTTTCATATCTGTAAAATCTTGTTCAGTCAGCCATTTGGGAATGGCGTCTCCAACCCACGGGTATTCCTGGTGCCGGTTAAATCCGCGAATGAACATTTTTTTGCCGTTCAACCACAAATCATCCTTTTCGAAGTCCCAGTGAAACCATCGAAAACCAAAGGTGCTTTCAATTTCATCGACCAACCGGTCATTCACATAAACCTCCGATTTTATCCGGTATACATTGGGCGATTCGGGATGCCACAGATCCGGATTTTGCACCGGCGCAGGTGTTTGATCAAATTCGAAAATGACTCCGGGAGAAATGATTTCCCTGTTTTCAATTTCTTCTATTAATTTCCCCCGTGGTGAAATCACGGAAGTTTTCAGGAGTACCCCGGTTTTTTGCTCTGAATCATTTTTTACATAGGTTTTAATATTTACCACTCCTTCTTTTTCATTCACCAAAGGAGTTGTAATAAATGTGCCTCCTTCGTGTTTGTAGCTTCCCTGGTAGGGCAGGTGAATTTTATTTTTTATCACCAGGCGGGCATCTCGGTAGATGCCACCGTACACATCCCAGTTGCCGGCTGTCATGGGTGGAATCCGGTATTTGTCGTCTCGACGATTGTTAACGGCAACAACTAATACGTTGTCCTCGCCAAACCGGATGAATGGAGTAAGATCGAAATAGAAAGATGTGTATCCGCCTTTGTGGTCGCCCACATATTCACCGTTCAGGTAAATACGGGAATATTTCTGGACACCATCAAATTCTACGGAAACCATTTTGTCTGTCAGTACTTCGGAAAGAGTAAAGTGTTTTCGGTAATATCCCCACCCTTTCCACCAGTAGGGGTCGTCGCGTTCACTTGGGTTCTTTATGAAAGGGTGCAATTCGCCCGTTGTTTCGTAGGTTTGCCAGGTATGAGGAAGGCCCGTTACCGGCCATGCTGAATCATTGAATTCAACCGATATGTATTCATTATTAACCTGTTGGTCAGGGTTGTAGTTAAAGGTCCAGTTTGAATTTATATTGCTGGTAATTCTTGGATTCTCATTCCTTACGGTACATCCAAATAGAAAAATGAGTGTTACAATGATTAATAAACGAATGTAAATTTTCATTGGTCAGGGATTTTGTTTTGAATGCTTTTTAGGCGTCTTGAAATTCAACCAAATGCATTTGTCTTATTCCTGAGTCATGATCAATTGCATCAAAACAAATTGCGGTTCCGTCCCGGTTCCACCGTGGATGAAAATCGCATCGCAGCTGCCCGGTAATAAATTTTTTCTCCTTCATGTGAAAAGTTGCCAGTGTTTTACTACAGTCTGTTTCAAAATTATGAAGGATGATCGACTGCATAAGGGTTTCCTTCACTTTATGATCCGTGGCAATCCATTTCTGATCCGGTGAAAATGTGCAATGGCCGTCAAAATCGAGAGAGCCATTGCCCAGTCTTTTATATTCATTCACTCCGTCGACAAAATGATAGTGGCGCCTGCCATTGGAACCCAGCTCGAAAGTTGCAATGATTTCCTTGTTGTTTCGCCAGTCAAAATGGGATACATTGTACCCGTACGGGATGACTTCCCTTAAATCAGACCCATCGATGCCAGCTGTGAACATTCCTGTTTCTAGAGGTCCGCCATTCCCTTCCCGTGTTCTTGCCAGCAGGAAAAAACGTGTATCGTTTTTGTTAAAAACTGTATGGTTGAACCAGAGATGTTTATGCTCAAGTTCAGGATGCCTCTCCTTCAGCATCTCATATACCTGTTTGATGGAAACTACAAGTTTATAATCACCTGTCTGTAAATCCATAATAAACACCCCATCTTTTTCCGGATGTGGCTCGTCCACATAAGGATCCACCACGTTCGCATAGCTTACCACATTTCTCATCCGGCCGAGCCGGCCGTATGTGAGACTCAGGGCATGTTTACCATTGTGACTGATGCCGTTTACAGGGCGGGGCAGAACACGTTTCTTTCCACTATTTATATCAAGAAAAACAGAAACGATTTCATTATCAACTCTGTCATTATACAGAATTTCTGAATCGGGCTTCAACGGGTTCCAGTGCATGAAAGCACCCTGCTGAAAGTTCCAGGCCTTTGTTTCTGTAATTTTTTCATAACGGGCTGTTTTGGCATCCACAAGACCGATTCCGGCAGAATCATTCCGACCAGGCATGTGATCCTGAAAATTTGATTCCAGGCTCAGTAGGTGCGTTTGACTCTCATTCCAGGGGCAGATCCCGTAATATCCGAAAAAATGATGTTTCGGACCGCCTGTAAGTTTGCGAACTATGAAATCCGGAAAACTATCTTGATTCGAGTTCCGATTTTGAAGTGAGCCCAATAAAGTGGGTGAAACTAATAAACCTCCAAGTCCCACCGATGTTTTTTGTACAAAAACTCTCCTTTTCATTCATTTAAGATAAATGACATTAATATCCTTCTCTGAAAAACCATTGTCTTTCAGTGCCGGTACCAGACTCGATGATAACAACAGCTTTATCCGTTACCAATCATTGTGTTAAAAACACCCAGTTGTTCCTTCATGGCATCAATTCTGTCATCAGGTTTTGTTCGGGCCTCAAGTAAAATCCAGCCATTATAATTTATCTCTTTAAATAAATTAATGAGCTGTTGGTATGGATACTCACCCACATTCAATTCACGAATATGAACCGAATCGCCAAACCATTTTTTAACTGAATGGAAATTTGCTTCCAGTCCGGGTGGGTTCAGATCCTGGTCATTGCAATTCCAGCATACCTTTACACTGCTTTCCGTTACCTGTTCAAAAATGGCTTTCATATTAGGCAATTCCTGTGTTTCTTTGCCATGAACCTCTACACGGATCACTTGCCCGATATCGCTGGCAAATTGACCAACTTCATTTAAGGAAGCGGCAATTTGAGCAATGGTTTTTTCTCTGGACACTTCCCTGGGCAGTCCATTTGGTTTTACTTTAATTCCGGTAGCACCAATATCTTTGCACAGTTTAAGATACGCTTTGGTTCCCTCAATATTCTTCCGGACAGCAGCCTGATCTGTCTCATGATATGCGAAATTTGATCCGTAACCCACACAGGTAACCGGGCTGTCGGCAAAGCGTTTTTTAACATCAATTCGCTGACTGGCGGTAAGACTGGTTTCAACTCCGTGAGCATGCTGAGTGCGCAATTCAACACCCAGGAATCCGGTCTTTTCACAGTTTGCGATCAAGGTAGGCAGATCCCAGTCTTTACCCCACTGGTAGGTGACCAGACCAAGTTTCATTCCTGATTTTTTCATCATAGCATGTGCCGAAAACGGGTCAATCAGCGAAAGACCAACACCGGCAACCAGGCTTTTCTGTAGAAAACGACGACGTGAATGATTATTATCCATAATGGTTTGAAATTTTTGGCTCAAAGAATCAGCTTAATTTTCAGCATACTCGTCAGCCAGTTGATTAATTTGATCATCAGTTAGATTTTCCGACCAGGTGTATTGGCAGCAAATAAACCATAATCCCTTGCATGCCAGTGGTTTGGGGATGCTATACTTACCACATCAATATCTTTGTCGTCCATCACCCGGCGAAGATCTTGCTCAAGTCCTACATCTTTGTTGTAGGTCTCTTTAAACTCCTTTTGTCTCTTTTTCAGAATGTTCATATCCGGATCGCATAAGGTGGTAACCTGCACATTATCCTGAACCATCAGGCTTTTGACATGGCTTTTCCCTCGACCATTAAGGCCTAAAACAGCAGCATTTATACGATCATTTGCTCCAAAGGCATTTGCCGGAATAATAGTTGGAGCAACAATTACTGCTGATCCTGCAGCAGCGGTTTTCTTAATAAAGGATCTTCTTGATTCCATTTTCAATTTATTTAACTCCCGGACAGAAAACTAATAACTAAGATCTCTTCGATTCCGGAGAACAATTTGGAAAAATATAGCGCTTAATATATCATAACTTATTAATAATTAAAAGATGTAAACTGTGAGTAACATGTAATTCACACCGATTTTGCACCTGTTTGCATTTAATCATCGATTAGCATATATTGAGGGCGCAATTCTGCGGAATAGTTATGATTGATCTCAAGTTAAAGATTCAACATCTGGATAAAATCCTCGCCAGCCCAGGCTTTTCGAAGACAAAAAGGTATAAAGAACTTCTCGGCTATCTTGTCCAGGCAGAAATAGACGGCAAATCTGTTAAAGAAACTACCATTGCAATTGACTTATTCGATAAGGACGAAACGTTCGATCCAAGTGAAGATACCATAGTGCGTGTATGCATCTTAAACATTCGGAAAAAGCTTGCTAATTACTATTTTACAGACGGCGCTTCCGATTCCATAAGAATCGAAATACCCAAAGGAACCTATGATATTGTCTTTAAGCAGGTCCAGCCGCTTCAAAAAATAATCTGGAATCAAAGAAGAAAATACCTTTTTAGATTCCAGCTATTACTATTGGTGTTTTCTATAATCGGTGTAGCCTTCCTTTTCCTTGAAAATAAAGGCTTAAAAGATAAATTTCATCCAATTAAGAAGGATCATCCTATTTGGCATGAATTTATCAATGCTGAAGTTCCCACATTGTTGGTACTCGGAGACTATTTCTTCATGTATGAAATGTATGATAACCGAAGGATATTTATTAGAGATTCAAGAGTCAATAGTATCGAAGAATATGAGGCAAAGATTAAGCCATTAAATAATCAATTGAATTCATTGGAATTTACCTATTTATCCCCAAGTCTGGCTACTTTATTATTAGATTTGATCCCCATTTTGAATATTGGGGATCAAAAAACTCAAGCAAAACTATCTTCTGTCCTCGAATGGAGCGATTTTGATCAATCGAATATAATACATACCGGTTCGTATAAATCACTCTATAAAATTAAAAGTCTATTGCCGCTTTTTCATATTCAGGTTCAAGTAGATTCAGCTTATGTACTACACAAATTAGATGAAACCGGTGATGTGGTTGAATCTTTTGAACTGCCTCGTGGTATCGAGCAGGGTAACTTCATGACAGATTATTCATTTATTGGTAAGATAAAAGGCCCTGGGAACAACACTGTATTGTTGATAGCCAGCGGGGATGAAGTCGGACTTACTCAAGCGGTAAAGACCATTACTTCTCCTGACTTCCTGGATGACCTTAAATCGCAATTCAGTGATATCTCATTCGAAAATCCATTCTATTTTGAAATGATCCTTAAAACAGAAGGATTCGGAAGAACAGGGTTTACTTCTGATATCGTTTATTTTAAGGAGATATCCGTCCCTGAGTAAAAGGACTTAATTATTAATTACTTCTTCCTTTGAAGCTGTGAATTTTATTATCCTTTTACACTGTCCACCGACCTACAGACTTTCCTGGATCAATGCAGGCGTATCCTTGCGTTGTCTTTCAACCACAGGATTGGTGGGATTCAGCATACCCTTAAACTTGTCATCACCAGGAATATAGTAAAACAGTTTTCCTCCGCGATCGCTCTCACCACAGAATACTGTACCATCAGGCCCAATGGCCATGGCATCAAATTGATAAGCTCTTTTGGCATAGTATGGACTCCGGTCTACCGAAAACGGCCCAAGCTCCCTGAAGCCTTCCTTTCCCGAAAGATCATAAGTGTGCAGTTTACATGATCTTTCAAATTCACCCGTGATCATATACAATTTGTTGTCCAACCCAATTTCCATAGCCCTCATACGGCGCATCGTTCTTGGCTTACCCAATACAATTACTTGTTCATTCTCCAGGTCGATCTGCACCAAATAACCTTCATGCGTTGAGCCAAATACTCTTCCGTCCGGAGCTTCCACCATCTGCTCAAGAATGGGATAGTCCCAGGATTTCAATCCTTCCCAAAACTCTCCGGGCAAACGCATCCAGGTCAATTCAAGCTTTTCATTCTCCGGATTGTATTTTAAAATAAATCCATTATCGCCTGAAGTATATACGTTTCCGGTTTCAGGATGGCAATACAATGCTCTCGGTACGGACCGCCAGTGTCTTTCGGGACCACCATAAACCTTGTGTGTAAAAATATCACCAAGGTTAACAGTACTTTTTGTACTGATATCAAAAATGAAAAAATTGGCATCCGGATAGCTTAATCCATAAATCTTAGTACTGTCCTCACTCATGCATATGGCATAAATGGAATTACCTTTTACAGGAATACCCAGATCTGCCAATGGAGCTGAATCATTGTTCGTGTACCTCTCCCGGTCTCCTTTTAGCGGATTATATGTGTAAATATGACCTCCTTCGTATCCTTCAAAATGTGCTTTGATATCTTTCCACAATTGTTTTTCAATGGCTTCATATTGTATTGGAAACTCTTTGGTGAGTTTCACATGTTCATATATACTTTTTCCTGTACCAATATAAATCTCACCGTTCTTCCCTTCCAACAGCGTGTGGTGCACGCCATTATCATTGCCAATTTTCCCCAAAGGCCGTACTTTGTTAATGAATTTATTATGGAAGAATAGATATGATTGGGTTTTACCGCTTGTGGCCCCATACACAAAACCATTGGAATGGGTTATTAATGCACTGATCATGGAGTTATCTGCTTCTATGAGGTTTTGTCCCGGATATCCAAGATCCCGGTAATCCATCCGGTGGGTATCGAAGTGTGGATTGACCCATTGCTGCGTATTCGCAGGGATTGCTGATACCAATGTAAGGTTGATCAGTAACGAAATATATCTTATTGAATGCTTCATGATTTCTGATTACTTATTGAATGAAACTTTGATCGAAGGATCATAACAGCCCAGGCCAAGACTATACGGATATCTGCTTCGCATTTTCCTGACAACATAGGCAGGATCTTTCTCCTCAAATGCCCCCACAAACCAAACTTTTCCATTCGAGTCTGTGTCAGCAGCACCCATTCCGTAAGCGAAAGAACCGTCATCTTTTGTTACCAGCGTTCCCAGGTCTTCAACTTCACCTGAGGCGAGATTATAGGCTATCAGGAAGCTCAATGGTGGTTTATTTTGTTCTCCCTGTAATAATCCCGAATCTCCAACATTCAATTCCACAGCTCCGTAATCGAAGTCACCACTAATTACCGGCATATAGTAGATCTTTCTTTCTTTTTGATTGATCGTCATGGCAAGGGTTGCAGAGGGTACATCGAATGGATCGGCATCGCGATACATGGGTGCACAGATCCTGGTTAAAGGTGTGATTTCACCTTCAGGTCCTTTGTCTACATCGTATTTGAAAAGCAGATTAGATCCACCGGTTATACCATAAGCCACTTTGCCTTTCTTATCCCATTCGATGTATCTCCACTGTGCCCTTCTGTCGAGCATGGGATTTGCCATTGTCCTTGAATCAAGGGTGTTGGGAACCTTCACGTACTGCATATCAAATATCCTCTCTTTTTCCGGATCGTATTTCCAGATATTCCCAGGTGCAACACTGCCATATACGTTTCCAGCCTCATCAATTAATAAGGTTCTGCATATATCCCAATTATCAACCCTCCCTAAATCTTCTGTATAATCTTCATCTATGAAATACCGTACCAGGTGTCCTTCTTCCGTCAGACCATAAATCAGCCTTCTTTCTTTATCCATCTCCTGACCGATCAATCCCCAGAAACTATTGATCTTGCTAAGGGCGGTAACCTCTCCGGTACTCATTCTCACCTTGAACCAGAAAGGACCCTGGTAACTGGTGGCATCGATGGCAGGAGGCCCGTTATCTTCACAGAACGAGCCAAAATATACATATCCATCCAGCTCCTGCATTTTGACATGGATCTTCCCGTTTGTCCATGTGCCCTTTCCACGTTCACCAAGAAGTTTGGTCAGGTTGGCTAATTGCTTCATTTCACTTGTGGCAATATCAAATTCATATACTGTAGCAGCATCACCATGCGTGCACAGGCCAATGTAAATCTTGTTGTTGGAAGCAATATACATGGCACTCCAGATTTGTGCATCTTTATCCTGACTGCTGAAATGATAGCGGTCAACCTGAACACTATTCAAGGTGTATTCCTGAGAATTCCCCAGGTAACAAAAAATCGAAAAGGCCATCAAGGCATACAATCTTGTCTTCATATCTCCATAATATTTATAATTCTTAAATAGTATCTTATCTCTGCAATGCGAACAACGATATATCGGCAATCAAAATGGGTGAATCATAACGGGTTGAACTTTTGGAAAGTAAAAAGAGGGCGTTTTCTAAGGAGCGCCCTCTTTTTATACATTCCAATGAACAACAAACTATTTCACTGTTAATTTAATAAGATCAGAAGCTTCCGGGGAAGAGAGTTTTAGAAAATATACACCAGCCTCCAGGTTCCCCCTGTCAAGGGCTATTTCATTCATCCCCTGAGAATAGTAATGGTCACTTACCACGCGGACCTTTGCACCCACTACGTTATAGAGTGTGAGGTTCACGTCAGATGCTTCCTGAAGCATAAACCTTACGGTGGTGGATTGACTGAATGGGTTGGGATAGTTCTGGATCAGCTTTAACTGGCTATCCGTGGCCAGGTGATTTTCGATTCCTACTGTATTCTGCATCCATCTCCTGTCTCCCAGCGGACCTCCGTCCAAAGCAGCTGTAGCCGATGTGGAAGCTGCATCATAACTCAGGTCAAGCAGATCATATTTCATATACACTGCAGCATATGTGGGAGCCGGCTGCGCATCTGCAGAAGCTGTATCTACCATGGCCACAAATTCCGTAACCATGCTGTAAGGTGTAGGAGGAACACTGGTAAAAGTGAGGACTTCTTCAAAAGATGCAGTTGCTTCATCAATCACTGTAAGAAATTCATTATTGAAGAGCGGGGGATTGGTTACCTTCACACCATCGAATAATGAGTTTACGGCTTCCTCCTGGTAGATGTTATTGTTTGTGAAGACAACTGTGGTACCAAATGAATCCACTTCTGTTAAAGCAAAGGGACAGATTGCATCCGGGCCAAAGGTGGTTACCGCATCACTTCCCTCCAGGAATGCAAGTTCATTTTTACGGTTCGTAATCGTGTCTGAACCAAACAGGGCATTATTCACTGCCAGGTTGTTGGTAAAGGTTAACTCACCTACACTCTGGAATGTGAAGGAAGAACGGTAGTTGCCGGAATTCAGGAAAGTACACTGGTTGATGATGATCTCATCCACAACAGGGGCCTTTAAACTTCCCCACTTCTGATGCCTGATATGACGATCTGATGAATTTATAAAGGTACAGTTTTCGACCCATACCGTTCCATGATCCCCATTTCGCATGTCAATTGGACGACCTTCATCAACACCGGAGATTTTCCAGTTGTGATTGAATATGGTATTGGTACATTTAAAATAATCGGTGGCTTTGTTGAGAGCAATGGTGCGTTTGCGATATTGCTCGAATACACAGTTATCAACGATTACTGTGTCAACAGGGGTATTGACACGAAAACAACGATCATTTGTTTCATTTAACTCCTCACCCCTGTACCCGTTGAAGTAAACATTATAAATTTTAAAGGTATTGAGTATCTGAATGGTTTGCGAGGCCCACGAACCGTCTGTTGCAGGTACCTCTTTGATATAAGGCAAGTTGGCCTCCTCAATGGTTCCCAGGCCAATAATAGTGATGTCTTTATCCACATCAATACTGCCCTGGTTGGGATAGATTTCGCCGGCAGCCAGTACCAATACATCACCGCTGTCAGCTGCAATAACTGCGTCATTCAGTGCGTTTAACACACCACCTGTAACGGGAGTTTCCTTACCGAAAGCAACCATTACCATGAAAACTGAAAATAGTGTTATCGTAAATAATTTTTTCATCGTTTTATCTTTTGTTAGTTAGTATTTGTTAAATAACCTTTGCTGTTTCTTCAATCTTTATTGTCTGTCCACCTCCTTTCTTTGCATTTAATAGTGAGTTATTTACAAGTTCATTAGAATGTCCACTGAACACCTAGATCGAACATACTTCCATAGTACTCCAATAACCGGTATTTAGGTGTATCCGACTGATAATGGGTATCGGGTTCGTTGAAGATATTGACACCACTGAAAAGAAAGGACAGGTGATCATTCAATGCATACTTAAGGGAAACATCGAATCGTGTAAAAGGATCAACGTACCGGTCAAAGGGTGCAAGTTTACCCACTCCATTCAGGGTGCGACCCTGGCTGAATACGGACACCCGCCCGGAAAATCCACCAATATCATATCCCAATGTAATATTCGCAATATAATCCGGTTGCTGGGGCATCGGACCAGATCGCAGGCCCGTAACAGTTGTGGAAACCCAGGTTACAGGGTCCAATACCTGTTCAGAAGAAAATAACTGTGATTCTGATATGATGTAAGTAAAGTTCGCATTAAATACAAAATTCTTCAGCAATCCGGGCAGAAAGAAAAAGTTTGTCTGAAGGTCAAACTCTATCCCATTTATCAGGGTTGTTTCAGTCAAATTCAGTGGAATGGTACCCTTACCGGATGAAAAGTTATAGTCTTCATCCAATTGATAGATATCCGGATCCAATCCCAGCTGGGCAGCTTCTTCTTCTCCCCCGGTAAGCTTCCAATCCACGCGATAGGATACATCGTCAATGTTTTTGCGGAACCACCCGACAGTAAACAATCCGAATTTCGAATCATAAACCGAAAGATATACATCGAAGTTTTCAGAAAGGGCAGGTTTCAGGCCCGGGATACCTGCACTCCAGTTCGGGCTGGCGGGTGAGTGGTTAAAATAGGGTGTTCGCCATAAGAAATCCGGTCGGGCAATGTTGTTTGTGTACGCGAACCGAAGGTCCATCCAGTTCAGAGGCTTCACTTTTACATGAAACATAGGGAACCAATAGTCTTCTAAAAAATCCCCGCTGGTGGCAAAGTATTCGCCTGCAGGAGCAGACCATGAATTGAAGGTGTAACGATTAAATCCATGATAGGTATTGTCATCCTGCTCATACCGAACCCCGGGGATCAGAGTAAGCCATTTTCCCACATTCAATTTCAACATCAGATACCCGGCATAAATATTTTCCTGGCCCTCGTAATCATTATTGGACCCATGGAAATGTGAAACATTGTAATACTCCTCAAGGTTATTAAAAATCGTATAACTGTGCTGCGGGTCCATGATCAGCCCCAAACTGGTTTCTCCATTCAATACTTCTCCCGGGTCATAACTCGGGTCAATCCAGTTCTGTGGGTCTAGCAACGGTTCGGCAGGGAGTCCCTGAGGTACCAGAAGGCCTGTATTCTGATCACTGCTTCGGTCTATTTTAGTGTATTTACCTCCCAATTTTATATATCCGGATATACGGTCTCCCAGTGAGATTGGAATGGTTATATTCAGATCTGCCACAATCCTGCGCTCGTTCATTACCAGGTCATCGGATCTGCCCTCACGCAGAGCAGTGGTCACTGAATCTACCGGCAGAGTGGCCAGGAATACCTCGGGATTCATCAGTCTGTCTGCATCACCCAGGCCAGCCTGTTCGTAAAACCGCATTTCATGCTGAAACGGAACCTTCGTTTGTGAGAAAGAATGAACCAGATTCCAATCAACATTAACACCGATAAACGAGTGCTTACCATTTAGAGCATTGGAAAGCAAAGTCAAATTCTGTTCACGAACGCCCGGGATTACAAAAGTCTCAGAACCATCTATATAGTTATGTTTCCTGTATGCAATGTCCTGGGAAGTAGTACTGTAAAAGTTTGAAAACATTAAAGTGTGTTTCTCTGTTTCCAAGTCCAGGATTAAACTTCCGCCCAAACGCTTGCGAATCTCCTGACGGTCCTCAATGGCCGCCTCCGTAATTTGCCATACCTTCTCCTCTTCATTTTCCGTGTCTTTGCCAAAATAATCAGCCGTCAGCCGGTCTCGCCCACGGTTTCTACGTTCTGCGTTAAAGGAGGCCTGTAACCCTAATGCATTATCGAAAAAGCGCCTGGATACTTTAGTGAAGCCTTTATATTGTCCGAAATCCTTTTGCATGGAATTGTAGGCTCCAGATAAGCGAGCCATATAGACTGGTTCCTGTTTGGCTTTGGCAAGCATCAGATTCACAACTCCGCCAATGGATCCGGCATCCATATCCGGCGTTATGGCTTTGTAGACCTCAATGCCTCCCAGATTCTCGGATGAGATCGCTGACAGATCCAATCCCCGGTCCTGGGACACCCCGATCCTGGAGTCCCCTCCAACAAAACCGGTGGAGGCCATGGAAATTCCGTTGATTTGTACGGCATTATACTTCGGCGCAAGTCCACGAATAATGATACCCGAACCTTCCCCGGAACTTCGTTGCAGCGAGATGCCTGGCAATCGAGCCACCGATTCTGCAGCATTGGCATCGGGCACCTCCTGGATGCGATCAGCTGAAACCACATTTTTTATTTGATCGGCTCCAAGTTGCTGGTTAATTGCAGCCAGCTGTCCCCTCCGTTGGGTGGTGATTGTTACCTCCACCAAACCCTGGGATTCGTATTGCATGGCAACATCCAAGGAAACGGTTTCTCCGGCTCTTATTCTTTTGGTAATCTCCTCCGTTGCATATCCAATAAATGACACCCGTATTGTATACGTGCCATCAGGAACGCGGAGAATGGAATATTGTCCATTCAAATCTGTAATACTTCCGATGAATAGACTATCAATGAATACGTTTGCACCCGGTAGCGAAGCACCTGTGCTTTTATCAGAAACTATACCTGATATTTTTGCTGATCCTTGTCCAAACACAGGACCAAAGGACCCAAATACAATTGTAATAATAAGCAGAGAGCGATGAAACGATTTCTTTGAGCTTTGCATAGTCAGCAGATATTTCTTAATTAATACTATCAGCTGTAGTTAAATGATTATCATCTCCCTTTAATAATGATTTGTTGACCAAATTCAGAATAAATTTAATCTATATCATTATTAAAGTAAAGATAAAAACTGTTACTAACATGTAAATAACAAGTGTTGTCCTGCTAATTTCTTTCGTAATTATTTAGCTTGTTCAATTGGTTCCCTGTACAACCAGGTCGTGTTGTCCTGATTCCCGTTGATTTTAATAAAATACACTATCTTGGTACTTCTTGTCAGGAAAATCAAAAGTTGTGAAAAAAAACAAGTCTTATCGAGTTCTTACTACCTGTTACAGCTTTACACTGCTCTGCATTTTGATTATAAGCGGATGTCAGAACAATCCGAATTCTTATGATGATCAAGATGACCTTGTTGGTACTTTGAAAAGTAAAAATTCAGGCGAGATATCAGGTTCATTCTGGGGGATACAGGCTGGTACGCTTGAGGATTCATTGCTGGACAAAGCAGCAGAAATCGGTGTAAAATGGACTCGTCTGGGTGCTTCCTGGCCATCCATCGAGAAGGAGAAAGGAGATTTTGACTGGTCAGCAACGGATATAGCATTTTCCAGGATTTTTGACAAGGGCATCACACCCTTTGTCTATCTTGGGGGTGGGAACAGTTTGTATACAAAGCTTTCAAGTTATGATGACCCAAAACTGGCTGAAATTTATGGATTCAGACCCGGCCCACCCACCGAGAATCCTGAAGCACTTGAAGCTTGGCTCAAGTTTGTAAGGGCTGCTGTAGAAAGATACAAAGATAAGATCAAATACTGGGAGATCTGGAATGAACCCAATCACAGAAATTACTGGGGTGCTCCTCCGAACGGGAAAGAGTATGGAAGGCTTCTGAAAGTAACGGCAAGCTTAATCAGGGAAATTGATCCCGGAGCTATAATTATAGGTGGCTCCATGGCCGGGATAGATCCCGAATTCACAGAAGACTTCCTGGGTGCAGGAACAGCAGACCTTATTGATATCATATCCTATCATAATTATGGTGCTATACCGGAAGAACGTATCTATTTAGCAGTTGAATTGTGGGAAGTAATTAATCGATACAATCCGGCTATCCAGCTTTGGCAGGGTGAGTGTGGTTATCCATCACACAGTAGTACAAGGGATTATCGCGGGATATCACCCTGGGGATTGAATATCCAATCTAAATGGCTTCTCCGACAGGCATTTACTGATGTATTTTATTGCAAAGCCACCTTGAGTAATTATTTTAAATTGGTCCATTTAAGTGGCAGAGGAGACTTCCGGGAACGAACAATGTTAGCACCTGTTGACAGTATACTGGGATTTCCTGAAAGAGGTGGTTCCCGGGTCAGGACCTGGGGTGTCAATGAGAAATGCCTGCTCTCCAATCCCGATCTAAAACCCAAACCTGCCTATTTCACTTATCAGAATCTTTGCTCTGTAATGGATGAAAGGTACAAGATCACCAATACCGAGCACGAAATTCAGGTGCTGGACCAGGGCATGTTCTATGGAATCGGAAGTGAAGATGATGCTTTCCCATCTGTACCTTTGGTTGCCGGATTTGTTACAGATCAGGAACATTACCTATTGGCCTATTGGCTGCCCTGGCATCCGCAGGAATATACTCCGGATCACGCCAGAATAAACCTGACAGTAAAGAACTTCAAGTTTCAAAAACCGGTCAGGATTGATCTGATCACTGGTGAGGTCTATAAGATCAATGATTTTGAATCGACAGAAAACCAGACTGTTTTCAAAGGAATTCCACTTACTGATTATCCATTCATAATTGCTGAACTGGATGAAACCAATCTGTAAGCAATGGAGGGAATCTCCTGCTTAATGTGGGACACGCAGGAAGAGGAACCATCCCATACCGAAACAAACCCTTATGGGTGATGATGTTGTCAGGGGAGCACTTAGAACAGATCACCAGAGGAGTGCCATTATTATGACAGATGCATGACAAATCGGGAAGTTGCAGGAAAGATGTTTTTTCAGGGTTCTTCATATATTAACTTTCGATCAGATTAACCATACACACCTGAAACACCTGCTTTATGAAAACTACTGCGATCTCAAGACGTGAATTTATTGCCAGATCCGGCATGGCCACAGCAGGAACTACCTTGGGTATGAATGCACTCTCAGCCCGGGGATTTAAAAAAGTGGGGGCCAATGATAAGATCCGCATGGGTTTTATAGGTATTGGCAACAGGGGGTCGCAGCTGATGAACCTCTTTATGGCAAATCCCGGGGTTCAGGTGGCGGGCCTGTGTGATGTGTATGAACCTTATGCAAACCGCGACAGGTCATCTGTTCATCCCCGTTACCTGGAACTAGGCAAAGTACCAACGATGGGAGAACAATTCGGTCCGGAGGTTAAACGCTACTCCGATTTTCGCAAACTGCTGGAGCAGAAAGATATTGACGCAGTGTGCATTGCCACGCCCGATCACTGGCATACCATCCAGGCCATCCAGGCCATGGAAGCAGGATTTGATGTATATGTGGAAAAGCCCCTGACCATAACCATCAAAGAGGGAAGGGAGCTGGTGAAAGCGCAGGAGAGGACCGGAAGAGTGGTTGCCGTTGGATTGAACAGGCGAGGCTCATCCGTATATCAGAAACTTTCGGGAGAGATCAAGGCCGGAAAGATTGGAAAGGTAACCACTGCAAGGGCCCTGAGGATCAGCAATATGTTCCCCGATGGAATTGGCAGAATGGGTCCTGAAAAACCACCCGCCGATTTTGACTGGGATATGTGGCTGGGTCCCCGCGCATACAGGGACTACCAGTACAACATAGCACCTTACTCCTTCCGCTGGTGGAGCGAGTACTCATCCCAGATGGGAAACTGGGGGGTCCATTATATGGATGTGATCCGGTGGATGATAGGAGAAACAGCTCCGGTTGCCATCACCTCCCATGGCGGCAAGTATGCCGTGAATGACGACAGGGACATCCCCGATACCATGGAGGTGTTCTTTGAGTTTGCCAGCGGAACCATTGTCCAGTTCAGCATTCATGAAGCAAGCAGCGGTGGTGGCATCAAAGGGGGAGAAATTGAGCTGAACGGTTCAAAAGGCAACCTGGTGGCCAACCAGGACGGATACCACCTGTATCCGGCAAAACGGGGACAATTCCAGACCTGGGAGAAACTGGTTGAAGAAGAGCATTACGAACTACAAGGGGATAAATTCCATGGCGACCTTAATATCAAGGAGGACAGCACC
>SDBV01003752.1_pt1 | contig 22170 bp, 17 predicted proteins | sample 2277081 | NCBI WGS metagenome assembly SDBV01 (sample SAMN10402039, study PRJNA504765) | marine sediment metagenome | isolation source: marine sediment core GS10_PC15, 223 cmbsf | place: Arctic Ocean: Southern Knipovich Ridge | collected 2010 | reverse complement strand
CTTTGAAATTCATAGTAATTCAGTACTTGTTTAGCCCCCCTCGATTTCGTCCTATTTCACTAGAATTTTGTTAATATTCTAGAGAATTCTCTAGGTAAACGAAACATATTTGAATCATTAGGATTTTATTATTTTAAATATGTCCAACGATAAGACAACTCTAAAGCAATTGCAATATCGTTTGGATAAACAAGACGCTAAGATTACTCAGCTTCGAGAGGAAATTAAAGAGCTCAAGAAGGTTAATAATAGTCTTGAAGCACGATTACACATCTATGAAGGGCCTAACAGCCCCTCATCACAAAAACCGATTTTTTTGAAGAAAAAACCATCGAAGAGTGAGCGAAAATATGGAAAAGATGGTAGTAAACCACGCAAGAAAAAAGGCAGGAACGGATTTTTCTATCGCTGTTACCGGAATAGCCGGCCCCTCGGGCGGGACCGAGGAAAAACCTGTTGGATTGGTTTATATTGCTATTGACAGTGAAGAAGGTTGTGAAAATAGACGATATATTTTCTCTAATAGTCGTGAAAAAGTATGTTTGCGTGCGGCCCAAACAGCCATGGATATGCTTCGGCTGAAAATGATATGTTTGACCGAGGGGGTATAATTTTGTTATAATGCAGGTTTGGCAATTAATGTGGGTTGTAGGGATATGGTGAAAAAACGCAGAAGATTAGGTGAAATACTCTATAAGAAGGGCCTTATTGACAAAGAGGCACTGGTAAATGCTTTGGAAACAGCCAAGGCCAACAATCAGCGTCTTGGGCAGACCCTGGTAGAGTTGGGAGTTGTTGATGAAGAACACGTAACTGAGGCGATAGCCAAACAGTTTGGGTTGGAATACGTAGATTTGGATAAAACAACCATTCCTGCCAATGCCAAGGAATTCATACCGGAAGAACTCGTCAAAAAACACAACGTTTTACCATTAGAAATGTCTAACGGCAGGCTGAAGGTAATTATCGGCGATCCGCTGGACCTGGACACGCTGGATTTGCTGCGGTTCCGTTTAAACGTTGAATTGGACTGCTGCCTGGCCAGTGAGTCGAAGATTCGCTCCTATATCAATAAGTCGATGGATGAGGTGCGAAGCAGTATTGACGCAACCGCTGCGGAGCTGACTGAGGCTGGCCATGAAATTGAGGCCGAGATTCGTCGAGCACAGGAATCTGAGGGGACGGATAAAGACGACAGTCCGGTAATCAAGCTGGTGAACCTGATAATAGATGAAGCATATCACATGCGTGCCAGCGATATTCACATCGAACCTATGGCCGACAGAGTAAGAGTGCGGTATCGTATTGACGGGGTGTGTATCGAAAGAGACAATATCCCCAAGAGTATGCAGGCTCCGCTGATTGCCCGTTTGAAGATTCTTTCGGGTATGGACATCGGCGAAAGGCGTCTGCCGCAGGATGGCAGAATTAAGCGGGAGATTGCAAAACAGAAGATTGATTTCCGTGTTTCAGCATTGCCTGGTTATCACGGCGAAAGCGTGGTTTTACGTATTTTGCGTCCCGATGCGGTTACTATAGGTATTGAGGCGTTGGGTTTTGGGGCTGAGGATTATGAAGTATTTCAACAGATCATAAAAAGACCCACCGGAATCTTTCTTGTTACAGGTCCTACTGGTAGTGGTAAAACCACCACGCTTTATGCCGCACTGCAGGAACTGAACCGCCCGGACAAGAAGATAATTACAGCAGAGGATCCGGTAGAGTATAACTTTGTCGGGATGAATCAGTGCCAGGTAAAGTCGGAAATTGGCCTCACATTTGAAGTAATATTGCGGTCGATGTTGCGACAGGCACCTAACATAATTCTTGTTGGTGAAATTCGTGATGGTATCGTAGCAGATATCGCAATACAGGCAGCTCTTACTGGACACTTGGTTTTTAGTACTCTTCACACCAATGATGCTCCAGGTGCTATTACACGTCTGATTGATATGGGAGTAAAACCGTTTCTTGCCGCCAGTTCCATCCAGGCTATTATGGCCCAGCGTTTGGTAAGAGTTATTTGCAAAGAATGCAAGGTGGTGGATGAGCATCCCGATCCAAGTTTCTTAAGATTGCTGAATATTACCCCCGACGATCTCAAGGACAAAAACGTTTATAAGGGTGCCGGTTGCAGCAGGTGCCAGAATGTTGGTTTTAGAGGCCGACTCGGAATATTTGAAATGATGCAGATGAATAATGAACTCAGAGAACTGGCATTTGCAAGGGCACCGGCAAGTGAATTACGCAAAGCTGCCAAGGCCAGTGGCATGAAAGGTCTGATGGAAGACGGCATAATGAAGGTATTTTCGGGGGTTACAACCCCTGAGGAAGTGGCGAGGATCGCCCAGGCCGAGTCTATGGAAATAGATTAAGCCATTTTTGGAAATTGTATAACTTCTTTATTGTGTGATTATATGAGGCATTTATATGGCTGGTACAGTTCATATTGACAGATTGTTGGACGCTTGTATCAGAATGGGCGGTTCAGACTTGCATTTGGTTACAGGTCGACCTCCTATTTTGAGAATAAGCGGCAAGCTGAAACCATTGGAAACCAAGGTGCTCACGCCTGATGATACGGTTTCGCTGATGAAAAGCGTTACTCCTGAGCGAAATCAGCAGGAATTGCAGGAGGAGGGCAGTACAGACTTTGGCTTTGCTTTTGGCGATAAAGGACGTTTCCGAACGGCTATTTTTCGTCAAAGAGGTCATATTTCGCTTGTATTACGCCTTATACCATCCGATATGCTGACATTCGACCAGATAGGGCTTCCCAAACTATGTGCTGCCCTGTGTCGCAGACCAAGAGGGCTTTTTCTCGTTACAGGACCGACCGGTTGTGGAAAAACTACAACCATGGCAAGTATGATTAACTATATTAATGAACACTTCGATAGGCACATTGTAACCGTTGAGCACCCAATAGAGTACTATCACCCACATAAAAAATCGGTTTTGAATCAACGTGAAGTCGGTACTGATGTGCCCAGTTTTGCCGAAGCTTTGCGTCGGGTTCTAAGGCAGGACCCTGACGTTATTATGATTGGTGAGCTTCGTGACCTGGAGACGATCGGAGCGGCCATACGAGCTGCTGAAACTGGACACCTTGTCTTTAGTTCTGTGCACACAACCAGTTGTCAGGGTACGATTACAAGGCTTATTGACGTTTTTCCGGTGGATCAGCAGGAACAGATTCGTATTCAGATGAGCACAAATCTTATAGCGGTTTTGAGCCAGGCCCTGTGTCCACTCGCCACTGGCAGGGGCAGAGTCGCGGCTTTTGAGTTTATGGTGGTAACACCTGCTATTTCCAACCTAATCCGTGAAAACAAGACCTACCGAATCGATTCCAGCATCCAGACTGGTAAAAAACTTGGTATGCAGCTTCTTGATGAGCATCTTTGGAATTTGTACGATACAGGCCAGATTAACCTTGAGGATGCCTTGGAAAAGTCCCGTAAACCGGGCGAATTGCTGGAAAAGGCAGAACAAAAAGGCATTGCTACAGGAAATAAAATTTCGAGAGAGGATTTAGGTCCGATCATAGAAAATTGACAAAGATTTTCCAGTATTTTTTACAAAAAAATATTTTGTATTTTCAAGAACCCGGTCGGAAGTGTCTGACCGGGTTTTTTATAGCAAGTGCTGTAAAAATAGGGGGTTGCAATAGAAACTTTGCTTTTAGCATACACAACGATTGAAAATAGTCTCAAAAAGTAAGTGTCCAATTCGTAATTTGCTTGCCAAATTGACTTTATGAGTCTATAATATAATCAGATAAGAAAGTAAGGATGTATCTAAGCCGACTCCATATAAGGGAGAAATAAAGATGGCAAAAATTCCTCCATTAGACCAACTAAGAGGAAGGACGCTTGGTAGAATACTAATTAAAATGGGTCTTTTGACAAGAGATAAGGTCCATCATTGCCTGAAGCTACAAAAACAGCGTCAAGGCAGTATGCCTCTGGGGCAGATATTTCTTGAACTTGGGATGGTAAAGGAAAGCGACCTGAGAATCGCGCTGGCTGCACAACGGGGTATGGAATATGTGGACTTAAGCACTATAGAAATACCGGCCGAGGTCATCGATCAGGTGTCTGCGCAGATGGCTAAGGCATATCGGGTAATACCGCTAGAGCATGATGAGGAAAATCGTAAACTGGTGGTGGTTTTAGATAGTCCCGATAACTTCAGGGCTACCGATGACCTGAGTACTCTGATGGGATTTGAGATTATTGCCAAGGTCACAGATTCCGAGGCATTGGGAAACGCTCTTGAAAAATATTACGCTGAGAAGGAAGAAAGCATCAATGATTTAATTGGCGAACTGGAGGGGGATAGTTTTCTGTCAGAGTTCGAAGGAAGAGATGCCAGTATTGACCTGGATGAGCTGAAGGAAATGGCTGAATCGAACCCCGTCAAGAAGCTTCTCAATCTGGTTTTGTTACAGGCGATACGAGACAAGGCTTCGGACATTCATTTTGAGCCTTTCGATAGTGAATATAAAATGCGTTATCGTATAGATGGCGTGCTGTATGAAATGATCCCGCCACCAAAGCATATTGCGGTTGCTCTCAGTTCACGTATCAAGGTTATGGCTAATCTTAATATCGCCGAAAGGCGACTGCCGCAGGACGGCCGAATTCCACTAACCGTACAGGGAAATCCTGTTGATTTACGTGTTAGTGTGCTTCCAACGATGTTTGGCGAAAGTATCGTACTTCGTGTCCTGGATAGAAGTCAGATTAAGCTGAATCTGGATTCGCTTGGTTTTAGCAAGCGTGACCTGGAGACAATTCGTCTGCTTACTAAAAAACCCAATGGCATTGTGATTGTTACAGGCCCGACAGGATGCGGCAAGACGACTACACTGTACTCGGCGATGAATGAGCTAAACACAATTGACAGGAAACTTATTACAACCGAGGACCCGGTTGAGTATGACATTGACGGTCTGATTCAGGTTCAGATGAGACCGGCCATAGGACTTACTTTTGCCAGGTGTTTGCGTTCAATTTTGCGTCAGGATCCGGATATCATTTTGGTTGGCGAAATTCGTGACCTGGAGACCGCGCAGATTTCTGTTCAGGCATCACTTACAGGCCACCTGGTTTTTACCACACTTCACACAAATGATGCTCCAAGTTCTATTGCCAGAATTATGGACTTGGGGCTCGAACCGTTCCTTATTACAGCAACTTTTGAAGGAATCGTTGCCCAAAGACTGGTTAGAAAAATCTGTACGAGCTGCAAGGAAATCTGCGAGCCTACCGAAGACGCTCTTTTCCAGATAGGTCTTTCTAAAGCCAAGGTTAAGGACAAGGAATTTTATCACGGCAGGGGTTGTGAAAATTGTAACAATACCGGCTACAGAGGACGAATTGGTATTTTCGAAATCATGACTTTCAACGATGAAATACGTGATTTAGTTATGAATCATGCTTCGACAAATGTTTTGCGTGCAGCCGCCCAAAAAGCAGGGATGATACTGCTGCGTGAAAATGGTATCGACGCAATTTTTAATGGTTTGACAACGGTCGATGAAATTGCAAAGGAAACGGTGATGGAAGAAGCTTAGGCCGATGTTTTTTGCATATGCGGATTTTCTGCTGCGAGAAAAGGCCAAAAAATGATTAGGAGGTTTAAAAATGCCTGTTTTTCAATACGAAGCTCTCGATGCACAAGGCAACGAGGTCAAGAATGAAATAGAAGCTCTCAGCAACAAAGAAGCTATCAGCAAGATACGCAACTTGGGATATTTTCCCACGAAGGTTCGCAGTCGAGGCAGTTTAAGACAAGCTGCAGCCAAAGCTGTGGGCCAGTCCCGCAAAAAACGCGGTGCCGGGGGTAGGGTCAAGATCAAGATATTGACGCAATTTGCGCGTCAGCTTGCAACTCTCCAAGACGCCGGTCTTTCAATCCTTCGATCTTTGAAGATTCTTGAACAGCAGCAAAAAGGTAATTTCAAGCGTATCTTGGGCTATGTTTCCGAAGACATCGAAGGCGGCTCTACGCTGTCGGAAGCCTTAGGTAAATATCCGAAAGCCTTTAACGATTTGTTCGTCAATATGGTTGCAGCAGGGGAAGCCGGAGGTGTGCTGGATGTGATTCTGGGTCGTGTAGCTGATTTTATGGAAAAAGCTGAGCGACTAAAAGCTAAAATCAAAGGTGCTATGATATACCCAGTCGTAGTGATGGGTGCTGCACTGGTAATCGTTTTGGGCCTTATGTTATTTGTGATACCTCGTTTTTCGGAGGTATTGAAGGATATGACAGGTAATCAACTTCCGCCACTTACGCAAGTACTTCTGGACATAAGCAATTGGCTTGCAAAAGAGTGGGGCTGGGCGATTGTAATCGCTGTGCCTTTTGTGATAGTGTTCATCATAAAACTAATTAGAAGATTTCGAGTGGGTAGATTGATTCTTGACACGATAGCTTTGAAAATGCCTATCATGGGCCAAATTGTCTACAAAACTTCTGTTACACGCTGGACCAGAACGCTGGGGACCTTAATTACTGCTGGTGTGCCTATTCTGGAAGGTATCGGTATCACTCAGCAAACAGCAGGAAATGAAGTCTACGCAAATATGCTTGGCAAGGTCCATCAATCCATCAGGCAGGGCGACACTTTTGCCAATCCACTAAAGCAGTCCAAGACCGTGGACATCCTTGTCGTGAACATGGTTGACGTGGGCGAGGAAACCGGTGACTTGGACAAAATGCTTTTGAAGGTAGCAGATAACTTCGAAGAAGAAGTGGATGTGCTGGTTGATGGGTTAATGTCGCTCTTAGAGCCTGTTATGATTATCACTCTTGGAAGCATTATCGGTGTCATCGTGCTGGCAATTTTTATGCCTATGGTATCGATCATTACCAGCTTGTCGGGATGAGAACAAAAAAAATAACTTAAATTTTGAAATTAGTGAATTGTTACAACAGGAAAGGAATTTCAAATGAATTGTAAAAAAACTATGGTTATTGGAAAGGGTTTTGGGATGAAGAAAAATATCAGAAAATTTAGCAAACAGGGATTTACTCTGGTCGAGCTACTTACTGTTATGGCTATTATAGCGATACTTATAAGCCTGCTCGTGCCGGCGTTGAATCTCGTCAGGGATTACGCCGATGTGATTAAGCAGGAGGCGCAGTTCCACAGCATCGACGTTGCCTTGGGGATGTACAAAAATGCCTTTGGTGACTATCCGGAATCAACAGACAACACTGATCTCTACACTGTTGCTCCCTTAAATACAGCCTACTGTGGAGCGAACAAACTTGCAGAAGCTCTTGTAGGCTGGGACCTCTTGGGCCTTCACCCGCAGAGTCAATACAGAGCAGATGGGCTATCTAATTCCCTGTGGGATCCGACAATTCCGGGCGTAGCAACAGATTGGGTATACGCTCCGGTGGTTGGTAACGTTTCTGATCCTAGTGTAGGTTTCGCAGCAGGGGGTGAGAACAATGTAAAGGCCAGAAAAGGCCCGTACCTGGAAGTTGAAAACGCCAACGCCTTTATGATGCAGGAGATTTACGGTCTTGCCGGAATTGCTCCATTTGTGACGGCCACAACTAAACAAAACCAGACGTTTAGCAACTATGTGTTGTGTGATGATTTTGAAAAAATTCGGACGAATTCGGGCCAAAAAACCGGTATGCCGATTCTTTATTATAAGTCTCGTTATCCCGTATATACTCAGCAGTATGTTACAGATAATAGTGGGGTTTATATAGGAAACAATGATATTTACTGCTACCAGGATAATAGCCAACTTGTAACCATGAATATTCCATTTGGTGCAGCAGGACAACTCCATCCTTTGGGTGATGGAACCACGGATGAACTGGACTTTGAAAACATGATACTGGATACTACTATTTTTGCAGTTCCAAGGCCTCACAAGGTCGACAGCTATATCCTGATTTCGGCAGGCAAAGACGGCCAGTACGGTACCGGCGATGACATATTGAATTTCAAAAAAGAAGAATAAAAATTGTCTGAAGAATCGGTGTTTCAAAAATGAAGCTGTTTAAGAACAAAACAGGTTTGACGCTTGTTGAGATATTAGTGACCGTAGCGATAGTGGCGGTATTGATGTCGATATTTATAGTTGCAGCCGCACACGTCAAGAAGCAGTCAGAGATAAAGCTTGCTGAAAGCACGATAGCTGTGCTCGTAGCATCGCTGGAACAGTACCACGATTACAAAGGCGAATTTCCGCCTCAATGGAATACTCAAGTCGACCTTGAGACCGAACTAAAGGGAGTGATTATCCTTGGCGTATACGATCTGAATTATTCGTCAAGTGCGGTACTGTATTTTAAGTTGAACCAGATACCAGCCAGCAGAAGGATTTTGGATTCGATCCAAAACTCTTTGAAAACCTATAAAGATGCTTCCGGCGGCGATCTTATTATCGAAATTCCGCTTGCCAGCGGAAACTTCGTTAGCCTTGTCCGGATTATTGACCCGTGGGACCGACCGCTGCGGTATACCTATCAGCAAGGCGATAATTTTCCGGTTATTAGATCAGATGGATCGGATGGTGTAAAGGACACCGATGATGACATAACAAGCAGATAATCTGAACTGCTTACCACTGTGTTTATTGGCAAAAATGGAATGGAAAAAAATGAATGCAAAAAACAAACTGATCTCCGCCAAAAACGGTTTTTCACTCGTTGAGATGCTGACGGTTATAGCTATTATTGTGATGATTATCACGATAACGGTTCCGTCTCTCAGAACGGCGAGGCGACTCGCCGTGGACACAAGGCAAAAAGGAGAGATACACAGCATTGAAGTTGCAATTGAGATGTTTCAGGCTGAGCTCGGCTACTATCCGGAATCCAGCCTGCTCGATGCTCTTGGCGATGGCAGCTTTATTTGCGGTTCGCAACAGCTTGCAGAAGCCGTCGTCGGCAGGGACCTGAAAGGCTTTGACCCCAAGACAACATGGTATACGCCTCAGGAAGACGCCATCAGCGATAATGTAAGATATGCAAATGCGGCCAAGGGTTCTACGCTGCCACAGATAGATGCCAGCAGATCACGCCGAAAAGGCCCATATTACAAACTGGAAAAAACCGGCGCCTATCTGATGGAACAGGTATATGGCGTATATAACGAGGCAAGTTCCAGCTATACTTACTCCGAAGTGATTTACAGTTCCTCAGGCAATCCCGACTATGCCTACAGAGCACCTGTGATTTCTGATGTTTATAAGCAAAAAAGAATTATCCTGGAAACCGACGATGGAGTCTGGTGCGGCACGCCGATACTCTATTTCAAAGCCAATACTTCGCTGATAATTACCGACCCCGACAAGATGCTCGACCCGGATAATCCCGCCAAAAGCATTTACAACATCTATGACAATTACGACCTCATCAGATTGGGAACCGTGGAAAATGCGAATGCCATTCATCACTTCGATGAAGACTACGAAGAAAACTATACGGACCCAATCAGCGGTACGCCCGCAATCAGGGACGGCATAGATATATTCTACAATATTATCCGAAACCCGAAGATCGAAACTCACACAAGGCCTTATAACGCCAACTCCTTTATCCTGATATCAGCAGGCGATGATGGGATCTTCGGAACCATAGATGATGTTGGCAACTTTAAACGTTAAGAATTAAGCATTAAAACGTAAATATTTAAACGGTGATCAAATTTGCCGGCCTAAGATGCGAAAAAATAAAAGAAAAACCGGGTTCACGCTTGCTGAAATGCTCGTCACCATCGGCGTTGTTGCTTTGCTGATGGGCTTAAGTATGCCCGCCATGCGGATGATGGTCAGCTCGATGTCAACCACTGGCGGCGCAACCAGCATGATAAGCGCTGCCCTTGCCAGCGCACGAGCGATCGCCGCAAAAGAACAACGCTACGCAGGTGTAAGATTCCAGAAGGTCTATCAGCCGGATGGGCCGCATGTAGCGGACCAATACATGATTTTCATTATACATGACCCTTCTTTAACCTGGGCCAATAGTTTCCGTGTGGTCGAAGGGCTAAAGCCGATAAAACTGCCTGAGGGCATGGGTGTGATGGATTTGAGAATACGTGCCAATATTGTAAGTGCCTCAGACACCTCTGATTTGCCCATAAGTTTAGATACTGATATAGATCAGGATTCTGAATTAAGAGACACAGCGGCTTTTTCGATCATTTTTTCGCCATCCGGCAAGTTAGTTATTCATAAAGTCAGAATTGACAATATTGGTGCCGGGGACACTGTTTTTAATACCCAGGCCAAGGTTAAAAATAAGCCTCCTACAGGAATGTTCTTTCGAGATGATGATGCAAACTTAGGTTTGGGTGCTGAACTCAGCCGTAATAATTTTGTCATCTATGACAGAACAAGATTTAAACCGTTTTTTCAAAAAGGCATCGCTTATTCAAAGTATTTAGAACTATTGAAATTGGATACCATCTACATAAACCCCTACACGGGAACGATGATTGAAAAATAAGATTTTTTAATATGAAACAAGGCCAAAAAAATAAAGGTTTTTCACTCACCGAAGTCCTGATGGCCTCGGGAATACTCGCGGTCGGCATGATGATGATAGCAGGCGTCTTCCCAGTCGCTATTCATCTTACAACTGTCGCCGCTGAGCGGACCATGGCTGCGGTCATCGCCGACCAGGCATTTGCAAAGATAAAGCTCTATGGCGTTAACCTTGGTGCTCTTGGTTCTAACTGCGCGGATTTTAACGACGTAGCTGTGACTCAGCCCGCTACCAACGAATATGCCTACCCGGCAATGGATGCCGGAAATAGTTCTACATATTACTGGTGGGCGATTTGCAGAAAAGTAAATACCGGAAGCGACCTCGTACAGGTGACCGTTTTTATAAGCAGAAAAACCGGCGCGAACCTTACCTATCTGGGTCAACCAATCATAACCGGCGGTAATTTTCCGATACCGGTTGCCATAGGCGTAACACAAGTTACTCCAAATAGATTAAAAATAACTAATCCAGCAGAAAAAACCTACATCAATACCGAGAGCACAATTGTAGACAACCAGACCGGTGATATATACCGCGTTCTCGAACGTGATTCTGACCCTGCTTTAGATGACCAGGTTGATCTTGAAATAAACTGGCAGGGTGGCAATTCCGTTTGGGTCGTGCCGCCGCCCGTAAACGGGGGCAAGAATCCCTGCGTCGGCATCTATCAGAGAGTCATCAGGTTCTAAAGATTAATTTATCAATGGCGATTAAAATGCCTGAAAAAAATAAAAACATACGAAAAGCATTTACTCTCGTCGAGCTTCTGGTAGCCGTCGGGCTGATGGCTGCTGTCATGGCAGGCTCAGGCGTTATCTTCAACATGGCTATAAAAGCCCAGAGATACGCCGGCGCAACCGCTGAGATAATGCGAAACCTCCGCGCTATTACCGACCAACTCAACACTGACTTCCGAGGATTGAGAAAAGACGGATTCCTTCTAATGTCTTCTCAAAGTATTAATGTTTCGCCCGTGATAAACGTGCCCCCGATAGCTGTCAACTGTGATAATATACTTTATTTTGCGACAGGCGATTTCGACTCTTTAATAAATCCAGCCCGGCAAAGCAATATAGCCAAAATATATGTGGGCCACTATGATCAGACCTTTAGTGGTGCCCAGCCGTATTGTTCGAACTGGATTTTTTTGAGACGTGCGATGCTGCTATTACCAGCAGAGACAGACCCAAATGAAGATGATTATCTGATAAAATCTTTCGCGGCAATTAAAGCTGATTACCAGGCTGGTCCGGCAGCGTTTATAAACAATTACTTTAATAATGATTTATTTCCGGGATATCCAATCAATGTGAATGATCCTATGCAGAATTGGCAATATTTCTGTGGAGGCGTAGGCAATATCAAAATCGAATGGACCGATGGCACAACAATAGCCAATCAACTGGAATGGTTCGGCCTGACCAATAATATTGGTGCTATAGATGCTCTCTATGGAACTGCAATAAACGAGAATACAACGCCAGGAGGTGTTTACACGGCTGAGTGGACACCAGACACACAAGCAAAATATTGGCCAAAAGCGCTAAAGTTTACTTTCACATTATATGATTTCAAGAGCGTTTTCAAAGAGCCAAAGACCTTTACACATATCGTTTATATAGGCGATTAGACAGACTATAAAAACATGAATATTAAAAACAGCACAACTAAAACGACAAGCAGGCTCGGCTCGGCACTTATTATGACTATCGTGCTGACCGCGCTGATGGCAATTGTCGGTGTGGTGTTTTTGATGGCCTCGCGTGTAGATAATCAAGCCACATCAGCGGTATCAGAAAACAAACAACTCCACGATGCCGTCGATAGCGTCATCGCAATTATTTCCAGACAACTGGTTCAGGATGTCCCCGGCGTAGCAGGCCAGGAATACTTCGACTATCCCGGCAATGACGATGAATGGCTGGCATGCCTCGAACCGGTAGTCGATAATAACAACACTCCCACCGATGTAAGTGATGATAGGTATAAATGGCTGCATATAAGCGATATTAGCGGCTTGTGGGGAGGAATTACCCAAGAGGCCAAAATTGTTCCCGATTATCAGACACCGATAAGCCCAGGCACAGATGCCGATGCCGATGGTGACGGCGTCTCCGATGCCCAATGGGTCACTCTACCCAACATCACCACAAACACAGGTGAAGCGATTTACGCAGCCGTGCGAATCATTGACAACAGCGGAATGATAAATGTTAACACCGCCTACAAATTTGATCCCACCTCAGCCAATCCCGACAAAATTGACGGCTCAACTCAAACACAGATAAATCTTGAAGCTTTATCACTAAGAAGCGTGGCAAACAACATAACCGACCTTGAGACCGAACGAAAGGGGGGAGAAGCATGGAATTTGGACAACTATACAAAAGATGTCATCTGGCGACCGGAAAGCCCAGCAGGCCTCTGGACGCCCTTTGATATCTCAGACGAATTGAAACTTAGAAATCGATACTTTTTAAATTATAATTTGATTACCACAAGGATCGAAGAGTTCTGGGAAGCTGTTTATGACGATGGTTTGGAAGTGCCAAGAACTACAAAGGCTCAATTAACTGACCCTGACGAATGGTTCCATCGCGTCAATAATAGTTTCCCGGACCCAAATATGTATAACTATCGCCATATCTCCACCACGAATAATTTTGACAGGATCATAGACCCCAACGGCAACAAAATGTTGAATTTAAATACCGCAGGCATTACTTCGCTCTATAATTTATTCGAAAAACTGTTTAACGACGCAGGCCTAACCGATCCCAACGGCACAGCCGCACAACTAGCGGTCAATATCGTCGATTTCCGTGACAATGACGCAAACCTTTCAACGCTTGATGTTGACGGCACAACCTTTTTTGGTTTTGAGATCCAGCCTTTCATAAGCGAAATTGCATACGAAATTGATTCTGCTAATCCGCACATTTCAGCGAACAACCATTTTGCCATAGAGCTATATAATCCATTTGATGTTAATGTCGGGCTGGATGAATTTACTCTCGAACTTAGACCTCAGAGTTCTGGCTCAGTCAAAACCATTTCATTGGCAGGCGAAATTCTACCCGCCAAGGGCCGACTTGTTATTTACAACGACCCTGCCGCACTTGCCGGACTAAGTATCGATGGACCAGATAACATGATACTCCACATGGAAAATAGCGACTGTGTGCTGGTCGAATATCAATTAAATCCGATAGGACCGCAACCCTATACAATTAGTGCCGAGTATGAACCGTTCCTGGTGCGGGATATAGCTGGCACAGATTTATTGCTCGATAAGCAGGAGATAGACCCTTTTATCAACTGGACATGGAGCGTGGTTACCAAAGACACTGCCCAGTTCTTCAACAGACACGACAATGATTGGAATATAGTCTACCAGAATTTATACCATAATATTATGGGGCCAGGCACTCTCGGCGGAGCTAATGGCGGCTCGGGCAAACGTAACTGGAATCTTGCTACCCAGGAAGCTCCTTTCGTCACAGTTGGCGATGTTGGCAGGGTTATAACGATGGGCCCGGGCTTAAACATCGGCGAAACCATTGGAGAAAAACTAAAGCCTATCTTAGCCGAGAAAAATGTCAGGCTTGACCTGCAGGACACTGATTTTGCGAGTATTTTCCAGTATCTAACGGTTTTTGACCCTACAATTGATGGAATTGACAATAACGGCGATGGAACTGTGGACGATGTCAATGAATTGAAAATAGCAGGCCGAATAAATATAAATACCGCACCGTGGTATGTCATTGCGCAACTGCCATGGATGAACGAGGAAACTGCAAAAGCGATAACCGCCTATCGTGATGGTCTGGATTTGTCAGCTGTTTTTGTCGGCGGTCCGGACTATTCCGCTATCGGGCCGGTCGAGTATAACAGTACAGGTGAGCTTAACTACATAATAGGCGGCAGTGATGACTACAGAATGGATTATTATGCTACTGCTGCCGCTTCAGGTGACGAGACCGGTTTTCCAGATTTAACACCGGGCGATGGCGCTGCAGATGATTTTGAAGAACAGAACTTGATGTTCTCTCGAATAAGCAATCTGGTTACGGTTCGAAGCGATCTCTTTACCGCTTATATACTCGTTCGCCTGGGCAATGGCGGGCCGCAAAAACGGGTCATCGCAATACTCGACAGAAGCAATGTTAAATCTGCCGGCGACAAAGTAAAAGTAATTGCATGGCATCCGGTACCGGATCCAAGATAATAGATTCAAAACAACGCTGCTGAAAAATGAGCAGGGCAGGAGGGTGAGAAAATGCGTATGGTTTTTTTGGTAATGGGTCTGTCTTTATGTATATCGATGGTATCAGCCCGGACGATATACGTCGATGACGACGGTCCTGCCAATTTCAACAACATTCAATCCGCAATTGATGACGCCAACGATTATGATGTTATTATTGTTAAAGATGGCCTCTATACCGGTGCGCAAAATAAGAATCTTGATTTCGATGGAAGATTGATCACCCTGCAGTCAATGAACGGCCCGGAAAAAACCATCATCGACTGCGAAAATAATGGACGAGCTTTTTACTTCCATAGTTTTGAAACAACCGAGGCAAAGGTAATCGGTTTTACTATAACAAACGGCAATGTACCCCAAGACCATGGGGGAGCAATTCTTGTAGAATACAGCGAGCTAACGATTGAAGATTGCATTATCACAAACAATACCGCTGAATATTCCGGCGGAGCGATATTGTTTGATACTTCCTTAGAATCGGTCATAAACAATTGCGTAATTAAAAACAACACCGCAACGGACTATAGCGGCGGAGGCATATTTGCCCAGTATTGTGATATTACAATCAATAATACTGTAATCGCCTCAAATCAGTCCGGCTATTTTGGTGGTGGACTGACGCTGTTCGATTTTGGTGTTTACGACATCATTAACTGTACCATAGTAGATAATAATGATAATATGGATGGGGGAGGAATTTATGTTTTTTATGATGCTGATGTTGTGGTGGCCAATACAATTTTGTACGGCAACGACAGCAATCAGATAGAATTATATTCTGTCTCATTTGACCCTGTTGTCGAATATTGCGATGTCCAGGGCGGCTTTGAAGGGCTTGGAAATATAGATGTGGATCCGTGTTTTGTCGATGCTGTAGCCGGCGACTTTCACCTTAGATCAGAAACGGGAAGATGGCACCCGACCCTGTTCCGAAGCAGCGACCTGGTGCCGGACGGCTTTGTTGATTTGCTCGATTATACCGAATTCGCAAAGCACTGGTTTGACGTCGGCCCCAATATAGCAGCCGACTTGAACCTCAGCGGCACAGTCGAGATGGACGATTTGCAGTGGTTTGTCGAAGATTACCTCACTTCAGGCGCACCACGCTCATGGGCAACGGATGGTGCAACAAGTCGCTGTATCGATGCGGGTAATCCAGGCGTTGCTCCGGACGAAGAGCCGTTTCCAGCATCGAACCTTCGTATAAATATGGGAGCCTATGGCCGAACTCACCAGGCGTCAGCATCACCTGTTGATTGGTCCCTCTTAGCAGACTTGGATAACGACGGCACCGTTAATCTTACGGATTTTGCCGCCCAGGCATCATATTGGCAGGATAGCGAGCCGCAACTACCAGGCGACCTGACCAGAGACGGAATAGTAAATCTCAGCGATTTGGAACTTCTTGCCCAGGATTGGCTCGATACCACAAGCTGGTTTTAATGGTCTGCAAAATTCTTATCACCGTCTCAGCGGTTGGCAAGCTCAAGCAACTCTGCGTGCACTTTTTTATTAGCTATAAGAGTTTTAAAGGGCTGATTCGTGTAATTTTCCAAATCCACTGGAAAAAGTTTCTTCCCGTCCCAATCGCTTACAATAGCTCCCGCTTCCTCAGCAATGAATGCCCCAGCCGCAATATCCCATAGTTTGGGACAAAATGCCAATGACCCTGCCAATGCTCCCGAAGCTACATAGGCAAACTGCAAAGCGGTACTGCCGAGGTTGCGAAACCTTGTCCTTTTCATTATTTCACATATCCCGGCAGGCACATCATTTTCAAAATGACTGTCAAGACCAACGCTTGAAAACTCATTCAATTCTTCCTCACCTGCCTCTATTCGCGAACGATTCAATTGTGCCTCGCCCTCTTTGACCGCAGTGAACATCGAATCGGTTGCAGGATCAAAAACCACACCAACTATCGGCTCGCCATCGTACATCACCGCGATACTCACCGAAAAATCCAGTATCCCGTGGATATAGTTGTTTGTGCCGTCAATTGGATCTATCACCCACCAGATTGCTTCCGCCGAACGCGGACGCTGTTTGAATATTTCACCCTCTATCCCTTCTTCACCGATGAATCCGTGATCAGGATAAGTTTCCTTGATTCGGTCGACTATTATCTGCTGGCAGATTAGATCAGCCTGAGAAACAAGCTCGTTATCGTTTTTCAAAGATGATTTCGTGTACTTCATTTCCTCAATTGCCCGCTGGCCCGCCAATCTCGCCGCTACGATCGCAACCTCCTGAATTTCACTTAGATTTCTGTGCTCCAAAACCATCCTGCAACCTTTCTTTCTTTGAACTTGACAGCATTAAGACAGTATTCTATTTTAACAAGATAACGTCAGCAAGCCAACTGTCAATTTTCGGCAAAAATATGCAGCACATAACTTTACGTAAAAGGCTTATAGCAGCGATAGTTTTGTGTTCAGTGCTTTTTCTATTTGCACTGTTCTATGCTGTGGCATGCGGTAAAATTGACGTGTATCGCCTGGCAGGGCAATGCGGTTTCAGGCAGAAATACGATTTGACCTGTCCGACATGCGGTATGACTTCGTCAGTCGTAGCCTTTGTAAAGGGCAGAATATTTGAAGCATTTTATCTCCAACCGGCCTCTGCCTTGTTGTGCTGTATTCTTGTCATAGTGGCCGTTCTTGCTTTCGTAATATCTGTTTTTGGCATTGATTTCGGACTACTGTCCTGGTCAACTGAACAATTGAAGCTAAAGCATGTGATTTTAACGATTATAATAGTCCTGGCATGCAGTTGGGCAGTTACTCTGGCCAGAGCGCTAGCGCAAAAAAATTAGTTTAACTTATTATCAGGGAGTAATAATGAAAAACACAATTGTGCTTGGGATACTTTCAGTTTTTCTAACCTCCGCAGGATGCAGTATCATCGGAGTACTCGGTACGCCGGCGCCGTCGGAAGAAAAGATCCCTCCTGAATTCGATCTTGACCAAAAGCTTAACGGCAGGATACTGGTACTTGTTGAGCGATCTGACCGCGCCGCAAGCAAAACAAATCTGGAGTACTATCTTACCGCAACTATTAACTCAGCCCTTAAAGGCAGAGTTAAATTAAGATCCGCTTCTATTGTCAGCTATAATCAGGTGAACAAATTACGCCAGGACAGCAAGGATTTTTCAAGCCTTTCGCCTGTCCAAATTGGCCAAATATTAGGTGCAGAAAAAGTGCTGCTCGTCTCGGTTGTCGATTATCAGCTTTACCAAATTGCCGGAAGCGGGTATTATGAAGGGTCGCTGAGAACAATAAGCCGTTTATATGATGTCGCGACGGCAGAAGTAGTGTGGCCTCAGTATAGCGGCGGCAAGGATGTCAAAGTCGGCTTTGATGTTGAAAGCGGCAGAGGCGATACTGCTGCAAAGAGATTAGTTGCGGCGACTACACAGTGTATAGTCAGATATCTTTACAACTGTCCAATAAATCAGTTTAGAGTTACCGATGAAAAAACGGGTGATTACTTTTAAGTTTGCCAATTTATGATCGTATTGTATCACGGAGAAAGGTTTTATGCTTAAGGTATTAATTACAGACAAGCTTGCCCAACAAGGTATCGACCTGCTTGATTCGATCGAAGGCGTCAAGCCCGTCGTAAAACTCGATATTAGCCAAGACCAGCTTGCCGATATCATAGGTGATTATGACGGGCTCATTATTCGCAGCGGTACCCAGGTAACCTCCAAAGTGTTGGCAAACCACGGCAAATTAAAGGCCATCGCCCGCGCCGGAGTCGGAGTCGATAATATCGACATTCCAGAAGCTACCAGAAAGGGTATCTTGGTAATGAATACACCAGGCGGCAACACGTTAAGCGCCGCTGAACACACAGTCGCTTTGATGCTTGCAATGAGCCGTAACGTAGTACCAGCATGCATCAGTTTAAAAAAGGGCAACTGGGACAGAAAAAAATACATGGGCAACCAGCTCAACGGCAAAACCATCGGCGTAATAGGCCTGGGCAGAATTGGTCTAGCCGTAGCGAAAATGGCTATGGGATTTAATATGAAGGTCTTGGGCTACGATCCGTTTGCTGCACCAGCCGATGTCGAAAAATTAGGCATACAGGTAACAGACGAACTCGAAAAAATCTATAAAGAATCAGACTATATCACTCTCCATGTGCCGAGAAACGAGCAGACCGCCAACATGGTTGACGCCGAGCAATTCGAAATGATGAAACCTGCCGCTCGTATAATAAATTGTGCGCGAGGAGGGATTATAAATGAAGACGCACTTTATGATGCCTTGTCAAAGCAAAAAATTGCAGGTGCAGCAATAGACGTCTTCTCACAGGAACCGCCGGAGAACAAACGTTTTGCCGAGTTGGATAATTGCCTTGTTACACCGCATTTGGGTGCAAGCACGGAAGAAGCTCAGGTTGAAGTTGCTGTCGAAGCTGCGCAGATTATAGCAGATGCCATCAAAGACGGCCTCGTTAAAAACGCCATCAATGCTCCCAGTTCAAGCGGTGCCGTTGCACCTATCGTAGACAAGTATGCCGAACTCGCAAAGCGAATCGGAATGGTCTTAAGCAGGATTGCACCAGGACAGATAAGATCTATCGAAGTACAGTATCGTGGCCACATCGCCGAGATGACAGTCGATACAGTGACTACATCTTTTGCTATCGGGCTCTTGCAGCAGCATTTTGATGCGCCTATAAATATGGTAAACGTTGGTGTACTCGCCAAAGAGCGGGGAATAAGTATCGATGAGACCAAAAATCCAGAATCAAAAGACGTTGCCTCGAGCTTCACTGCAAAAGTGGTTACAAACAAGGTCGCTCGAACCATTACCGGCACGGTCTTTTCGGACACTTTGCTCAGAATCATCGAAATAGACGGCTTTACCGTCGAAATGACCCCGCAGGGAGCCGTTGTTATAATCTACAATGACGACAAGCCAGGCGTAATAGGCTCAGTAGGCACGGTCTGCGGTAAACATAAGATCAATATCTGCACCATGGGTGTAGGGCAAAAAGCCGAAGAGCGAAAAGCTATACTCGCTGTCAGCCTTGACAAGCTACCCGATGAAAAAATCGTTAAAGAACTCAGCGAACTTGAATTCGTAAACGAACTGCATGTTTGCAAACTTGACTAAAAACGTCTAAACAAAAAAACGTGTCACGGAAGTCACGTTTTCAGAATTTTTTTAATTAGTACGGAGTTGTTTTTATGGCTGCAAAAAAGACTCGCAATCCCAGACAGATGAGTCTTTTTGATGACATTGGTTCTGCGAAAAAAGCAAAAACTGCCAAAAAAAAGACTGCTGCTGCCAAAAAGAAAAAACCAACACCTAAAAAGAAAAAAACTGCGCGACCATCAAAATCCGCCCCCAAAGCTGCGGCAACCAAACGCATGAAAAAATCCAAAGCTACTGAAAAACCTGCAAAACACGTTCGAAAATCACCCCGCGCTGCAACCGCAGAATCCATGGCTGCCAAGCAGCGTGATATAAGTATCAGCGAGTTTTTTGCCAAGAACAGGCACCTACTCGGCTTCGATAATCCTCGCAAAGCTCTTTTGACCGCAGTCAAAGAAGCCGTGGACAACTCGCTCGATGCCTGCGAAGATGCATACATACTCCCCGAAATCACTATAACGATCAAAGCGGTTACCGATAACAAATACGCCCTGACCGTAACAGACAACGGGCCTGGAATAGTAAAAGATCAAATCCCGAACATTTTCGCAAAATTGTTGTATGGCAGCAAGTTTCACAGCTTGAAAATGAGTCGAGGCCAGCAGGGCATCGGCATCTCCGCTGCGGGAATGTACGGCTTATTGACAACCGGTGAGCCGGTCCAGATTATTTCACGAACCAACCCTAAAAAGCCCGCACATCATTATCATGTTCAAATAGATACATCACGCAACAAGCCCGAAGTCGTTCTCGATGAAGAATGCGAATTCGACCTCGCCACAGGAACCAGCGTTAAGATCACGCTCGAAGGAAGATACCAGAAGGGCAAACAGTCGGTTGACGAATATATCGCTCAAACTGCCATGGCCAACCCGCACACAACGATCATCTACAACGCTTCGGATGGAAACACATACGAATATATTCGCCAGAGCAAAGAAATGCCTTTTGTGCCGGTGGAAATCAAACCGCACCCATACGGAGTTGAACTGGGCCTTTTATTCAAAATGGCACGAGATAGTGAATTCAAAAGGCTTTCCCTATTCTTACAGAAGGAGTTTTCACGCCTAAGCCTCAACATGGCTAACCAAATATGCAAAAAGGCCAAACTAAGTACAAAGCTAAGAACCTCAAAGATAACTTTGCCAGAAACCGAATCTCTGCACACAGCGATAAACCAAACAAAGATCATGGCGCCATCGAGCAATTGCATCGGCCCTATCGGCGAGCAGAGACTCCATGAGGGATTGAAACGCGTAGTCGATGCCGACTTCTATACAAGCTGCACACGCAAGCCATCGGTTTATCGAGGCAATCCGTTTCTTATAGAAGCTGCCCTGGCTTATGGCTTCAAAGGCAAGGACAAGGGTTCCAATGGCGAGCCCGAAAAAGAACCGTTAATAAGGTTGATACGTATTGCCAATCGCGTGCCACTGCTTTATCAGCAGTCCGCCTGTGCCATTTACAAAGGAATCCTGGAAACAAACTGGCGCAATTACGGCTTAAGCCAAAACAGAGGCGCTCTGCCCTCCGGCCCAGTCGTTTTGATAGTACACATAGGCTCAGTCTGGGTGCCGTTTACCTCCGAGAGCAAAGAAGCAATAGCTCATTATCCTGAAATAATAAAAGAAATAAAACTCACCGTGCAGGAGTGCGGCCGAAAGCTTGGAACATACGTAAGAAAACAAAAAAGGATCAAGCAGGAAATGATCAAGCGAGGCTATATTGAAACGTACCTGCCCCATATCGGCGAAGCACTGCGAGATATTCTTGCTCTCAAAAACAAACAGGTCGATACACTCGTTAGCCGGCTGAAAGAAACTCTCGAAAAATCACGAAAAATATGAGGTAGTAAGTGGCCACAGAACTCATCATCAGTGTTAGCGGAATGCGTGGCATCGTCGGAGAAACTCTCACCCCAGCTATAGCTGCCGAATACGCCTGTGCTTTTGGTTCATTTCTAAAAGCCAGTCAAAAACAATCAGAACATCTGAAAGTTTGCATAGGAACTGATTCACGCCCGTCAGGACAAATGCTAAAAGACGCTGTAGCCGCAGGATTGTGCGACGCTGGCGTAGACGTGATCGATTTGGGCTTGGTAACAACGCCTTGTGTTGGAATCATGACAACCCACCTGGCTTGCGCAGGAGGCGTAGTCATTACCGCTTCGCATAATACAGCCCAGTATAATGGAATAAAAC
>SDBV01003751.1_pt1 | contig 22172 bp, 16 predicted proteins | sample 2277081 | NCBI WGS metagenome assembly SDBV01 (sample SAMN10402039, study PRJNA504765) | marine sediment metagenome | isolation source: marine sediment core GS10_PC15, 223 cmbsf | place: Arctic Ocean: Southern Knipovich Ridge | collected 2010 | reverse complement strand
AGTACCGGCTGGGGTGCCGCACAACAATCTATTGTCACCGGTTGAAGTGTTTATTGAAATTATAAACTGCGTGGCAGGGTTAACCGCAGGAGCTTTGACCCATGCGCTTACTGTGACATCTTTACCAGCCATCGCGGCACATATACCATCAACGGTAACATGATCATTTACGCCGTCAAAGTCCAGGGCGTTGCCCGTGTTTCCGGGAACCCAATCGCTGTCGTCCATGTTGACAAGCGTGCCATCATAGCCGTACAGTGAATCATCTGCGGCCACAGCACCTGCCGTTTCATCCAACTCCCAATGAGCAAGTAACCCTGAAGGATTATACAGCCGTCTGATCGCAGTTTCATTCAACGCATAATCATAGACCTTGACATCATCAAGCCGGCCGTTATAAAAATCGCCGGTTGTCAGACCTGCATCGTATTCCTGTCCGAGCGAAAGTAAATCAGTATCGGCAACAGAGACTGTCGATGCAAAGCTCAGGGCTTCGCTGCCATCGACATAAACAGTAACTGTGTCAGAACTATCATTAAGAACAAAGGCGATGTGATGCCATGCGTTGTCGATCACCGTTGCTGTTGTATCGCGCCATAGAGGTTCAGAATCGGCAAAACTAAGCGTGGCGGTACCGGCTGGGATGCCGCATAGCAATTTATTATCGTCACCGTTTGCAGTGTTTATCGCGATGATAAACTGCGTGGCAGGGTTAAGTGCAGGAGCTTTCATCCATGCGCTTACTGTAACATTGGCGCCGGCTAGCGCGGCACATACATCACCTGTGGCGACATAATCATTTACGCCGTCAAAGTCCAGCGCGTTGCCTATGTTTCCGGGGACCCAGTCGCTATCGTCCATATTTATTAATGTGCCTTGATGGCCATTCCTGGAATAGTCCGATGCCACGACACCTGTCGTTTCGTCCAGCTTCCAGTAAGCAACAGCGGCATCCATCGAAGGATCGATGAGCCATTCCCACGCCAATACCAACATATCATATACGTCCACCTGTCCGGCGGGATCGGCGACATCAGCCATTGCGTCGCTGGCGAGCCATACATTAGCCATGTACGAAAAGTCGTCGAGACCGACGGAGCCGTTGCAGTTGAAATCGGCAACAGATGCGCAGGGAAGCAACTGTAGCTCTGCGATCTGGACGGAATCGGCTGTGGCGGGGTCGAGGACCGCGGTGATGTCCAGGCGGTATAGATTGTATTTGCCGGGGGCGGCGACGGTGAAAGTTTGCTTTTCAAAACGGTTGGTAAAAGTTACGCCGGTCCTTGAATCGAGTATGTCCCATGTAACGCCCTGGTCGTTAGAGCCGAGCAGGTTGAAGTCTTTGGGGTCACTTGGTCTGGCACCAGTATTGTCTTCGCCTATGCTTGTATTTAAGATTTCGATGAAGCATATCTTTGCATTGCTGCCTGTAGCAAGATTGCTAATGGTCAACTTTCCGTCAGTAACGGTTACGTTGACATCCAGGTACTCGTCAAAATTATCTTCTCCATCAGGATCATTGACAGCCAATCCCTCGATCGATACGTCATTGACCTGGTTTGTGTGGGCCGGATCGCCCATTACAAGATCGACCACATAGTCACCGTTTGGAACCGCCAGTTCCCAAGTGGTTATCACGCCCTCTGCGGACATGTGGTTCAGCGTGTCATACCGCTGGTCACTATTGACCTCGCGATCACGGGTCAGATCGTTTGCACTGCCAACCCATCCATAGCTGTAACCATTACCGCGATCACCGTAGACAGAACCGTCATCTGCTAAATAGCCCGAGGGTACAGATGACGCAGCCGGCTGGAAGTTGATCTTTAACGTATTATATCCTGGAGAATCTTTAGCCGAGGTGATAGAGTATTGTTTTACTACCGGGTAAGTTCTGTCGGGATAACGCCATTGTATCCAACTGCCATCTGGCGAAAAATCCATCCACTTGGTTTGGTCATCACCGTCAAAAGCCATATCAGCAGTTTCATTAGGAGCATTTTCTCCTCTTGCAGAAGCACCTGCCGGAAGCGTTGAATAACCTGAAGAGTTTATGTCTACCGTAGTGGTGCTGTTGGCGCCAAGATCAACACTTACATCAACTACACGATACGAATCGCCATCGAACTGCTGATCGATAGTTCCTTGTGAAACGCCATAATTCATTCCCTTAGGCATTATGAAACGTACTCTCGCACTTTCAATGGAGAAATTATAGTTATTAATAATCGTTGCCGTGTTCTCTGAAGACGACCCGTCGTTCGACTGCGAATATGAAATCTGAAGATTAGGGATCCACTGGCTTGGATCGGCGATAAGACTTTGACTATCCCCTTGAATCACCTGACAGCGGGCAGTCGAACCGCTTACCGGCACATAAACACCGGTATTGTTATTGACCTTAAACAGATTGAATTCAAAGTTCCCTAAGTCCCTCACTGAATCCGCTACATAATTAACAGGATCGCCGTCTATTAAATGCGGATTATTGTTAGCGAGATAATGGTTGTGCCCGACAATGGCCAGGTCCACATTAACGACCCTATAAAACGGTGCAAAGGTTCCTCCCATGGTATGCGCTGCACCGAGAACAAAGTTCCCCCAGCCCACTGAATTAAGCCATGCCGCCGCATCATTCCCCTGGCCCGTTTTATCCATAGAACCACCCCATGCATTATTGTGTACGGTAAACCGCCCGTTTCCGTAGATGAAATTATAAATATGCAGTCCGTAATATTTGTTAAAAAAGTCAGCCGTCTCAGCGACATTTGTATCTGATGCATAGTTGTTATTCGGAGAATCATGATTTCCTGCACACATAAATGTCGCAGCGAATGCATCGTGTATACCGATAATTCCCTCAGCAGGGAGCCCGTGATAATACGATACTTCTCTTTCGGGATGATTTCTGATGCTGTATTGATTGTCACCGGTTTCAAAAAATATCTCCGGCCCAATAATATTAGAGATTTTAATGATCTCAGATGCTTTGCGAAGAGTATGTGTTTCATCATAACTACCCTGCGCCCGATGTGTATCGGACATGTGCATGATGTAATAACTGTCCTTATACTCCTTGATCACTTTGACAGCACCTGTAGAGCTTTCCTGTCCGGTTGAGGTATTCAAAATGAGTTCATACCGATCCGCCGGGGCATCGGCAGGTACGGTAACTGTAATTTTCGTGTCATAGGTATTATGTGAGTATTTGTCATATTCCCAATTGCCGGTTGAGATTGACTGGGAACAACTGACCGAATTATACGGCCCTTGCAACTCAACCGAGTTGACCGTCTGACCGCTGTTGGCGTCAAACCAGACTTCAAAACTTTCACCAGAGACTACTATTGCGCTTGTCGCCCGCCAGGGCCGAACTATCTTCCCACAAAAGCCGATACTGCAAAGGCTGATTAGCAAAAGACATATAAAAATGGATTTAGTCCTACTGTACGTCATAATTTGATTTTCCTGTTTATTGAGCAAGTATCGCAATTTCGGTTGGACTTAAGGCCCGATCATATACCCTGACTTCATCGAGCAGGCCGTCATAAAAATAGTTGGGCGTCGCCCCTGTATATTTCTGTCCGAGCGAAAGTGTATCGTCGTCGGCAATAGATACCGTCGATGTAAAGCTCAAGACATCACTGCCGTCGACGTAAATAGTAATTGTGTCAGAACTATCTTCAAGGACATAGGCGATGTGGTGCCATGTGTTGTCGATTACGGTTGCCGTCGTATCGTGCCATCCCGACTCATGCAAACTAAGCTTGGCACTATCGGCCTGGGTGCCCAGCAACAATCTGTTATTGCCGTTTGAAGCATTAATTCCGATCATAAACTGTATGGCAGGGTTAGTTGCAGGAGCCTTGATCCATGCGCTTACTGTAACATCTCCTCCGGCCATCGCGGCACATACACTATCTGCGACGACATAATCATTTACGCCGTCAAAGTCCAGGGCGTTGCCTGTATTTCCGGGCACCCAGTCGCTGTCATCCATATTGACAAGCGTGCCGGAATAGTCATTGACCGAGCCATCTGCGGCGAGAATACCTGTCATCTCATCCAGCTTCCAATGAGCAACTAAACCCAAAGGATCATACAGCCGTCTGATCTGAGTCTCATTCAGCGCATAATCATATATCCTGACATCATCGAGCCGGCCTTTATAAAAATCGCCGGTTTCCATTGGCGGATCGTACTCCTGCCCAAGCGAAAGTATATCAGTAGCGGCAACAGATACCGTCGATGTAAAGCTATCGGTAAAACTGCCATCGACGTAAACAGTAATCATGTCAGCACTATCCTCAATAACATAGGCGATGTGGTGCCATGTGTTGTCGATCACCGTTGCTGTCGTATTATGCCATGCGGTATCACCCAAGCTGAGCGTGGCAGTATTGGGCTGGGTTCCACACAACAATCTATTGTCGCCGGTCGAAGTGTTTATCGAGATCATAAACTGCTGTGCGGAGTTAACAGCAGGAGCTTTGACCCATGCGCTTACTGTAATATCTCCGCCGGCTATCGCGGCACATACACTACCTGTGGTGACATAATCATTTGTGCCGTCAAAATCCAAGGCATGGCCATTTGCACCGACAATCCAGTCGTTGTCCTCCATATTCATCAAGGTGCCATTATAGCCACTTCCGGAAGCATCTGCAGCGAAAGTACCGATAGCATCATCCAGTCTCCAATGAGCAACTGAGTCATCTTCGAGCCAGTTCCCCAGCCTTCGCGCCATTACCGAGTAATCCACTAAGTTCACAATGTCATCTGCGGATTGAGCAATATCGGCTGTGAAATCGTCAGTCAACCAGACACCGGCCATGTATAACAAGTCGTCTGTATCGACATTTAGATCGCAGTTAAGATCGACCAAATCGGCACAAATGGGATTGAATACTCCGATCAACTCAAGCTCTGCAAGCTGCACGGAGTCCGCTGTTCCAGGGGTATTACGAACTGCAGTAATTTCCAACCGGTAGATATTGTAAGAGGCGGGGCCGCTAATCGAGAAACTGCGTTCCTGGAGCCGGTCGGCAAAAGTTTCGCCGGTTCTTGAATCTAATACATCCCATGTAGCTCCTTCGTCGTTACTGCCAAGCAGGTCCCAGTCCTTCGGATCTCTTTCCTGAGCGTTGTTAGCTGATGTAATGGCGTATTCGGTCACTGTAGCAGTTGCACCACCTATATACCGATACTGGATATAACTGCTGCCATTGGCGATCATAGAGAAATCCCGCCACTTGGTATTGACATCTCCGTCAAAGGCTTCGTCAGCGGTTTCGCCAGGAGGATTATCGTCGGAAGCAGAGGCTCCGATCGGTATTTCATCTCTGACAAATGCTTTGCGAAGAAGGTTCAGATACCGCATACCGTAACCCTCGTATTCAAGGCCTTCAGTATAGTAGCCCCCTGCATCATCGGCAGTGGAAGGGGCAGAGACAGTAGTCGGTTCGATCTGTGTATCCTCGTGCCACTCATTCCAGGAGTTAACCATTACCATCCCGATATCTGGATCGAGCCTGTCGATCATCCCTGAAAAAAGCGTTCCGAATTCGTTGCTTGCGTTATTAAGTTTCCTTGAACAGGCCAAGTTGGGTCTTACAGCCTCGTCATTGTAACCCGGTGATATTGCGGGAATAAATTCTACTCCGCGGTCCTCGGCTAAACTTCTCCAGCCGGCGTTTCTGGTCTGCCATGTGTCCAAAACTGTATCTGTAACATAAGGAGTCGAGCGATTATTGCCGTAAACATCATAATTGCTAACGCCATCCAACAGGTCCATTCTGGGGCCGTCAATAGAAGTGTTTGCCTCCTTCCATACTTCATCACCGACGATATAGAGGTCATAGCCTTTGATGGAGGCGACATCTCGGAACGTGTTTATGCACAAATCAAACTCAGTATTGTCCATTGCCCTGGTAACATAAATAAAGATAACAGGTTTGCCATCGATATGGAAATAGCCTGGCCGGTCGAAATAGTTGTCGCAGAGGTGGTTCATCTCTGCCGTCATCTTCGCCACCGATGCCCCGTTGGCCGTCGTAAGTGGTGGCTCCATAAAAACGCACAACTTGATATCACCGCGATCGGGATTATCGAACATGTAGTTTCGTATCACACGATCTGTGGTTCTATTGATGCCCCAATAGCTGCATACAAAAAAGTCAATGCCTGCATAGTCGGCCCATTGGTAATGCCGGCTGATTGTGTCAGAGTCTTCCTGGCTATACCAGCCTAATGCCGGCAGCACCTGAGGATCCAAATGGTACACCAATGTCGTGTAGCCCGGAATACCTCCGTTGTTGTGAAACTCATTGCTGCCGCTGTGCCACGGATAATAATACGTCCCCAAAAGCGCATCGGTAAGTGCGCCTTGAACATAACATGAAGCAAACAATAACAGTAATAGAACGTATGCGGTTTTTTTCTTACTTGATTTGAGCTGGTTACTTAATGACATCACCTTTTCCTCATTTAACAAATAAAGATATGTACTTACCACCATTTACACCTATGGAGGCATGTATTATAAGAAAAATAAAGGTAAATGTCAAGCTTAAAAGTAAGGTTAAAGTGAACTTAGGGCCCTCAAACAGGGTTAATTGGTTTGGGCCTTTTAATTTTCTATTTATTAATTATTGAACCCTCCCGCAATAAATTGTGTGGGCACCTAAGGCATAAACTAACCGGTTTTGAGGCCCGCGATGCGGGCGATAGTGGTGCGAAAACGGTGTTTTTTGGTTTTAAAGGGCGAAAAGGCGTAATTTAGGGCGATTTTTTAAAAATCTGTTGAAATTGTCAATAAAGCCCGTATAATGCCTCGTTTACAGAAATGAGAGCAATAAGGAATATCAAAATGAAAAAAGGGATACACCCGGAATACCATTCGGTAAAGGTTCGCTGTGGTTGCGGCAACACGTTCGAGACGTCCAGCACGCAGAAAGAGCTGCACGCAGAGATCTGCTCGATGTGCCACCCGTTCTATACCGGCAAGCAGAAGTTCCTGGACACAGCCGGCCGTATTGACCGGTTCCAGAAGAAGTTCGGCGCAGGTAACTACAGCTTCCAGAGGAAAAAAGATACAAAAAAGTAAATACGTTTCGTTACTAGCTTACGCTGTTGGTCTTGATTTACAAATTAAGTATTGGCAGCGTAATTTTTTTGTCCCGACCACGCCAACCTGCCGACGTATTAGTAATGGAATTTAAGCGGAGATAGATTATATGGACAGCCTTATTGCAAAACTTGACGAGCTTGATCAGCGTTATGTTGACATCGAGGCGCAGATATCCGATCCTGCGATCGCGTGCGATGTTAACAAGGTTATTCCTCTGGCCAAGGAGCAGGGGAAGCTGCGCGGTGTTGTAGAAAAGTATCGCGAGTATAGGCGACTTATCTCAGGTATCGACGATGCGCAGACCATGCTGGACGATGCGGATATCGAGGACGATTTTCGGGAGCTTGCGCAGGCTGAGCTTGAGGAGCTTACGGAAAAGAAGGACGCGCTGCTTGATGAGGTTAAGAACACTCTGGTTATGGCTGACGATGTGGGTGTCGATTCTATCATCATGGAGATCCGTCCTGGTACCGGCGGTGACGAGGCGGCTTTGTTCGTTCGCGATCTGTACAATATGTACACGCGTTACGCTGACAAGCGTAAGTGGAAGACCGAGGTCCTTACAATGAACGCTACCGAGACCGGCGGGTTTAAGGAACTGATCATGAACCTGAAGGGCTCGGGTGTGTGGGCAGAGCTTGGATACGAAGGGGGCGGACATCGTGTCCAGCGCGTTCCGGAAACGGAAACTCAGGGCCGGGTGCATACATCGGCGGCGACGGTTGCGGTTTTGCCGGAGCCTGAAGAGGTCGATGTTCGGATCGATCCGAGCGATGTGCTTGAGCATGTATCACGGGCAGGGGGCCCGGGCGGACAAAGCGTAAATAAGCTCAACAGCGCGATCAAACTGGAGCATGTTCCGACGGGGATAACCGTCAGCATGAGAGACGAAAAGAGCCAGCATAAGAATCGGGCGAAAGCGTGGCGGATACTGCGGACGCGCATCTATGAAAAACAACAGGCAGAGATCAATAAAGAACGTGACTCGGCACGAAAGACAATGATCGGGTCGGGGGATAGATCGCAGCGAATACGAACGTATAACTATCCTCAGAATCGGCTGACGGACCATCGGATCGGGCTGACGCTGTATAGCCTGGATAAGATCATGGTCGGCGAGATGGAAGCGGTTATCGAGGCACTTCAAGAAAACGATAAACACGAACGACTCAAGGCGTTGTAACTGCCTTTAGGGTGTGTTGCCCAAACACATTACGGCAAAATAACTTGCCTTTTTGCCCTCTTCGGTGTTAAAAATCCTCGCAAGAGAATAGCTCTTGCTGCGGTTTTCGTCTTGAATAGAACAAAAAATCAAGCCATTTTGCTCGAAAGCTATTTGTGCAACAAACCCTTCAGGCAGATAACCAATTGATCACTGATTTGGATACATGGTAAACAGTGGTTAATCGATGGGTTTCCATTCGTCATAACCATTATAGACTGCGTAGGCATTTCTGAATTAGCGTGTTTTTCTTAAAAAAAGCTTAAAAGCGGTTATTTTGCGCTGCTAGATGGTCGAAATACGAGCATGGTGAAATTTGGTATATGTTAATTTGTATTGGGAGAACACTATGAGCTTTAAAAGTATTATCGAAAAATTCATCGCACTTGTAGCTGGTAACGACGGCGAGAGCGAGCAGCGTCAAGACAAAAACCAGGAGCAAAACCTCGAACAGAATTCCGAGGAAAGCTTTAACCTGGAGTTCGACGAGCCTGCGGTAGAGCAGGAAAGCTGGAGCGCACAGGACAGCGAAACGCCTGTTGAACATGCAGAAGAACAGGTTCATAATCCTGAGTTCTTCCATGAGGAAGAATTGCATTAAACTAGTATTAAGTCATTAGTATTTTAAAGCAGCAGAGTTGCGAGATCGGCTCTGCTGTTTTTTTGTGCACAGATGGACCGAATTTTTATTAGAACTGCTTTTAAGTAAAAAGAAGTTTTTTTTGTAACATTTGCTCTTGTAAAGTATCTGTATTATTAGAGGATTCGTTTTTTGCCTCGAAAAGTGCTTTTGGTAATAAATAATTCTTAACAGAAAGGGGCGAATACGATGAATCGCAAGCAAATTTTTTGTATTTTTACCGGTGCAGTGTTGTTTGGTGCGGCTGGGGCATTTCTTCAAGCAGAGCGAATTGGCGTCAATCCTGAGGCGTGGCCGGGGGCAGGTGACGTTGCGATCTGTCTTTCTATTATATTGATGCTGACTGTGGGCGTGGTGTTTGCGTTCAAGGAGCTTACACAAAGGCATGATGTGATGTTAGTTGTGGTGACAATGATACTCGGGGTGTGCGGGGGGCTTGGCTGTTGGTTTTATCATAATGCGATGAATCCTAAGTATACTGCAGAAGCGGTGATAAAGATCCTGCCTTATGCATTGAAAGATCCGATGTCGTTTACAAGGCCGGATGTCGATAAGGATATGTACTATCAGTTTAGAGTTGGTAAAGCTGGATTTATGCGACAGCAGAGTTTGCTGCAACAACTTTTAAAACGGGATAAAGTTCGTCAGACAGAATGGTACAAACGTTTTGATCATGACGTGGCGGATGCGGTAAGCGATCTTACGGCTAACCTGTCTGTAGAGATAAAGCGTGATAGTAATTTGATGACGGTGTCAATGGCGTGCGATAGTGCGAAGGACAGTGCCATAATCGTTAACGAACTGGTCGATCTGTTTATTAAGAGCCATCATGACATGGCTACCAGCGGGATAAGGGCACAGCTTGCAGAACGGACAAAGCAGAAGCATCTAATAAGGGCGCAAATGCTCCAGACGGAAGACTCGCTCGATACGATCCGTAAGGGGACGAGCTTTGTTATTGAGGATGCTCAATACAGCCATCTCCTGGCGGCGACGTTGATCGAAATCGAAACCGAGTATGGTAAACTTGAAAGAAAACTAAGTTTGCTCGAAGCTAAGTTGGTTTTACTTAAATCAACTCCAGCGGGGTCGGCTGATGGAGCCGAACAAAAGCACAGTGCAAATGTCAAGGAAACGGAAGATCATCTCACAGCGATAACGAAACAACTTGAAACGGTACAGCGACAGCGGATACAGGCCAGGGGTGAATATAAAGAACTGGATAATCTTCGGGCAAGCTATGAGAAGATCAAAGTGATCAGGGATGAGAAGCGATCGCTGTTGAAGGACATCACTGTTAATATCGAAAGGCTGAATATGCTGTTTAACGATCCTGAGGTGTCTAAGGTCAAAAGGCTTGGTCGCACGTCCGAACCGCTTGAGGCGGATGTGCAGGGTGTTGGGCGTTTTGTACTTAGCGGTATAATTGGCGGGTTTATATGCGGGGTATGGCTTGGGCTGATGCGGGGCAATGCCGGCGTTTAGGGCGGGCTTGAAAGCGACTGAAATGACTCCGGAAAAAAGCTTGCAAAAAAGACGGAACTGCCGTAGTAATGGTGATTCGTTCGTAGTTTGAGTGGTGCAGGTTGTAATTATAAGCTTAAAAGGCTGTGCTATGGGAGAGATAGGCGAACAATCCGAAAAGAGCTCCGGTGCGGATCAGGGCAAGCAGTTTAATCGTACACTTTTTTCAAGTCCTGAGGGTCGCGTTCTGCTGGTTGGGGTCGGGCTTGCATTTCTTTATGCGTTCTGGCTTGGTGTTAAGCTGCTGTTTACGCCGGAAGAGTCGCAGGTGCTGATCGGTATGACAGCGACGGGGGTTATGTTCGGACGAGCTGCGGCGATGGCTTTTGGGTATTCGCTGGGTCTGAAACATACGACGGTGATACCAGTTTGCATGATGATCGAGACGATCCTTGTGCTGATCGTTTATCCGCTGTTCGTGTTTAGCTGGCGGAGATTGCTTGTGCTTGGTTGGCTTAAGACGGCGTTCGAACGTATGACCGAATCGGCAGAGGCGCATATGGGACTTGTACGGAAGTACGGGATCGCGGGTCTGTTTGTTTTTGTGTGGTTTCCGTTCTGGATGACGGGGCCTATTGTTGGGTGCGTTATCGGGTTTCTGATCGGTCTAAGTATCAAGGTTAACTTAGCTGCGGTGCTGGCGGGTACGTATCTTGCGATAATTGGGTGGGGGATCCTGCTTCGGGAGTTTCACGATAAGGCGGCGTCTTTTAGCTCTTATGCGGCGATGACGCTTATGATGCTGCTGGTGGTTATTATCGTCGTTGCGCATTTCTTACAAAAAAATATTCGCAATCATAAGTAGCGTGGAGCGGCGATAAATCGGGATAACTTTCTGGCGGAAAAACAAAATGACAAAACTGTCCAATAAAGAAACAATAAAACATTTCCTGATGATATTTTTCTTCTTCGTTGCTTTTGCCTATATCGAAGCGGCGGTAGTGGTTTATCTGCGAGCGATCTTTTATGAGGACGGCTTTAATTTTCCTATTGCAAACTTTAATAATTCCCCGTTGTTTGGCAAGTTTCTGCTTTTTGAGATATTTAGAGAAGCAGCTACGCTGGTTATATTGTTTACCGGGTCTTTTCTAATTGAAAAGGACAGCAGGAGGCGTATGGCTGTGTTTCTTATCATCTTCGCTGTTTGGGATATTTTTTACTACGTCTGGCTAAAGGTTCTGCTCGGGTGGCCCGCAAGCGTTTTTGATTGGGACATAATTTTCCTGATCCCTTTAACATGGGCAGGTCCGGTTCTGGCACCGTTAATATCATCTTTTACAATGCTGGTAATGGCTGCGATCTTGCTGTCGAAAATATCCATAAAGGTTACGCCGGCTAAAGCACTTGCGTTTGTACTGACAGTTATAATGATAATTGCGACTTTTTGCAGAGCAGGTTTGCATATCGATAAGGCCGATTATAACGATCATTTCTCCTGGCCCATTTTCATCATTTGTCATGTGTTATTATTGATGACACTGTATAGCTGTAAAACAAAGACCCCGGGACCATGACTCTTAAGGGTTTTGCTTTGCTCAAGAATCGTGACGGGGTGTTTAGAATTTACTTTTTTGTATGTAGTTTATTTTGCCGAGGAGTTCTTTTTGGTTTTTTCTATGCAAAAAGTCGCTGATGGCCTTTCTATTCCTGGGCAGATAGTATTGCAGCAGGGCAGCTTGCAGTTGTTTTTCTTTGTGACCGCGTGGTACGTGTATTTTGTTTCCTTTCATATCTCTGCCAGATACGTACATCGCAGCCGATGCTGTTAAGGGTATCGGGATAAAGTCCTGCACCTGTCGCGGGAACCATGATCTTGAGATGAGGTATTTTGTTAATTCAAGTGCATCGTCGGGGGTGCAGCCGGGGTGAGAGCTTATGAAATATGGGACGAGGTATTGCTCCTTGCCGGCTTTGCGTGAGGCCTGGTTGAAAGACTTTTCAAATTTTTCGAAGAGCTTAAACGACGGCTTGGCCATTAGCTTTAATATGTCATCGCAATAGTGTTCCGGGGCGACTTTAAGGTGGCCGCCTACGAAGTGCCTGGCCAGTAGATCAATGTAGTCTTTGCTCTGGATCGCTAAGTCGTGTCGGATGCCGGAAGCTACGAAGATATTGATCTTTCTTTTTTGTGCTGATTTCCATTTAACGAACGATCTTAGCATTTTCGTTAGCTGTTTTGTATCGGTGTCGAGGTTTTTGCAGATGGTCGGCGAAAGGCATGACGGTCTGCGGCAAACGCTTGCTCGTTTGCATTTCATTGCGTACATGTTTGCGGTTGGTCCGCCGAGGTCCTCTATTGTTCCTTTGAAGTCTTTGTTGTTTAGGAAAGAGTTTGCTTCTGCAAGCAGGCTTTCGATGGAGCGTGATGCGATGTGTTTTCCCTGGTGGAGGTGTATCGAGCAGAAAGAGCATCCGCCGAAGCATCCGCGGTGGGTTGTTATGGAAAAGCGTACGGGTTCCAGGGCTGGGACGCCGCCGAGGGTTTCGTATTTAGGGTGATAGGTTCTTGTGAAGGGCAGGGCGTAGAGTTCGTCCATTTGTTTTGTTGTCAGCGGTTTTGCCGGGGGCATAATGACGATCTGCTCTGGATTTTGTTCCTGGATGACGGGCAGGCCCTGCGGGTGTGCGTGGTCCTGGTATGCCTTTTGGGCGGTCATGACTTCGGAGCGTTTTTTGTCCTGTTGCTGAAGGGACGGTAAGTGTATTGCTTTATCGGGTACGAAGCAGTCTCTGCGGATCGGGTATGCGGTGCCGGGAATTCCTGCCAGGTCGTCTATTGATCTGCCTTGCGACAGACGGTCGGCGATCTCTTTTATTGCGCGTTCGCCCATGCCGTGTACGAGTATGTCAGCTTTTGCGTCAATCAGGACCGAGCGTTTTAGTTTGTCCTCGATGAAGTCATAGTGGACGAGCCTGCGGATGCTTGCTTCGAGGCCGCCAAGAACGATGGGGATGCCTTTGTATGCCTCGCGAGCGCGTGCTGAGTAGACGAGCAGTGGGCGTCGGGGTCTTAGTCCGATTTTTCCGCCGGGGCTGTATGAGTCTTTTTTTCGGCGGTGGCCCATTGATGCGTAGTCGTTCAGGCGTGAGTCGATGGCGCCGGATGTTATGCCCCAGAATAATTTTGGCGGGCCGAGCGAACGAAAGTCGTCTGCGTTTTTCCAGTTCGGCTGGGCGAGTACTGCGACGCGGTAGCCGTGTTTTTGCAGCCATCTGCCGATCAGTGCCACGCCGAAGGATGGGTGGTCGACGTAGGCGTCTGCGGTTACGAGGATTATATCGGCTTTGTCCCAGCCGAGCCGGCGCATCTCCTGCTTTGTTGTAGGGAGCAGGTTGTGTTTTTGTGATTTCTTTTTTGGCACAAGTTAATGATAGCAGTTTGGAACTGCTAATTCAATGCGATAAAAAATGATTTTACAATGAAGAGCCAGTAGTTTACGGTGCGGATTGGACATCTGCCTGGCAACTCTGATTATTTTATAGGATTGTTTTTTTGGTTTTATGGGTTAATATGTCGCAAAAGTTGGTTTATTTGATCGTTTTATTGGCCGAAGATAACATGTTAGGCTAATATAGTGTAAGGTTTAGATATGCAGGAACGATCGAGCGGAATATTGATGCATGTGACATCGCTGCCGAGTAAGTACGGCATTGGCGATCTTGGTCCGTGGGCATACCGGTTTGCGAACTATCTTGTCGAGGGCGGGCAAAAGTTTTGGCAGATGCTTCCTGTTAACATGCCGTGCGGGAGTTGTCCGTATGGCGGGACAAGTGCGTTTGCCGGTAATACGATGCTGGTCAGTCCTGACCAGTTGTACAAGCAGGGTTACCTTACGAAGATGGACATCTATCCGCATCCGGATTTTCCTGCGAATCATGTTGATTTTAAAAAGGTCAGCGGCTACAAGCGAAAACTTTTCAATACCGCTTACGAACGGTTTAAGGCTGGGACACCTTCGGATGGATATAAACATTTTTGTTCTGTAAATAAAAAATGGCTCGACGATCATGCGATTTTCAGTGCTTTGCGAGAACACTTTGGTTCTGGCGAGTGGCATACCTGGCCCGGGCGGCTGCGTGATCGCGGGGCAGATGCGATCAAGTATACTAAAAAGCAGCTTGCCGATGCTATCGGTAAGGAAAAGTTTCTCCAGTATCAATTTTTTAAACAATGGCACAACCTGAAGGATTATTGCAATCGCCATGGCGTGGAACTAATCGGCGATGTTCCGCTGTATGTTGCGTATGATAGTGCCGATGTGTGGGCCCATCGCGAATTTTTTAAACTGACGAACAAGGGTAAGCCGCGAGTTGTTTCCGGTGTTTGCCCGGACCAGTTTTGCAAGACCGGTCAATTGTGGGGCCATCCTGTGTATGACTGGGACGCTTTGGCGGCGGCGAACTATTCATGGTGGTTTAAGCGTATTCGGCATAACTTAAAGATGTTCGATGTTGTTCGGCTGGACCACTTTAGAGGTTTTATTGCGGGATGGGAGGTTCCTGCGTGGCACGAAAGCGCCCAAAAGGGTAAGTGGGTTAAGACAGCCGGCCATGAGTTTTTTGAAAAGCTGCTGAAAAAGATCCCCGCCGATCGGTTTATCGTCGAGGACCTCGGGCATATCACACCCGATGTTGTCGAAGTCGTCGAGCGGTTTGGCCTGACCGGGATGCGTGTTTTGATGTGGGGTTTTGAAGGCGAGGCGAAAGGTAATATCCATAACCCGGTTAACTATCGGGCCAACAGCGTTGTCTATACGGGGACGCATGACAATAATACTGTGCGGGGCTGGTTCAACAGGGAGGCCGACGTTAAGTAAAAGAAGGCATTCTATGATTTTGTCGGCAAAAAAGTCGAGATGAAACATTTTCACTGGGAGTTTGTGCGGCTTGCTTTAGGCTCAGTAAGCCGGCTTGCGGTGATCCCGCTGCAGGATGTGCTGGGCTTAGGCGAGATCGCACGTATGAATCGCCCCGGCACGACGCGTGGTAACTGGACGTGGCGGTTCAGGAGGGGGCAGGTAACGCCTGCGATATTGAAAAGACTCAAAGAGCTGACCGAAACCTACGGCAGGCTGTAAATCGCTGACGGAAAATCTTTTCTTGTTTTCACTTTTAAATTTGTTAGATTGCTCCTATACTTCGATTTATTAAAGGGATTTAATATGCGCAAACGCCAATCAGCCGTTGTCTTTAGTATTTTATCGTTAGTTTTCATGTCCGCTATGTTTGTCGGTTGCGGGAAGAAGGCTTCGGGCAGGGTTCTTGACAGGTCGGTCGTCAGTATCGGCGATGCGAGGCGTTTGCTGCATGTCTTTACCAGGGCTGAAAATGGAGAGGATATTGTTATCGGCGTCATCGGCGGATCGATAACCGAAGGTGTTGCTGCCGATCCGCTGAGCAACCGTTATGGCGATCTTGTTGCGAACTGGTTTAAGAAACGCTTTAAGGACGCAAAGATCAAATATGTCAACGCCGGCATCGGGGCGACCGGGTCTGGGATCGCGGCGCATAGGGCATATAGAGATCTGCTAAAGTATAATCCTGATTTTGTTGTTACCGAGTTCGCAGTAAACGATGGGAAAGGACGAAGCTTCGCCGAGACGTACGAAGGGTTGCTCAGGCAGATACTGAAGCAGGGCAATAACCCTGCGGTGATGATGCTGTTTACGATGTATGACAACGGCGACAATTCGCAGAAATCGCAGCAGCGGCTCGGGCGCCATTACGGCCTGCCGATGGTGAGCTATCGTGACGGTGTTTGGCCCGAGATCGAGGCCGGGACGATGGAGTGGTCCGATGTCGGAGCCGATCAGGCGCACCCGAATAATATCGGGCACAAGTATTGTGCGGAGATGATCATTAATCTGCTCGAACTGGTTTACGATCAAATGCCTGGAAAGGGGATGAGGCCCGCGAAGATAAAGCAAATTCCTAAGCCGTTACATACGGATATTTTTGAGTTTGCAAAGCTGCACACATCCGATACTTTTGTGGCAACTAAGAATGCCGGGTTTACGACTGCGACCGGGCGGCTTGGTAATGTGTGGGTCTCCGATAAGCCGGGCAGTAGTTTAGAGTTTGAAGTTGAGGGGACGCATATTCGCGTAGTCTTTTGGAAGGAAAAAAAAGATATGGGGATCGCAATGGCGCAAGTGGACAATCATTCGATAGTTAATATGGACGGGTGGTTCGAGCAGGACTGGGGCGGATACGATTGCGAGGTGGTCGTGGCGAAAGATCTTAAACCCGGCAAGCATAAACTAACGATCATACTTCTTGACGAGAAGAACACAAACTCTAACGGACACGAATTTCAACTGCGTGCGATCATGGCAGCGGGTTTGAAATAATCGCAAGCGGAAAGTGTAAAATATTAACAGTGAAGTTTACGAAATCAGTGCGAAAAAAAATGGCGAGGTAGCAGCTCCGTCTGGGGGGGAAAACGGAAGACCACATTGCCTCGCCGAGGTTCATACAAGCTGTAAAAACAGCTTCGTAGTCAACTTCCCCACTATATCCGAGAATCATAAAAAAGTCAACAATAAACCTTTCAAAAAACAGGAATTTTTGTATTTAAGGAAACTACATCCGATAATTCATAGTTTTAGTAGTGGATATGCAAAGAAAACAATTTTGCAGTGATTCGGTAATTATCCGGATTCTAGACATGTTTTGCGTTGCGTCCCTTGCGTTTACTGATATTGGCAGCCTACAAGTAGGTTTTTAGCGATTTTAATCACTAAATGCTTGTATTGAAAGCAGTTAACGGTGTTGTGGTTTCCCGATAATGGGGTTGAGGTGCGATTGAAGTGGTTTTTTCCAAAAAATCAGGTTCGTTTGTTTAAGAGGTTTCATTGCGAAAACTTTTAAGTTTGATCGGAAAAAAGGTTACGAATATTACTGATATTGGCGTGCGGGTTTTTTAATAAAAACTAAAAAGAAAACGGAATATCCGATCGGGCGGGCTAAAAACTGTTCGTGAGTTTGCCTTTGGTTCTTTTTGTGTTAAAGTTTTATTAGAGTCATGCGGAAGAGCAGAAAGGTCGCTGCCCGGCCTTGAAGAAAGATCAAGAGCCGGAATGAGGAACCGACCGTCCTCCTGTGTGACTTTTTTTACGGTTTGTTAAGTGAAGATCGCTGAGCCGATGCGAAGGATGTTGGCTCCTTCTTCGATGGCGATCTCGTAGTCCGAACTCATTCCCATGCTCAGTTTTGTGAAATGTCTCCCTGTCTGACGTTCAGCGCGAAGCTCTTCGAAAATTTCACGTCCTCGTCTAAAGCACGACCTTACGACATCTTTATTTTTTGTAAGCGGTGCCATCGTCATCAATCCTACCAGCCGGAGGTTTGGCATTGTGACGATCTGTTCTGCCAGGTGTATAGCAGCACCTACGGGTACGCCGTACTTTTGCGGTTCGCCGGAGCAATTGACCTGGAGCAGTACGTCGGGAACGATCTTTAGCTTACCGGCAGCGGCGTTGATCTCTTCAGCCAGTCGTAAGGTGTCCAGCGAATGAATTATTGAGAGCATTTTCAGGACGACCTTGACTTTGTTTCGCTGCAAGTGTCCGATCATGTGCCAGTCGACGTTTTTTGGGAGGTCGGTGTTGTCCTGCTGGTTTTTAAGAAACTCGTCAACCTCTTCTGCGACCTGCTTTAGGTGCTGCAGCCGGCTTTCGCCAAATTGTGTATGGCCCAGCGAGATGACCTCTTTGATGTCATTGATGGAAGCGTTCTTTGTTACGATGACGGCGGTTATCTCGGCAGGGTCCCTGCCGCTGCGAGCGCACGCTGCTGAGATGTTGTCCTGCATTTGTTTTAGCCTGTCCGATATCTTTGTCATAGGTCGTATTATAGACAAAAATCCACCTTTGCCAAGTGCCAATATATTACTTTGCTTCTTACGGGAGAAATTTCTTCGTATTCTTCAGTTTATCGGGCAGATACTTCTTGACGACGAAATCCAGCCCGTGTTTTGCGAAGGCCTGCTGTTCTACGCGAACGCCCATCTTTAGCATCTGGTTTATCGATGCCTGCCATTGCTTATGGTGCTTTACGAATGGATCGTTCTTTAGAGCGTCTTTTGCACGTTTAATGTCCACTTCTTTTAGCGGGTGTGTCGGCAGCTTATAGTCTATAACGTCCTGAGGAGTTACGCCGAGGAAGCTTGCCTTCGGTACGCAGAAAAACTCGTTAAGGTGTGCTGCGTTTCCCGAACCCACTTTCAGGGTTCTGTAGATATTAAAATACCCATACGGATCGCCATCGACGAATGCATACACGGGTACTTTAAGTTTGTCGCTTAGCCTTCTTATAAATCGCCTGCACGCTCTTGTAGGCACACCTCCCATGCTGATCAGGATGCAGTTTTTCTTTTTCCAATAGTCGTATTTCACCAGTCTTTGGAACATACCTGCCGTTTCGATGGCCATGATGAACTTTGCCTTGCTCTCGAATCGCAGTCCCTCGACGTCTGTGGGTATCGAGTATGCGCCCGATCCGAACTTTGTGCAGTCGATCCTGAGTTTCTTTCCTTTGCTGTCCTTGTCGATAACGATCAGGTTCCCTGCGATGTCTCCGCCTTTTTCTTCCGGGACGAATTTCAGTTGTTCACGGTTGACGCCGAACATTGCTTCTACGTCATCCATTATGGTGTCTGATTCGGGTTGTTCCGTAAATCCTGCTTTACCCCAGTTCTTGGAGATATAGTATGCTTCCCGCTTTGTGGCCATATCGTTGGTGTCGATAAGCTCTTTTGCCAGTGCCATCATCTTTAGCGTCTGGGCGAAGGTTTTGACGGTGCTAACGGTAAGGGTTCTGACTTTTGTTTTGCCGAGCATCTCGAAGTGCCCCTTCTTAGCGTGGTATTTTACGTTAGAAAGCGACCTGATCGGCGTGGTCATCGAGGGCTTTTGTTTTTTGATTATCTTGTTGTACACATACTGTGCATTGTCTATTATCTTTTCCTCTACGGGAATAGTTTTTTTTCCTGGCATATAAAAACTCCGAAAAATATCGCTTCGCTAATGCGTAATGTACAGTCCTGGGGTGGTTTCTGCAAGCATTTAGTTCGCAGTTTGCTGCTCGTCGCTGTTTTTGTCCGGATAGAGATCGAGTAATGACCTCATAAGGTCGGTTGCTGTTACCAAACCAAGTATATGGCGGTTTTTATCGACGATAGGCAAAGAGTTTATCTTGCGGACTATCATTGTCATCGCTGCTTCCACACAGGCGGTATCCGGCGAAGCGTGCATAACCCTCGTTGTGATCAGTTTTTCCAAAGGTTGCGCCAGGTTTACGGTGTGTGGTTTTATTTTGAGGAGGTAATCCTTCAAGACGCTTGACATTGATGTTGGCCGTTTGCCGATGAATGGAAGGTGCTTGAGGACATCCCTGTCGGATATAATGCCGATGAGCTTTTGTTGTTCGTCTGCGATAAGGATGTGTCGGAATTTCTCTGTGTTTAGAATCTCTATCGCCACTGAGAGCGTGTCGCCAGGTTCGAGGCACATTATTTCTGTGGTCATAATTTTTTCAGCAGGCTGATAGAGCATTGTGAAATTTTTGGCTTCATTTTCGCCGCACAAAGGAGTGATCTCATCGAAGGTCATGTTTTTTCTGATCTTTGGATTTAGTTCGCGAAGATGTTTATCGAGAGTTTGATACATTCGCAGGATGTCTGTTGTTGTGATTATGCCTGCGAGTTCGGAGCCGTCCAGAACGGGCAGGATATTAATATGATTATTTATTATTGTCTCGATCGCATCCGGTATCGGTGTATCCGGAGAAACGGAGATCGGCTTTCTTGCTACGACGACGCTGAGCAATTGTCTTAGGGCCTTGGGGTTAATTATATCATTGCCTTTTTGTTTTTTTTCCGGTAGCACCTGACGGAGAACATCTCTTTCAGAGATAATACCTATAAATGTAGGCTTCTTACCTCTTTCTTCAGGCCTTTCGACGATGACCGCGTGCCGGATATTTTTCCGGACCATGAGCTTAAGGCATGCTTTGACGGTGTTGTCCATGTTTAGCGTTTCGACATTTGTATTCATAATGTCGGCGGCTGTGCGAAGAGGATTTAGCATCTTGTCCATACCTGACTGTTTCGGTCCATCTGACATTCTTTCTCCACAAATCTTATCCGTAAGAAACAAATGCCGATTATAAGGCAGCACTAAAATACTGCAAGAGCTTTATTACGTGTCATAAAAAGGAAATTTTTAACGTGACATATAGAGAATGAAGTCCTATTTAGGTGTCGGTGAAACACATTATACTGCCAACATATTAGTCGTTTCGACCGTACAGCCAATGCTGATCGGCAAGATCGTAGCTTACGATCTCTTCGGGCTTGAAGTACAGAGGCATTTCATATTCTGCAGAGCCCACCGAGTCCGAACCGTGGACAAGGTTGTACCCGCGAGAACAACTAAAGTCTCCGCGGATGGTTCCGGGCCTAGCTTCGTAGCCGAAGGTTCTGCCCATCATCTTACGTGATATTTTTATCACGCCCTCGCCTTCGAGGACCAGTACCAGTACCGGCGAGGAAGCAAGATATTCGACGACGCTGTCGAAGAAGGGTTGATCCTTATGGACGGCGTAGTGTTTTTTTGCAGTTGCCTTTGGTATTTGCATAAACTTCGTGGCGACGACCTTTAGCCCCTTCTTTTCGAAGCGAGAAATGATCTCCCCGATAAGATGCCGCTGTACCGCATCCGGCTTGATGATTATTAAAGTTCGCTCTGCCATAAAAGTTAACCTTGTAAAACTGTTATAATATTATAGTTGCTATCTTCCTGAGGGCACTACGAATATCTCGACCCTTCTGTTGACAGGGTTACCTTTTTTGTTTTTCTTGTTAGCTTCCAGCGGTCTGTATTCTCCAAAGCCTTTTACGCTGGTTCTTTCAGGTGCGACGCCGGTGGTGATTATAACGTTAGCAACAGAGATCGCCCTGTGAACCGAAAGATGCCAGTTGGTTGGATGTTTCGCTTTTGTTGCTGCCTTTTTGATAGGCACGTCATCTGTATGGCCGGCGACAACCAGATCGAAATTTTTCGCTTCGGGAGAATTCATGATCCTGCACAAAGTCTGTAACGGTTTGATCGCACTTTGTTCTACGTTGTCGCTTCCCGAAGCAAATAGCAGATCGCTTTTGAACTTAAGCATGCCGTTTGCGGCGTTGTATGTAACCATTTTGTTTTTGTCGGCGAATTCCTGAAGCTTTACGCTAAGCTCTATCGGAAGCTGGACGCCGCTTTTTAAAAGCTGGTCCTGCATCCGTGCAATGAGTTTTCTTTTCATTTCGATATCTTTTTCAAGAGCACTTATTTCAGCACTTTTTGCGCCGTAGTTGGCGTCGCTTTTTCCCGTTGCAGCATCGAGTTCTTTTTTCATTTGATCGATCTTCATTTCGGAAGCGGCAATATCGCTTTCGAGACTGGTGAGGCGTTGCTGCTGAATTCTGTTTTGTGCTTTTAGATCGTCGTGCATTGACTGGTCCACGCAACCGCTTATGATAACGATCAATGAAACCAGAACAGACAGGACAATCGCCGATTTGGTAGACTTTAGCATGATACATCCTTTCAAAACAAGCCAACTTGCTCTATGCATTTTAAACTTCCCTGTAAAACGTGCGCATTATACAGAGG
>SDBV01003750.1_pt1 | contig 22179 bp, 15 predicted proteins | sample 2277081 | NCBI WGS metagenome assembly SDBV01 (sample SAMN10402039, study PRJNA504765) | marine sediment metagenome | isolation source: marine sediment core GS10_PC15, 223 cmbsf | place: Arctic Ocean: Southern Knipovich Ridge | collected 2010 | reverse complement strand
TATGGTTTTAATAAAGAATTATTTAATGGAATTAAGCGAAATCCTTCTTTAAAAATTAGGTTCGGATTTTTAGGGAGAATAGTACCGGTAAAAGGAATATCATTGTTAATTGAAGCATTCAACCAAATAGATCATTCGAAAGCAGAACTAAATATCTATGGAAAATTGCCAAATTCATACATGTTTCTTAAAGAACAGTGTTATAATTCAGCTATAAACTTCAAAGGAAGTTATAATTACTATGAAATTAGTAAGATTTTGTCTAATATTGATGTTCTAGTTACTCCTTCTATATGGTTCGAAAATTCACCATTAGTAATTCATGAAGCATTTTTAGCAAAAATCCCCGTCATTACAAGTAATCTAGGAGGTATGGCTGAGTTGATTATCCATAAGAATAATGGCTTATTATTTGAACCTGGAAATGTTGAAGATCTAAAGAAGAACATAGAATTATTCATAAATGATCCAAAATTAATTGAAAAATATTCACAGGAGACCTATGTAAGGTCAATTCAAGAAGATGTCCAGGAAATAATAAAATTGTATTTTAACCTGGTAAAAAGAAAGGAGGAAGAATTAGTTGTTCATTAAAAATAAGTTGAGGGCACCCTGGCGATTAACGTTTGATACAAATCCCGACCAGTGCAATCTTCATTGCATTATGTGTGAAGAGCATAGTAATTACAATATTAAAAAAGAAAAGATGAATAGAATAATGGATTTCAATGTAATTGAAGATGTACTTGAAGATACGATAAAATTTGGATTAAAAGAGATTATCCCAAGTACTATGGGTGAACCCCTCTTATATAAGAACATTATAGATCTGTTAAATCTTATTAAACAATATAAGCTTAAATTGAATTTAACTACTAATGGTACTTTTCCAAGATTAAGTGTTGAAGATTGGGGACAGTTAATTCTTCCTATTGCCTCTGATGTCAAAATTTCTATTAATGGGGCTTCGAAGGAAATTAACGAATCAATCATGGAAGGTATTGATTTTGATAAACACATAGAGTTTATAAAAAAATTTCTTGAAATCCGTGATGTTATAAGAAAAAAAGGTTTAAACCACCCAACGATAACTCTCCAAGCTACTTTTATGAAAAGAAATCTAAAAGAAATGCCAGAACTTCTCAGATTAGCAATAAAATTAGGAATTGATCGTTTTAAAGGGCATCATCTCTGGATTACACATCCAGAATTAGATGAAGAATCACTAAAAAAGAAGAAAATCGATATTAAACGCTGGAATACTATCGTTGAAAAGATGAATCTTATATTTGAAAATGAGAGATTGAAAAACGGAAATAAGATTAGGCTTGATAATGTTTATTCTATTCCTATTAAAAATGTAAACGTCATTCCAAATAATTATCTCTGTCCTTTCTTGGGTAAAGAAGCGTGGATTGCGTGGGATGGCGTTTTTAATGTGTGTTGCTCTCCTGATGCCCTGAGACAATCTTTGGGATATTTTGGCAATATTAGAGATATAGGCTTTATGAAAATATGGAATGGCGAGAATTATAAGCAATTAATTGATAATTGGGGTAATTATAAAGTCTGTAAAATTTGTAATATGAGAAGACCACTAAATAAAATTAGAGGATGTAATAATGACTAGCATTTTAGATAAATCCAAGATAATTTTAACAGAAATCGAGCTCTCAAGAGATGAAACTTATCATATATACAATGGTATTCCTTTATATGGGAAAAAATTTGTTTCAGTAATGAGTTTCCACCTCCCCGGTATAGCAGCAGTTAGAGATGAAACTAGTGCATACCATATTGATCTCGAAGGTAAACCAATATATCAACAACGATTTATAAAAACTTTCGGGTTTTACGGCGGAATTGCAGCGGTTGTTGATGAGTCTGGGTGGTTTCATATTAATACTAAAGGTAAACCACAATATAAGGAGATATATGATTGGGTGGGCAATTTTCAAGAGGAAAGATGTGTGGTTAGAGATAAAGAAGATAACTACTTTCATATTAAAACAGATGGAAATGTCGCTTATATTGAGCGATATAATTATGCAGGAGATTTTAAGTATGGAATTGCTGTAGTTTATAATCACGATGGTCAAGCTAAGCACATTAATAAAGATGGCAGTGAGGTTCATAAAAAGAAATTTAAAGAATTAGGAGTGTTTCATAAAGATTTTGCTATAGCAAAAGATGATTATGGTGCTTTTCATATAAATAAAGCAGGAGAATCACTATATACTCAGAGATTTATGTGGGTGGAGCCGTTTTACAATGGTTTTGCTTTTGTGTGTGATTTTTTTGATCAAAAATTTATAATCAATGAGAATGGCAAAATAATTCAAACTGTTGTTAATGAAAATTCATTTTTAATAAAGAACTCTTTAAGGAAAAAATTAATGTCAATGCTGGTTGGCCACTGGAATACTCAAATTCTATATTCTATTGTTAAGTTAGAAGTTTTGGAAGCTATAAAAAAGGGATATAACACTTTTAAAAAACTAAATGAATACTTAGGAATTCCTAATACTTCATTAGATATGGTAATTAGATTATTAAAATTATGGAATTTTATCAATGAAATCAATGGATTATTTAAAGTAAATTACATTGGTGATCTCTTAACTGAAAATCATCCAAGAAGCCTTAAATATGCTACCCTAATGTGGGGGGATGAACACTACATCGCAATGTCTAGCTTATTTGAAGCTTTAAAATCCTATAAACCTCAGTTTAAGAATATTTATGATTTAGATGTTTTTCAATACTTCGAAAAGAATAAAGAGAAGGGCGCGATTTTTCATAAAGCTATGAAAGAATACAGCGTAGATTATGACGATTTACTTTTGCTACATGATTTTAATAACACAAAGACTATTTTGGATGTTGGAGGCGGATCTGGACACCTTTTGGAGAAAATTTTAACTAAAAATTATCATATCAAAGAAGCATTCTTATTTGATCTACCTAAGGTTCTTGAAATTGCTGAAGCATCAATAAAAGATAATAAGATTAAATCTAAAATTAAATTCATTTCGGGAGACTTTCTTAATGAAATACCACTAAAGGTAGATACTATTGTAATGAGTCGTGTTCTTCATGATTGGGATGACTCCAAAGTGTTAGAGATATTAAAAAATATAAGTCTATCATTAAAGGAAAGTGGAACACTACTCTTATTAGAAACTATTGTTCCAGAAGATTCTAATTACGATGTTGGTATTACTCTTAATTTTAACCTACTTGTATGTACAGGTGGAAAAGAAAGAACACAAAAAGAGTTTCAAAGTCTTCTAAATAAAGGGAATTTTGAAATTTCCCAAATTAAACAAGGAAAAAGTAATATCTCTTTAATAATTGCAAAAAAAAGAGACCCAATATAGCGGGTTGTGAGAAAATGAGTGATAAAGAATTTGGTGTAAAAAAAAGGGTGGTGTTATTTCTCAGGGGCGGATCTGGTGTTGGAAAAACTACAATAGCGGATGCTTTAGTTAAAAAAATCCCTTTTTCCACTAAAATTGATATAGATGAGTTAAGATATATGATTTCTGGGGGAAGAGTCGCCTCATGGAGTAAATTAAAACCCTACGATTATCAAGAAGAGTATTTTCGCCAATGTCGGCTAGGGGATAAAAACGCTTTTGCTCTCGCTAGAAATTTTTTAGAGGCAGGTTTTATTCCAATCATTGCTGGGTTGAATGGGGGTGAATCTTCAGAAACTTTTCATTTATTAGAAAACCCCGAGGATATTAAATGGTATCCAAACTCTGAAATGTTTCAACAGGAATTACCTGGAATAAAAATCTTTCAGGTGATCTTAGATACAATCCCTAATGTCTTAGTTAAGCGCTTCAAAGAGAAAAGACATGATGAAACAACGATTCAATTCATATTAGATCAACGAAATATCTTTTTGAAGGCTGTATCTAAAGGACCTATAGATTATATACTTGATACTAGCATAAATGATCCCATAACGATCGCAGTAAAGATTTTAGACGACTTAAATTTTCGAGAATATTTTTAAGCTTGAATTAATAAGATCTTGTAATAATTTCTAATTTTATTTGTGGAATAAATGAATTAGCTTCGAGAATAGATTCTTTAATAAAAAAAGTTAATTAATTTTTTAATTGGATTTTTATATAAAAATTAGTAAATTTACATTCTCTTTTCATTTAAATATTGCATGTTTAACTCCAGTTTAACAAATAAATTTATAAGGTCGATTAAATTTTTTTTAAAATGAATATTAAATAACTTAAATGGATTATGACTTAATATATCTGATAAAAAAAAATTGATTTTTAACAATATTAATATAAAATAATCAAGGTAATTTATGACGAAATGATGAATATTGGAGAGTTTCTAAATAGTAATGGATGGAATGAAAATTATAAAAACATAATCTCAAGAAATTTTGACACATTTAATGATTTACAAACTGATTTTATTAATTGGGGAGGACTCGAAAAACCTCGTGTATTGGTTTGTGCTCCAACTGCATCTGGAAAGACATTACTTGGTATTTTAGGAATTTTAAAGAAAATACATGAAGGCAAAAATTCATTTATATATTTAGTTCCATATAATAGCATAAGAGATGAAAAATATAATGATCTTTTACAAAAATTCGAGGATTTTGATTTAATTATTAAAAAGGGTTATAGTGGATTAAAAAAACTTCATAATGGAGAAGCAAATTTAGTAGTTTCTGATTTTTCAGCGTTCGATCGATTTTCAAGAAATTTTCCAGAATTTGTTTTAGCTTCTCTCTATATTTTTGATGAGATTGATGTTTTAGGAACTGATTATTTTGGACCTAGCATCGAGGGTAGTATAGCAAGATTATTGAGAAAAGGCTCACCTAATTTAATAGCTATTTCCGCGACGATTCCTGAGTTTAGTAGATTAAAAGAGTGGTTTAATGCGGAATATTTTTCGAGCGATTACAAACCTGTTATTCATCAAGAAGAAGTTATTGTAGTTGATACAAAGCAACATCAAGTAAAAATTTGTGAGTTATTTTTAACACAAGAAGGAACTAGAGCTGGACAAATATTAATAATGATATATAATAAACCACGAGTTATGAGTTATGCTAGAAATCTTGCAGAAATGTTTTCTCAAAAGGGTATTAGACCGTTAGATGATAATGATTCAATGATCTTGGAAATTATCGAAAATGCTCAGAAAACTAAGACAATCAGAACATTAATTGGTTGTTTAAAATATAGAATTGCATTTCATCATAGAGATTTACCAAGTAATATAAGAAATAGAATAACAGAATTCTATAACAATGGAGGGATCAAAATAATTACTTGTTCCCCTACATTACTTCGAGGTGTTAATTTAAAGACTAGAACTGTCATATTACCTGATCCCACAATTTATATTTATAAATTACAAAAATCAATACAAATGCCTTTTATCGATTATTTGCAATTTAAAGGGCGTGCTGGGAGACCCCCTTTTGAAGATCGTGCTTTTTTATTTATTTTTGCTAAAAATGAAACAGCAAAGAGAGATTTTGAAGCAAAATATTTAAATGGAACAATGGAAACTTTAAAGTCAGGATTTGTTGATCAGAAAAATAGATTAAATGCTCCATTATTAGATAAACAAATCCTTATTGAATTATATAATAAACAAGAGAATTTAGATGGAATAGTTGCAGTTTTTTCAAAATACTATTTTGCTGTAGGTATAAGAAGTTTAGAACCTCTTAAAAATAAATTATTTAGAAGAATTTCTAACCTAGAACGTAAAAAGCTTATCGAAAAAACTTTGAGTGGTGAATATACTACTTCAATATTTGGAGATGAGTATTTGCATAAATTTGAGTTTAAAGATATATCAATTGAAAATTATGGAAAATTATTAAATTTGAGCTCAAAAATCTTAATGGACAATTTCTCACTTGATGAAAGGTTTCACTTTAGAATCCTAAATGAATTAATAGCTATAGTAGTGTCTAAAAATTATCTGAAAATCTCAAAAAGAGGTGAAAATAAAGTTGAAATTGAAAATACTATGAGAGAAATTTTGAGAAATAAATGTGGTATATATGCTGAAATCATAAATCCGCATTATATTACTTTGATTTGCTTAATAGAGCATATATCACATACAACATTAGAAAAATTAGAAGAAAGATTTGCAGTTGATAGTACAAGATTAGAAAGTACTATAAAAATTCAATTAGTAAAATATTTAGATGCTCTAATAGAAGTTCTTGATTTTCTCTTTAATAATTTTGATGAGATTTATGATGAAGATATCAAGATAGGTGATAATCCCGACGATATTACCTATAAAGATATAAAGCAATTTTTGGAATATTTAAAGAAAAGAGTTCAATATGGTGTAGGATTTGAGTTATATCCTATAGTTACCCTTCCAAATATCGGGAATCGTCGCGGAATTTCATTGTTTAATGCAATAAATCGGAAATTTAATGAAAAAGATAAATTGGATTGGAAAATTCTTGAAGGAAGACAAATAGAGCTTAAAAAGGCATCAATAGAAGGGTGGGGTACATTGATAGATAGGATGTATGAAAAATTAGAAGGAGTATTAAGCGTAGAAAACAAAATGAAACAAGTTTTAAGTAAATTTAATATTGATTATAATTTGAAAAAGTAAAAATTCTAATCGATGTCCTAATTAATCAAATCACTTAATATCTATCTTTGGATTTATTATGTTAAAATATTCGATATCTCAGATATCTAATTAATAATGATACACAGATATTGATTTAGTGCTTTTTATACATCGATCTCTAAATTAATTAGATTATAGTGATCTTTAAAGAAGGTTAAGTATGATATTAGAAAAATAATCTATATAAATTTCAAATTTAAATTCTTAATCACAAAAATTGCCAGATATTAACTTTGTTGCTTTTTTTTAAAGAACTTAATTATTCCAAGAAATTTGATATCATCAATATTATATTTCTCATAAATCTCTGACGTGTTGATTCCAAGAATCCGAGATTTAATTTTTTTATAACTCGCTATCCGCATAACCGGTAAATAATCCTTGTCGCTACTCACAATAACAAATCCTCTAATTTCACACCTTTCAAGGATTTCTACACTATTTGCAATTAAGTAGTTATCGATGTCACTATATCCTGCTCCTTTTAAAACTTTTAGAAGATGGAAAAACTCCCTTTTCTGATTTTGAGTACAAAAATTAATGATGATATTGTTAGGAATCTCGAGGTCCTTAGCGGGTTTTGAAAAATACCTAATGATATAATTGTCCGATGTATGAAAAGAATTTTCTATATACTGTAATAATAACAGATGAGCTTTTTTAAGACATTCTCGAAATCACGTGGGAAAAATTCTCGCAGAGTGCGAATAAAATTGGGGAGATCGACTAAATATACTACTTTATTCTGATGGTGTTCCAAGAACTTACTATATTCATCACTATTCATGGTTAATTTTGGTATTTCCCTTATTTTATATATCTGATCCACGCTTTCTGTTTCTTGAGAATCCTTTGATATAGATTCGATTTTATCTTCGATTTCAATTTTAGGTAAGTGTTTTTCTTTAAGTGGTTTCTCAATTATTTTAGAACCTGGCCTATTTGAATCTAACATATCTTCAAATAATCTGACCCGTGGAGATTTACTTTCCCAACTATTATTACTGAAATTATAGCAGTAAGGGTCAATATTTGCTTCACAAAACTTGGTATTACACTTAAAAATTAATTTTAAATTCTGATTCTCGTCAATTTTGAATTCACGATGTAAAGGTTCCTGACACGTATCGAAATATCCCCCGAATGCCCCTTCCTCTTGAAGATATTTATTTAAAATTATGAAAGGGATATTTTTTTCTTCACAATTTTTATTCCAACAATGATATTGAATATAAAACTCGTTGGAATCTAATTTTTTTACCTGAGTTTTAAAGCAGGATGGACAATAAACTCGTTTCTTATAATAGTTCTCCTGGATATCGATTGTTTCTACTTCTGACTTTAGTAAAAAATACATTAATATGATCCACTTTCCTTAAATGTAATATTTTTTTAATAACATCGATTTGGAATTTTTGCCCTATTTTACTCTAATCGTTTAACTTATTTAAGAGTAGACAATTTTATCATTAATAAAATTTCAATAAATAGAATTTAATATCACTTATTCTTGATATAATCTAACACTATAACCGAGGGTAAAATTGAAAGTCATTCTTAGTCGAAAAGGGTTTGACTCCTCATACGGAGGATATCCAAGTCCAATTCTCCCCGATAATTCACTTTTATCTATTCCAATTCCGAGTATGCGCTTTTTGCAAAAAAAGTCTAATGATAAAAAGAATTGGCAATATTTTGACGGAAGTTCATATTTTCCTACTCAATATAAAGATTTAAAGTTTCCAACTCATATTAGAGAATCCCTTTTTGCTCAAAATCTGAATTTAGAAAATTATAGAGATTTGTTGATTCAATTACTTCCTAAAGCTCGAATTAAAGAGAGTATAAATTCTAAGACACAATGGTTTGATCACACAGTACCTTGGTATTGTCATTTGGATCCTGACATAATACCAGAAGTTTTACAAAGAGAAAAAAAATATCGCTCTATATTTGGTCAAATAAAATCAGCTCAACGACATTTAGAAAAACAGAATGTAGGAAAAAATGATCTTTTCCTTTTTTTTGGTTGGTTCAGGAAGACTAAAATTGTTGAAACAAGTGGTAATGTGAAATTAGCATTTGACCCAGCAGATCCTCAAGGTATGCATATCATTTTCGGTTATTTACAAATTGATGAAATGTTAAAGAAAAAAGATCAATCACAGATTCAATCATGGATGAAACCACACCCTCATTTGGGTAAAGGGTTATGGAATGCACCTCATAATACCCTTTATATTGCAAGATCAACACTCTCTTGGGACCCAAATTTTTCTGGTGCAGGATATTTTAAGTTTCATAAAGATCTTGTTTTAACAGAAACAAATACTAAAATAAATCCTAAGATGAAACGAACATTCTGGAAGTATTCTTTTTTACCCTTTGGAACAGAAATAACTTATCATAATCACAATAGTTGGATTGAAAAGAGTAATGAACATGGAGAAAAGATAAAGTATTTTAAATCTGCTGACCGGGGACAAGAATTTATTATCAAAAATTGCTCCAAATTAGAAAATACTGTAAAAAAATGGGATATTTATAATCTAAAATAAAAATATCAATCTATATTTGATGTTATTGAATAGTAGTTTAAAAATTATCTTGTCCTATTGCCTCATCCCCTTTTGCTTCTTTTAGATCAATTTGAGAACATTTTAAATCATATCTCTTTGATAAAATTTCTTTTTTCTTCTGAGGATCTCCGTTAATACCCTTTTTTTGTTTTCTAATCCAATCGATAAAATCCTCGACGTACTTATCATTAGATTTTGATCTATGTCCTTGCCCTTGCTTAACTATACCTGTTAAATTATCTGGAATAGATTCGGGATTATTTCCAAAATAATAGAAATCCTTTGATAGTAGAGCATAATTCCCTCCCAAATCGGTTTTCATATTCTTTTCAGTATGAACTGATTTTCGAATTTTAGGATTTGAAGGATCAGAATAATCATATATACAATCTCCGATTCGTTTCATGAAATCCCCACTGTCCCAGTCAGGGATTTTTTCAGGATAATTATCTAAACAAAATGTATCATATCTTTCCATGGATATCTTTTTCGTTATTTTCATAGCATATACAACTTTTCCTGAAGCATCTCCAATAGGAGAATCTTTTGAACCTAATCCTACCACCCAATCTCCTACCCTTGCTGTTCTTCTAATGACTGCTTTGCAAATAACTAAAGTACATATTCCATAATAAGGATTTGGAGCAGAACCTCCATCATGTGGAATAATATAACTAAATAATGTTGGTTTTTCATTCATTTTACTCAATTTCCTTTTCCTCCATAAACAAGATAAAAATCTTATCCTTCCCAACTTTAAGGTATGGTTCTTTTAAAAATATTTTTATATTTGAATCTTATATGGATAGGCAATTAAATTACCATCCTTCCATTCTTTTAAGGGATTTTGAATTACCTTAATATCATCATTGTATATTTTACCAATAACAACATTATATACTCTGAATAAATAATATCTCTCACTTTGACTGAGTAAGAGATCCCATTCTTTATCAGTTATCTGAAACCATTCTTTGTCGGGAGATTTCGTCGATTTGACTTCTACGTAGTTTTTCATCCCTTTTTCAATAAAAGTTATATCATATGATAAAGGAGGTGAATGCTCCCCATAACAATTTTCCCAAGTGGCTTCAAAAATTATATCATTATTCTCTTCTATAAAAAATCCCTCATCCGTTTCACTTAAAGTTATCTCTTCTTTCTGATTAACTAAATATTCTTCTTCCTTTAACTTTCTTAGGTAATATAAGGCATTTTCCTCACCTTGTCTGCCAATTGCTTTCTTCTCATCTGTTTCGATACCTCCAGGCGTAGTTGGTGGTGGAGGACTAGGTGGTGAAGGAGGAGTTATAGGAGGTTCTAAAAATGAATAATCTATTTTAAGTCCAGGCACAGGAGGAATATCCATTGATTCAAAATAAATTTCAAAATCTTTCATAGTTTCAAACCGGAAGAAAAGTGCTATAAAATTAATAAGATCATAACCTTTGAAAATTTCATCAACTGTAATTGCTAATTTGTTATAGACTGTGTTTTTTCTATAAATAATATTACTATTAATATATATTATATTAGCAATTTGATCATAGAATATTACACCTTTATCTCTAATTTCTGTTCCGCTTAATTCATAGATAACTTCTAGATCATTAATTTTCGAACATTCAATTTTTTCAAAATATTTGAATAAATCGTTATGGCAATAAAGGAAATATTCGTGATTCCTGTAATAAAGATACCATTTAATAAATTGGAGTAAGAACCGAACGTGATTCGTCCAATTTTTTAAAACCATAGCATTTTTGACTTCAATTAAAGTGGTATTAATTGCTTCAGAAAAATATTGAAATTTAGCTTTTTCTATCAGTTTAGGTATCTTCAAATGGAGACTAAAAGGAATTTCTAAAAAAGCTACATTATAAAGATTAAACAAGTCATAAAGAGAATTCTTATCATTTATATAAATATTTTCTTGTGTATTGCTAGTGAATTTTAGATTCTCATTTTCTTTTACTAAATATGAAATTTGACTTAGCTCTGGAATTTTTTTTCTCTTTAGGATATCATTTAGGATTAAATAAATATTCTTAATAATTAGCTTAGCCGAATCATCTATAACTTCTAATTTCATTTCCGCGATTTCTTTTAAACGGTTAATGTAAAGTAAATCATTTTCTGATTCTTTTACCATTAACTTACCAATAAAAAAATCTCTCAAGCCAGGATATTCTTGATTTAAAGGAGCGTAATTAGAAGTTGAATCTAAAATCTCATTTTTGTCTTCCCAGATTAAATCTATTGGGGCAAAGAATTTATGTGATTTGCCAAGATAAATTAGAGAATGTTCATTAAATTGGTCTATTAAATTTTCTATTTCATCCTGGGATATAATATCGTTTAAATGTCTATAAATATTCAGATATTCATCTTTAATTAAGTTTTCATGTGTCTTTTTTTCCATTAATATTTTCAAGATGAGATTTAGGCTTAATTTTGAATGGATATTTAATTCCTCTGAAAGATTTTTATTTAACTTAACCGTTATAATAGGGATAACATTATTTTCGCCTAAAATTTCAATTATCTCCTGTGAAAGTGAATAAACATTTTTTGGTCTTTTTAATCCAATTTGGGTTGGAAATATAGCTGAGTCGGTTAAAACTTGTACCCAATTAGAGATTCCGATTTTAGTGGAAATTGGCTTCCTTTTCCCAAAACGACCATAATGCATTTTATAGAATTTTTTAGATAGACTTCCTAATTTATCCATAAAATGTAAAAAAAATTTTGCGCGTTCTAAATCTCCCTTCTTTACTATATCATGAATAATTAACTTGATAAAGGGTATATTATAATCCACTACCGTATGATAGGTGTAGCTACCTGAAACAGTAGAAGCTTCTTCTACTGTAAATGTGAATTTCTCAAACCTTTTTGTGATATATTCAAATTCTCTGCTTTTCGGTAAGTAAATTTGTTCAGTTTTGCTGTGTATTATGAATCCATCAGCAACGTTAAATTTTTTGAAGAAATTAATCCAAGAAGTTTTCTCAACTCTTATCTCTTCTTGACCTTTTAGGTTTCTAACAGTTTTATTCAGATAATCTTCACTGATATAGTAATGAGTGAAATTTTCTGCACTATCTAATAAATTTTCTAATCTCTCATCCCCACTATATTCCTTTGGGAGAAATATCAATCCTTCTTGATCTTCTGGATTTAAAAATTCGCCACTTTTAGTTTTAAATCGAACTTCATTATAGAGTAAAGGGCTCCAAAGAGATTTCTCTTTAAGAAACAAAATTGTGTTTAATAGGAAATCTTCAGATTCCTTTTTCCATTTTTTGCTAATATATAACTTCTCTAGATATTTTTTAATTCCATCAGAATCTCCAATAGTTATATCTAAAATTTCAAATAATTCTCTGAGCTTCTTGTCTGTGGGTAATGCTTCTTTAAATACATCGTTAAGGAGATTTAATCTATTTTCAAAACCATATCCTGTATCTTTTATATCGTAATAACAGTCATCATTATTCTTAACAACCTCTCCGTTTCTTAGCTTGTAAATTCTTATACTTTTAATTTTATTAATATTACTTGTATTTTTCCAGCGATAGGTATAATCAGATACAAATTCTGAGGGGTAATAAATAGAAATTATTAAGAATAATTTTAGGAACCATTTATCTCCTTGTTTTTTTACCCAATCGTAATTCTTTAATAAATCGCAAAAATCTTCGAAAGTAAACTTTTCCGCTCCTAAATTCTTTAGATATTTTTCTAATGAATAATTTTCTCTTATATCTGGATGTAAAAATTCATAATCAACCTCAAATACTGATTTAAAATCTTTTTTAGGGAATAATTCGCGAATCTCTGAATCAATAATCTTAACATCTGAAGGTATTACCCAGTCATTATTTTCAGTTAAAATAAAAGGGTACTCCTTTAATTCACTATGTAAATCTTCTACAAAAATTCTAAATGGTTCTTCTATTCTGTCAGATTTGTATGGGAGATAGTTATAAAATTTTGTTTTCATAAATTTGTCCTCCTTAAAAATTTCGATAGAATATTTTATCATATCAACCATTTGACTAATTAACCAATCATTTCGAACATTGTGTTTTATTAACGATTCTCTATTCGCTGTGGTATGGAAATCTGCTTGAATGATAAAATTAAATTTAAATGATCGAAGAGGAAAATAAGCATATACATCACAACTTTTAATAGCAGATGATTTTTCACTTTCATCTAAAGGAAATGCAAACACTATATCTGTCTCAGTTATATATCGACGGATACTATTATCAATAACATTATCTGGTATTTTAAAGCTCTTTTTCACTAACTTCCATTTTCTATTGCCTATTGATATTAATCCATTATCTTCAATTTTTTCGAAAGTTCTTTTTTTGCTTTCTAATATTATTTCAAGAATCTTTAATTTATCTAAAAATAGCAATAATTCTGGATTAAGTCTAATGAATGCATCTTTTAATGTATGAAAACTTTCCTCTGGGTTTTTTGTAAGGAAAAATAAAATTGGTAAAGTGTAAGTCTCTTTTGGTTATTTTAATGATATCTATCCATATAGGATTTATCATCCCTAAATCATCTAACTTATTAAATTTAAAATAGTATCCATTGGAATATATCTCAGGGTTATTTGTAATGCTAAAGATGGATTTAAATCCAATACCTTTATGTCCAATATATCCTTTTTTACTCCTTTTTGTGGAGGATTTAGGTCCTACTGCACAAATCGCAACAATATTTTCTTTTTCAAATCCAACCTCATTGTTCTGGACTATTATTTTCTCTGGTTCAATAGTAAATGTTATCCTAGGTTTGTTGGTATCATAAGAATTATCTTCTGCATTTTGCAACAATTCAAGAATAAAGTGATATTCTTCAGTATATAACTCTCCCTTAAGAAAATCTATAATGTCGTTATGATTCGCTACAAGACTAGTAATTTTCTTCTTCTTTGCGTTTTCTATATCATCATTATATTCAGTTCTTATTTCATTTATCAAATCCCTTTTTTTATTACCAGAAATAAAAATCACCCATATCTAATTGCAAATTTAAATATATAAATGAGAATATTTGTATTAATTTTACAATTTCAACAAACTCCTTTCAAGAGATTTTATTTTTTTATAACTCGCAATCCGCATAACATGTAAATAATCCTTGTCGCTGCTCACAATGATAAAATCTCTAATCTCACATCTTTCAAGGATCCATACTATTTGCATTTAAGTAGTTATCAATGTCACTATATCCTACTTTTTGGATCCAAATACTTGATTACATAGAAAAACCAAAAGAAAAAGGTGGGCGGATAGAGTTATGATTTCATCGGTTTCTAGATCCTTAATTACTTTTGTATAGCAGTATTCACATCTCATTGAATTTCTATTTTTCTAGTTATACTCCTTGGTTTTGGAATTGGTTTAGCAATGGTCACATTTAAATCTATGATACCGATTATATTTTTATCATTAAATTAAAATTAAGGGTGAAAAAAATAACCGAAGATAAATCTTTAAGAAATTGGGCAAAAAAAGTTGAGATTTGGGAACCTAGAAGTTGGAAATATTTCCTTCAAAATGATTTAATACCGTTTTATAATAATATTTTTCAATTAAATGAAGTTTATCAGTTTATTAAAACAGAAATTGGTAATGCATCTTCAATAGATTCAATTACTGATGAAGAAATAAAAGAAAAAATAAGAATTTCCGTAATTGGAGGTATAGACCCAAATAAGGATAAAAAAAAGTCCTTTGCAAAATTTATGTATGATATTTTTGGAGTCAGTGTGAATGCACCAAATTTTGAAGATAGTATCGCAAATTATAAGGAATTTGGTGATTCGAATAGTATAATCCTTAGCAATCCTAATTCTTTGATTAACAAAATAGATCTACCAACGTTACTAAATACTTTGCGATCAATTATTACTTCATACAAATGGGAAGAAATTGGGATAACATTAGAAGATTGTAATCTATCAAGTGAATATCCATATAACCCAAAAAATAGCAAGGATGTAAAATCGTTACTTCCTTTAACAAATGAAAATCCAGAAAAAATAACAAATCTTTTACAAGATTTTAAAACAAATGCGATAAATCTATCTATAGGAATAAATCTATTTTTTACATTCTCATTTTATATACGATCTATACCATTTGATTCCCTTTTAATGTTTTTAGAATGTTCTAAAGAAGACATTTCAAGGATGGCTAAATTTTTAGATTTGGATTTTTATTCCATGGATGACGGTAATAAATTACCTTTTGATGATTCTATTGATTCTAAAAAAACAATTTTAATCAAAAAGGAAAATTCATTTTTAGAGAAATTATTAGACTTTCAAGGTTTTCTACCAAACATCAATGAGGAAGTTACTGAAATTTATGAATCAATGTTAGAAGAAGCTATTGACAAAATTGAAATAAAGTTTGAACCATGGGAAGATTACAAAGAACTCTTTGAATTTTTTGCAAAAAACTTTGTAAATACTAAAGATTTTATTTTCAGACTTAACGCCAATAATAAGATACATGAAATTAATGCAAGTAAAAATAATTTAAAATTACAAAAAGAATTCTACCTCAGGCGTTTTTTATCACTGATCTCACCTCTAATATGTATTGGATTAATTAGTTTTTGGAGGGTCAATATTAGAAACATACTATTTTATTTACCACATGCCAAGAAATGGGTCGAAAGGGTGATTGACAATAAAGGAAAGGCATAAATTTAGAATTTTATATGAAGATTCTGAATTAAAAGAAGAAATAACCTCTTCAAAGAGCCGATTTAGAGAAGATAATCAAAAACTATCTGATGAAATTGAAATAAAACTCCCGCTCTTGGATTTTAATTTGTTAAAACACGAATATTCTATAAAAAGAATTGACAATTTAAATACAGAAATAACACCCTTTCAAATTCGACCCATTAAAATATCTATATCTGATATTTCCTTGTCTCAAGAAATATTAAGTATAATTCCTCCACAACTTGATACCAACCATTTAATCTTTCCAAAGAAAGATATTCAATATAAGATTGCTGATATAATAATTTCTTCAAAAAAACATTATAAGCAAATAAGGGATTACGATACAAGCTTAAATCAAACTGACCTAAGTGAGATAACTGTAAAAACAGGATTAGTACCTGATTTAATTATACAAGAAGAAATAAATATTAAATCCATTATTGAATTAGATACTAATTTATATTTATCAGATCTTGAAATTGATTTAATAAATGACTTTTTTGCCGGATCTCTATCTCAATTACCTGTATTTGAGGAATACATTAAGTGTGATAGAAAATTACCAAGAAGTTTTGGGGAGGCAAATAATTCTCCAATCGTTATTTTGATTGAGGAGGATCAAAATAACTGGCATTTTCCAATATTATATATTTTAAAAGAATTATTTCGAGAAATAACTGACAGATATCCAATTATAAATTTCCGTGAATCAGAATTATGGAATGAAGGCACTCTAGAGATTCTTGATTCGGTAGATCCACATTCCCTTGAGCGATTTACTTTTGATAGCAAAATTGATTTTTTAGATGCTAGAAAAATGCATTTAGCTGTTCAAGACTTCCTTAAAATTGCTAAAGGACGTCTAAAATCAGGATATTTAAAACAATTTGGTATGTTGGTAATCGCAATAAAGAGCGACTATTTAAAAACCATTCAGGATGAAATTAGAAGAATTCCTGGAATTCAATTGTACCTTTGTCAACCAGAGAAAATTGAAGATAATAGATTAAAAATTCGAGACAAATACAATAATTTTTGCGCAAGGATATTCGGTCTTACATCTTCGGAAGAATTTTTCTTTTGCCTTACAAAATTTGAGGAAGGATTAAAAAAAACTTTAAAAAAATTTTCAGTCTTTGTTAAAAGAGATCCAACAGGCTCTGATATTATCCAATATCCTTTAAAAGTTGCCGTTTTTGAATATTTACTTCAGCTTTTAATTAAAAGGGAAAATAAAAAGATTACAACTTTAGATGAATTGTATGAATATATTTCCAATGAGGTTATAGGAAAAAAAATTAAAATCGAAAAGGGTTATACCCAAGAAGAATCTAATCGACCTAAAAAAAATATTATTACAGATATAGTTTTTAACTCAAATGAAACTAAGGATATTTTCATTGAAGTTGAAACTTTAATCGGAAATTATGAACCAATGAAAAAAATTGATGAAACAATTGATAAATATAGAGATTTTAATGATAAGGAAATTATTTGGATTGTTTTTAAACCAATTTCCGTTATTCTTCATTATAACGAGTTAAACTCCAGACTGAAAGTTTATAAAAAGCTCTATGAGAATCACTCTAAATCTATTGAATTCAAGGTTCTTACTCTTCTAACTACTAAAAAACAATTTAAGTGGAATCTAATTGATATTAAACACTTTAAAAGAGGTCTTACAATATGGAAAAGTTTAATCAAGAACTCCAAAAAAAAGTAAAGGAAGTTCAAGAAGAGGTGTATTTAAAAGACGAAATTCTCAAAAAAATTATAGCTATATTTTTATCGATAAAGAACAAAAGATATCCTGGAGGTAAGCCTCCAAGAGGTCTTTTGTTTTATGGCCCCCCTGGAACGGGTAAAACACTACTTATGAAAACTCTGGCATCTAAATTAAACTTTTCAGAACCTATAATTATAAGAGGTCCTGAAATATTTTCTCAATACTATGGAAAAAGCGAAGCAATTTTACGCCAAATCTTTGCTTTAGCAGAATACAATGCCAAAAAACATGGTTTAGCCATTATTTTTATTGATGAATTAGATTCCATAGCAGCCCGTAGAGATTCAACTAAAGGTGATCTTGAACCACGATTAGTAGGTCAACTTTTAACTTTAATGGATGGTTTTGAAAGTGAAGAGAAACAAACTGAAAATGGTCATGTTATCATTATTGGATCAACAAATCGACCTGATATACTTGATCCTGCATTAAGAAGACCCGGTAGATTTGATTTAGAAATTGAGTTTGACCCACCAGATTCCAAAGAAAGAGAAGAAATCTTAAAGTTGATTTTAAAGAAATTCCCAAAGAATCAATATGATAATAATATGGATTTCGAACATATTTCAGAGCAAACAGTTGGATTTACAGGAGCGGATATTCTACAACTAATTAATGAGAGCTTCTTAAAATCTCTTCTTGAGGGAAGGGATTGTATAAATGAGGGTGATCTTTTATCATCTACTAATTTTGTTAAACCTTCTGCATTAAGAGAATTCTATATAGAACCACCAAAAAATAGAATTGCTGATATAAAAGATGAGGTTCTGAAAAATAAAATTAATAAAGTTTCAAATAGATTTTCGAACAATCCTAAATTTGAATTTATCCAAATAAAACCAATTCAAATAGCGGATAAAATCGCCTCAACTATAGCATATCAAGTACTTCAAAATTCAAAATTCAAATGTCCATATATTGAGGTAAGCGCTATTATGTATAGATCAAAATATTTTGGCGAAATGGAAAAATCTATAGGAGAATTGTTTCATAAAATTAAAATTTTAGAGAAAAGTGTGGTTTATATCAAAAGTATTGATTCTATTGCAGAACCCAGTCAAAAAAAACTACGTGGCGCTGTTATTGTATTAACAGAAAATTTACATGCTCTTAAGGATAGCAATCACGATGTTTTATTAATGTGCTCAGCCTCTGGGGAAATTGATGTTAATATAAAGTCTCTCTTAGAAGACTTTTAAATATGGTGAGAATTTCAATCTATTGTTTAAATAATCTAAACTACATTAAAAGAAGACACCTTGCTAAAGACTTAAATAGAAAAAATTATATGTAATCATGTGAATGAGGCAGAAGTCGTTTCACTAATTTGCGAGCATTTACAAGATAAACATTGGAAATTTTGGATTGATGATCATCCTATCCATAAGGAACTACCTTTTCAAAAACATTGTTTACTAATCAGTGGTGCTCGTCCTGACATTTTTGGATTAAATAATGTTAAGCAGATTTTCGCGGTTGAAGTTAAGGGCTTGAAGGATTATAAAAAAGCCATAGGCCAAGCGTTAACCTATAAATCTGGAGTACACCTCTCGTATATAGGTGGGATAGATACATTTTTGGGTAAAATTTCTAACATCGCTCTATCTTCAGGCTTAGGTTTAATTTCTGTAAATGAGTCGGATTCGAGTATAAAAATCATTAACCCTCTCTATAATATATTCCCGATATTCTTAGATGATATCAAGAATGAATTAACTGTACTCCAGCATCAGAAAAAGAAAAATAGAAGTTTCTCGTCATTCGGTCGTACTCACATCATTAATTATTTCGCTCCGATTTTCTTGTTTCAAGATCATGAGAGTAAATCAAGAACAAAAAAGGAATTAATAAACGACCTTACAAAGATTGATTGGGGGAATAAAGCTTACAGTGAACTAATAAGTGGAGCAAATATAATAGGTATTTTAGATTTAGATGAAAATGGTTATACTTTGTCTAAAATTGGTCAATTCTGTTTGGAACATTTTATCACGATTAGCATAGATTCCATCTTTAAATTACAGTTAATGTTAAATCAAACACAGAGAAACAAGTGTGTGTATTCAGAATTTCCATCTCTCGCTAAATTTCTACAGTTGATTTATTTTCAAAATCCAGATTTTAAACAATTCATCTCAATCCTTCAGAATTTTGATAAATCAAAAATAAGTTCAAAAGAAATAATAGACATATTGATAATGGAGTATCCTAACCTCTTTTTGAATTTTTTTGTCAAACCAACGGCAAAGGATAAAGTATTATCCATGTTCTTATCAGGAAATAAGGAAACATTAATGGATAATTATAAAAAGACGATCTCCGACTTTGGGCACTATAATTTCTTTTTCGCGTTTAAGCGGCATCTGGTACATTTAGGTGTCTTAAACCAGGAAAATAGGACTTTTTATAAGAAAACTGAAGAATTGATTGTAGAAAATGATTATTGGATTCTAGGGAAAGATATTTTAATTTAGTATATATTTTTTACTACCGTTCTTCTAACGATAAAGAGCTTTTCTAAAATATACTGTATAGCTCTAAAGCCAGACCCCCGATTTTTAAACATTTCTTTTTTTACCAAAAATAGCTAGAAAATCTTGATTTTTTAAAATTTTAATCCGATCCTGAAGTTCTTCTATTGAATAAGAATTGGGATGAGGAAAAGGTTGGAACATCTGATTTTTACTCTTTATATGATTACGCAGTAATTATCTATTTAAAATTACTATTTATATATATAAAATTCATTGTTTTAATAAGGTGACTTATAGAATGAACTTCAGGTAAAATAAGCAGGTTTCGAGATTCGTTAATTTTTTTCAAAAAGTTAAAAACCACTTTCCAAGGGATAACATCATTAATTTTCGGAGCACAATGTTTTGTATGAATATGAGCTCCGCGAATTGCTTCCAATGGGATTTTATTTAATTGCATTAGAAAATCCATTTTAGTTACAGTGTAAAATTGCTGAATATCTAAAATAATTCCAACATTAGAAGTGTAATTCGGAAACTCTCTCTTAAAATAATTCCAAAAACTTGCAATAGACTTCCCATCTTGGATGATCTGACCTGTTCGATTTTCAATCATTATTAATGGATCTAGATTAAGTTTAGATTTAATATCGTCAATTATAATCTGAATCGCTTTAGTAAATGTTTTTATAGTATTTTTTCCACGGTTCGAGATTCCAGGATGCAATTCTATCGCTTTAGGAGGCGCTCTAAAGTATTCAATAAGCAAAAAAAGTTGTTTTTCAAAATTTTTCAACCAATTTAAATCATACCACTGGAGTTTAGGAGTAAAACTCTTTTTCTTATTATCTACTATATAGGATCTTGACAGGGAAGGTTCAGTATGTAAAATATATTTATTTGACGGAAATTCCTCTCTTTCGTAAATCGATTCGATAACATTTTGAGATAACAACATTTCACCCATGATTAATCCCGTCTTTTTCATTTCAGTCTGATTTTTTGTGAAATCTGCTGGAACCTCAACCATTTCAAATTTTTTTTTTAAATTATTTTTCTGCTCAATCTCTCTTGCTTTTTTTAATCTAATTGATATATTACCCCGCTGGGGAATGCTACTTAAGTTTGGAAAAGCATATTTTATAATAAATTTCTCTCTTTGCATAATCTCACACTTTTTTGATATAAATCTATGTTTTCTATAAAAAATCTATATGCATTAATAGATAAATTGCATAACAAAACACTCGTGTAGATCATGAACGGTTTCTGGAAGTAAGCCTCTAAAGATATATTTATACCACAAACTACTGGCGGTCATATTGATTTAATTCATGGGTTCATTGAGTTTATAGATTTGTTGTAAGTTCCTTTACTCTTTATTTACTCATTAAACACTATTTGCGAACACTTTCATAATATTTACTCATGTAAGGTTGATATCGAAAACTTATTTTTAATTATTTGTTTAATTTTAATATCTCTCGCTCGATTTTTTCAACTTGACGATGATCATAATAGCAAACCTTATTTTGGCGAAGTAAAGGTCTCCAATAATTATACTCTTTCATAAAATGTTCCCATCGAGATTTGATTTCATCAAATTCTATTAACTCAACAGCTTTTTTTAATGTCTTTAAAACAAAATTTAAATGTTTGGATTTCAAATAATATATACTTTTCTCATTATGAAATGGATACCGCATCTTTTTGTCTAAAACGGATATATCTGATTGCAGAATTCTAATTGGGACAATTTTTAAATCATTTCTAAATTCTTCATTCATATCCAAGTCTTCATTAAAAGCTTGAATAATGCAATTTAACGCTTTTTCTGAATCTTTAGATTCTCTAGTAAATGCTTTGTTTTCATCTACTGAACCATTTACTAAAAAAAATAAG
>SDBV01003749.1_pt1 | contig 22182 bp, 20 predicted proteins | sample 2277081 | NCBI WGS metagenome assembly SDBV01 (sample SAMN10402039, study PRJNA504765) | marine sediment metagenome | isolation source: marine sediment core GS10_PC15, 223 cmbsf | place: Arctic Ocean: Southern Knipovich Ridge | collected 2010 | reverse complement strand
GGGCGATCGCCAAACTTTGTATAATCTATATATTCATAGCCATGTTTTGGGCATTGTTCGATCAGATGGACTCATCATGGATACTGCAGGCCAACAATATGGATCTAAACTGGTTAGGACACCGCTGGCTGCCTCCACAGATCATGGCTGCTAATCCATTGATGATAATGGTCCTGATCCCGATCTTCTCCTTTGCTGTTTACCCCGCCGTTAACAAGGTATTTCGCGTAACGCCGCTTCGTAAGATATCAATGGGTCTGTTTGTCGCAGCTGCGGCATTTGTTGTCTCGGCATGGATAGAAACCAGGATAAGTGCCGGCCAGAAACCAAGTGTTGGATGGCTGATTCTTGCGTGTTTGATACTCACCTCAGCCGAAATCATGGTTTCGATTACCTGTCTTGAATTCTCATACACACAGGCACCAAAGAAAATGAAGTCATTCATCATGGCAGTGTTCTTACTGTCGATTTCGCTTGGCAATATTTTCACTGCTGCCGTTAATTTCTTTATCCAGAATGAAGATGGGTCCAGCAAGCTCGAAGGGGCAGAATATTTCTGGTTCTTTGCAGCAATGATGTTACTAACTGCCGTCATATTTGTCCCGGTTGCGGCACTTTACAAAGAAAAAACCTATATCAGAGAAGAACTCGCCGCAACATGATAGACCGGAAAAACAAGTTAAAATAACGCCAACGCAACAAACCAACAAGAAAAATTCCACACTCTAATCCCTAATATCTAAAACCTAATATCTCGGAACATCCCATGTTCCGCCGTAGGGACCGCTGGTTTTTTCTTGCTACGAAGCCAGTTTACGGGCGCCCGGTCGTCGGTGAGCACTTTTGCCTGCGGATCTGGGCGTGTGTCAGGACGTAGCCTCATCGCGACCTTCGGCAAACTAAAAGCCAGTCTGTGTTTACGCCGCACTAGCTTCGCCAGACCTACAGCATCTTTGCGGGTAAGCATAGACCCGGCCGGACCAGGCGATACCAACATGGCGTTTGTGGAATCCTTGCCCCAAAAAACCTGACATCGCCCGAAAACAGCTAAAAAGGTTGCCAGCTCTGCATCAAAAAGACGATTGTTGTAAAACACATTCGCGACAACCACGCCATCGTCAGCGACAACGCCTTTTAACTCCTCAAGAAACTCTTTCGTCATCAGGTGGAATGGGATGTAGTCACTGTTAAATGCATCTAATATAACGATGTCATATTTCGGTGCCGGATTAAGACGAAGTTGCTTTTTTATAAACATGCGGCCGTCGCCAATATGCACCCTTAGATTATTGTCCGCATGGAACTTAAAAAACTGCTTGGCTATTATCTGGATCTCAGGATCTATTTCCACCACATCAATTTCAAGTTCCGGGAAGTAATGACGCATTTCTCGCGGGATCACTCCGCCCCCCAAACCCAATACAAGTGCCTTTTTCGGCTCTGGATTATACAACAGGCCGCAGAAGGCCAGTGTGCTGTATTCCAGCATGTGCTTACGTAAATTCTTCAGATCAACCTGGCTTTGCATTTGCACGTCTGGCTGTTTGCCAAATCTCAGTGTTACAATGCTCCCGCGTTGGTAAACCAGTATGCGATGGTAAAGCGAATTCTTCTGGTGAACTAGTTCACCTATCCTGCTAATGCGAGCATTTGCTGCACTGACAAACGAATGTTGGCAAAATAATGCTATACAAAACATCAAGATTAGGGCTGTCTTGCGCATTTTGTTTTCCTTCTCACATTCACAGCCGAATGCAGCAGAATGATCCCACCCATAACCGTAAGCACAACTCCCGAAACAAATATCGTATTACGCACAGAAAAAAGCACAAGGTAGAACGCCGTTACCACACAGCCGGCAAAACTCGCCACGGTAGAAAGAGCAAGCACCACGCCGGTATTAAATCCGGAATCGCTTGCTTCTGTCGTCAGCCATCGCACCGCTGCCGGCGAAACCGTACCAAGAAGTACGATCGGAAATCCAAACAGAACGACAGAAGCAAGAAGGGATCCCCATTTCTCGTCCAATCCAAGATTGAATATCCCGTCGCATACAGGCTCTATGAAAAAAGGCATAGCGCACAACCAAATGCCCGCAACTATTAGATTGATCCCCAGCACCGGTTTGCTGTACGCTTTTCTGGAAAGCCAACCGCCAAGCAGGTATCCAGACGAAAGGCCAAGCAGAAAAACTCCGATCACGCTGCCCATTACGACATATACTGCACTGCCAAAATATGGCGCCAGCGCTCGTACACCAAGAACCTCCAGTTCCATGATGAACCAGCCACACACACACACCATAAGCACGATCAATGAGGTTTGGAGTTTATAACCGTTTGTCAACCCGGCTTTTTTGTTCATGTCATATGCCCCTTTTGCGAAACTAATCTATTTTAGCGTGAAGTTTCGGATAAGTAAAGGATGAGTTGCTTTTAATAATATCTAATATCCCTGGCTCGCCATAGCTTTCTTGTCCCGTCGAAGCTTTAGCGAAGACGGAAGCGAAGGCGGCTAAAACCTATTATCTCAGATCACATCTCCGATCATGAAATGATCGGCGGCAACTTTAATTATGCCCCTATTTAAAAGAATTTAGTAATCCTTCTGTTTTTGTTATTGCTTCCTGCTCTAAAGGTGCCTCTGGATAACCAACAGTAAGGCACTCAAATAAATATTGCTTTAAAAACGGTAGAAAACCACCAAGCCTTTCATATTGAGATGTATGCACTAATTCATGGACCACCAGTCGTCTTTCACCCCAGCAATCTGAATGAATAAATATCCCGTATCTCAAAGTAAGTCCTGCTGTTAAAGAAGTAATAAGTTGCGTCATATCTGCAGCAGCCATTAAAATAGGATCATCGGGCTTAGGAATATTATTAACTGACAATAACCTTATCTTTTCAGGATATTTTATTTTTAATGTTCGAGCATCTTCAAGCTGAGAATCATTCAATGGCTCGCCATCTCTGAGAATTATTTTCTCCTGCTGTTCAGCCCACGTAGAAGCCAAAGGCAATAATAACTCAAATTGTTCAGATGTAATTTCCATGATAAAATCTTTCAAAAGACAGTTCAAGGATTTAACTAAAAGGTTCCTGAACCTTAATTTACCTTCCTTTGTTAAAATACTGCTTTAATCAAATCACATATTAGGGTAGAAGCCATTCCCAAAGTGATAATTGTGAGGGTAACTCTGTGTTTAAAGGCGAGATTTTTTGGGCTGCTATATTCAACCAGAGGCCATATCCATCGAGAATAATGGAATAGCAATCGAAACAAAACTAGAGCTACCAAAAATACATATACATACGCAGCACTTTGGACAAAGCTTGAAAACTTTCCAAAGATATTAGTAAGTAAGCTTGAAAGCTTATAGCAGAACCAAAATCCATAGGGCAAACCAATAATATACAATAAGAAATCGTAAATACTATGCTTGTGAATCCATGTAAATCGTGAAGGATACTTCTTTATGAAAGTATTAAACTCATGATAGACTCCATGGGTCCAGGTAGCATCGTAACCTTGTACTGCAATGTTACTTTCATTCGGAGTCGCTAGAGATGGCAAAAATGACATATTGAATAACTCTGGTTTTGAGAAATCTAAGAATAACTGGAAAGAATTTCTCGGATAATAGTTGTACCCCACCTTAAGCGGTATTTCGCTTCCAACGAATACAGATTTAATTTGATCAGGGAAATTAGGCGAATTGAAAACATCGTCAATTGTGCCATAGAATTCCTGTCCATCTGGGCTAAGTAAAGTGATTTTCAGTTCAAAACCTTCTTTAAGAATTTCTTTATTCGCTTCGTACTCCTGATCGGTCAGTTCCAATTGTTCGTAATCGGCCAATTCTATATCACAAGCTGTGTTACTTCTTTCCTGTAGAATGTGTAGCAACTTATGCAGGTCTTCCTTTCCTATCGACAGAGATTTAATCTGGAATGTAAGCTTGTTTTTAATTAAATCCTGTTTTTCCTTAAGCTTTTCTTTGTTAACTTTTTGCACTGCTACCGCTTCTTGTTTTTCTTGAAATTCACTTTGAGCAGGTTCTGGAGTAGCTTGGATTTCGGGATTGTCAGTGCTGTTTTGATCGGGCGTAGACTTCGATTTCTCGTCAGGTTTATCTGTCATCTTTTTCTCCAATAAAACCTCATTTATATATAGGTTATATTACGACCGGCAATCTCGGTTGTCAAGCTCCTACCTGAGGCATAAATTTCGGAGATAAATTAAGGTGTCAGTTTACGCCTTAGGTGACCCCTTTTCCATTAACTTTTCTGCTTCTCTAAACGATCGATCTATATAATCCGCGTCATCTGCGAAATCCGCGGTTTCTTTTCCTGCTGTAATTTGAAGTGACTTACTTCTACTCCTTTTTTTATCCACAAGCCTTGACCGGCCAATAGCCGACGATGGCTTTGCCATCCTATCCGCTAAACGCTACCCGCTCTACGCTAATAAAATTAGCACATTCTTTAAAAATAGCAACCATAAAAGCGACCTAATGGCTCAGCGACTTGTCGCGACGTAGCTCGCCTGCCACGTCGAAGCATTGGCGTAGACGGGTAGAGCGAAGCCGGAAGCGTTTCAAAATGGCGCAAAAACGGTACACTTTTGAGACAGGTTAGAGACCCGAAAAATGATACGATCTAACATAAACTTTACACAACAAACTAACGGATCGCGAGGTTATCACAATAAAGGTGGCGCATAAAATAAGCATCGGGCAATATCGCCCGATGCTATACATGACGCAGATTAGAAGAAGAAAGTTAGTATTTCAACTTTGACAGAGGGTTGGTCGGCTATTCTGTCGATACGGTTTCTTTTTTCCCTCTTTTTCTTTGTTTAATCATTCTTTTTGGTACAGGCACTTCCTCATCGCCTGCCGATGCCAGCGCTACCGCCTCGCCGGCCGTAGCCGCGTACATATCGGCACCGATCTCTTCCCACAGTCCGTCGGCGCGGTCGAATATCCCACCAGAAAGCATCAAACGCATTTCTGGGAATGCGTTAACGGATTTGACGGTATCGATAAGTCGCCGGATATCCGGCGCACCTTTTGCATTGGTTCCGTACACCAGCAGCACATCGGGCTTGTACGAATGTATGAAAGCCAGGATGTCATCGTTGGTTACGCTTCCGCCAAGGTGGCGGGTTTCCCACCCGTCGCTCTCGAACAGATCGGCAGTCATCTGGGCACCGAGTTCGGCGTGCTCGCTTGGGCTGCTGCAGATGACTATGCGTTTTTCCCTTGCAGGTTTCTTCGGCAGCTTGTTCTGGAGCTGATCGACGATCGTGCGGTTGATCCGAGTTGCGAAGGCCTCGGCGGCAGAATCGATCTTGTCGGATCTGAATAGCTTGTCGATCTCCAGCATTATCGGCCAGATTATCTTCACATAAACCTGGTTGGCGGGCATGCCGCGTTGAAGTGTTTCCTCGATTACCGACCTGCAGGCAGTTCTGTTGCCCTTTAGCAGGGCGTCTAAGTATCTTTCTAAAACATATTTTTTTGCCATTATAATCCTCAAAAAATCCTATATTTACCAAGTAGCCTATATTAACCCCATATTCAACAGCGAGGCATACAGCCATCACAGATGTTAAGATAGGTAAACGCGACAAACTAGGTATCGGGGAAGTGTGGCGGAATCCTTTAGTTAAAATAGGTAAAATGGAAAATTATGGTAAGTTTAGTGTTGTGTTGGTGTTTCATTGTAAGTTGTTGTTATCTAGATGTTTATGTGATATTTGTTGACTAAGGCCCGATAATCGGTGTTTGGTTTTTGGTTTAATGGGCGAAAAATTGTTTGATATGTGTTTTTGACCTTTAACTGGGTACGATTAGGAAGACAAGAGAAATCCAGGATGAAAAATGCGCGCAAAAACAGAATAAGTCCATCCCGAGTCGATCAAGGAGAGGCGGTGGGTCTTTAAAACGGCTGTGACGGGGCCGTGAGGGCCGGTAAAAGGGCGGAAGTAGTAAAGAAGAGTCGTTTTGTTGCGGGTAAAATGGTGTGTAGAACTTACGAAAAAACGTGTTTTTTTATGCAAAAAGTGACAAAAAAACACAAATGCGCGCACCACAGCGCACCACAGCGTACTTTGCGCGCACCAATTGCAAAAAACGTGAGTAGGAAAAAACCCTTAATAGTTGGTTTGGGGGCTGGAAAGGGGGAAAAAGATATTTGAGGTCGGCAAATTAAAGGATATAGCGGACAAAGAAACATTCACCATGAAGGCTTGAAGGAGAAGTAAATTAGGGATAAAAAAGCAAAAGATCTATCATCAAGAGCATGAAGTGGATGAAGGGAATGAAGATGTATTTAGATGGAAAAGCATTTAAAAGAAAGTCTTTAGTCTTTGGTCTTTAGTCTCTAGTCGGTGGAGTCCGGCCTTTGGCCGGGGCTGGATTTTGTTCTTGAAGATTGCAGTTAAGTGGGGTAGATTAACTGCGGACATTTCGAATCGCAACAGTTAAAACAGAAGGAAAAAAAGGCTGGGCTATTTATTTTCCTTTGAGACAGGTTGTTTGCCTATTATATTTATGCCATTGGACAAAGGAGACGATATGAGCAAAAAGTATAAAATGACTATTTCACGTATGACGGTCGATAAATTGGGCGTCAAACTTTACGATAGAGTTTCTGCGGTTATCGCAGAACAGGTGGCGAACTGTTATGATGCCGATGCAACAAAAGTACATATTACGGCGCCAATGGGAGAAATGCTGGCTACAAAAAAAGATGGTGTTGTAGAAGATAAAGGGTTTTGTATAGAAGTTAAGGACAATGGTATCGGGATGACGCCTGACGAAGTAAATGCATTCTACCTTATCGTTGGTGCTGAAAGACGAAAAGATGCAAAACGCGGAAACATATCAAAGGGATTGGGCAGAAAAGTCATGGGTCGAAAAGGAGTTGGCAAATTAGCGCCATTTGGCGTCTGCAAAAAAGTCGAGATAATCACATCAGGGGGCGAGCGTGTAAAGGGTAAAGATGAAAATGGTAGAGTTATCAAAGGCTATTTGACCGCACATCTAACCTTAGATAGATCGAAAATTCTGAAGGATACGGACAAGGAATATAACCCGGATGTTGGCGAACTCGATGGGATAGTAAGAAAAAAGAGAGGGACAACATTGAAACTTAAAATATTTGATCGCCGCCGTGTCCCCAAGATTGAAAGTTTTGAGCGTCAATTATCACAGAGATTTGGCTTGCAATCAACGAGTTGGAATGTCACATTATTGGACTCTCAGAAAGCGCGTACAGATCCAAATTATTCGCGAATTGTGGGTGAATTTTCCATTGCAAAAATGGATGGAACAGAAATCAGATTTAAAGAAATTCTTGATGCTAAGGGCAAGAAGCATGAACCCCCAAAATATATTACCTCTGACTCATCAGGAAAAAGGATAAAAGATATTGAGCCTGGTTTTACTTTCGAAGAAACTTTTTATCCAATTACAGGCTGGGTTGGATATTCTCAAAAGCCTTATAAAGACGATTTGATGGCAGGTATTCGTATTTACTGTCGAAATAAAATAGCCGCACAAACTAAAATCTTCAATATGAAAGCCGGGTTTACCGGTGAGTACGACATACGATCTTATTTAGTTGGTGAACTTTATGCCGACTGGCTTGATGAAGACGAAGACCTTATTAGAACAGATAGGCAAGATATTCTATGGTCACATGAATTAGGGCAAGAATTTGAGAAGTGGGGCCAAACTCTTGTAAAAAAAGTTGGGTCAATGACACGGGAGCCAACGCGTAAGAAAGCCTGGAAAACTTTTGAAGAAGTTTCTGATATCCGCAATAGGGTTCTTTTGGCGTTCCCAACTGATTTACAAAAAGAAATAAGGGAGAACACAATTGATATTGCAAAGGCTATTGCGCGAACAAGTCGTGAAGACGAATTCGCAGACCTAAAAAATGTGGAGGCAATAGTTGACCTTAGTTTTATGCTTGGGCCGCATATCACCTTGGACCATAAACTCAACGAAGTAGCAAGTAGTAGTGGCGATCCTTTGTCGGCGATAACAATGATTTTAAAGACAGCGCGAATTGCAGAACTTGCCGGATTTGGAAAGATTGCAGACGATAGAATCAGGGTAATAAAAAAGATTGAAACCTTAAAGGATGAACCCGGAACATTAGAGTCTGCGTTTCAATCGCTTATTACTGAGGCACCATGGCTTATAAATCCCGAATGGTCACCGGTTACAGCTAACCAAAGCTTTAATACTTTGAAGAGTGAATTCCAAAAATATTATAAACAGAAAACCGGGACCGATTTAATTCTTGGCGATTTCTCCGATCCCGATAAACAGCCTGATTTTGTGCTTGCAACCCAAGACAACACAATACAGATTATTGAGATCAAAAAGCCAGATCATAAACTGATAAACGACGAAATGGTCAGAATAAATAATTATATCGAAATCATGAGGAACTTTTTGGCAGAGCCTGGAAACGAACAATTTGTTAAATTATTCCCAAATTTTCATGTGACATTAGTTTGTGACCGAATTAATTTAAAAGGTGTACATAAAACAGCTTTTGGCGGCCTAAAAAGAGATGGAACGCTTTCTCATATGACATGGCGAGTCTTTTTACTGAAAACACGAAAGATGCATGAGGACTTTCTTAATGAAGCAGAAAAACAGAGGATTAATGCAGCAAAAAAATAAGGCGAAATCTCTAGTGGCGGTGGATTTATTTGCAGGTTGCGGAGGACTTTCGGCGGGTATGCGAAAGGCAGGGTTTAGTATTTCGTCGGCAGTTGAAATTAATGAAACGGCCGCAAAGACTTATAAACGAAACCATAGAAAAACAAAAGTCATAACAAAAGACATAACAAAAATTTCAGCCGAGGAGTTGTTGGATACAGATGGACAGACGCCTGATATTATAGTGGGATGTGCGCCATGCCAAGGTTTCTGTGCTCTTACAGCGAAGTATAAACGTGAAGATCCACGAAATAAATTGCTTTTGGAAATGGGACGTCTTATTAGAGAGTTAAAGCCAAAAGCGATAATGATGGAAAATGTACCTGGTTTGGTAACGCGAGGAAAAAAGACATTTGACAAGTTTTTGAGGATGATAAAACTGTTAGGTTATCAACCAAATTGGGAAGTTGTACAGATGGCAAATTATGGAATACCTCAGTCTCGCCGTAGGCTAGTTTTATTAGCAGGTAAAGGTTTCGAGATTGCAATTCCCAAGCCAACACATGCATGGAATCCGAAGAAAGAGCCTAATCTTAAGCCATGGAATACACTAAGGAGTGTTCTTGAAACTTCACCAGCGCCGGTTACGTTAAGTCAATCTTTGAAATCAGAGGGGCCACAGAAACATAATTGGCATGTTGTTCGTGACATTCTTCCTAAAACAAAGGCAAAATTAAAAGCGGCTATGCCGGGCAAGCCTTGGTTCGTGTTGAGTGAAGATTTACGACCGGAATGTCATAAGGGAGATTACAAAGGTTTTCCTAATGTTTACGGTAGAATGTCATGGGATAATGTTTCAGCGGCAATAACTGGGGGATGTACAACTCCGTCGAAAGGACGATTTGGCCATCCGGACCGAAGGCGTTATACAATTTCTGTAAGGGAAGCAGCGAGGATTCAAACATTTCCAGATAATTATAAATTTGTTACGGATCGAATGGATAGCGTTTGTGAAATGGTTGGCAATGCAGTGCCTCCCGATTTTGCATGTATAATGGGGCGGGAAATAAAGAAGGCCTTTAAGGCAAACTATGAAAGTTAGCGGTAGATTTTGAATGAGGCGGTTTTGTGGCTGATGTTTTCTCAAAAGCAAAACGAAGTGAAATAATGTCACGTGTAAAGCAGAGCCGGACGGAGCCGGAAGAAAAAGTTGCAAAGATATTACGCAAGCTGAAGATCAAACATAGACGTAATGTTAAGACACTTCCGGGTAAGCCGGATTTTGTTATCAAATCAGCAAATACCATTATATTCGTACACGGTTGTTTTTGGCACGGGCATAATAATTGTCAATATGCAAGAACGCCGAAATCCAACAAGAAGTTTTGGCGGGATAAGGTGATTAACAACAAAAAGAGAGATGCAAGGGTTTGCAGGCAACTGAGAACGGCTGGGTGGCATATTATTACCGTTTGGCAATGTAGATTGAAAAAGCCGGAGCAAGTCGAAAATCGATTGTTGCGGTTAGTTGTTTGAGTCAAATCCTGCATTAAAGCCCGTTCGGGCGTATATTATGGAGATCCATTCGACTTGCTATCGCTCCCTCAGGACGACTTTCAGTCGTTTTTGAAAGCTGTGGGTGTAAACTGCCGATATGGGAATAGCGTGTAGCGTGTAGCGTGCAGCGTTTAGCGTATAGGACGCCTATGGCGTCGCCCAGCACCAATTTACGTTAGTGGACTAATTGGTGTTGGATAAGTATGGTTCGTTAATATAGTGTAGGTGTATTAGACATGATGATCGAGAATATAGGTGCCCGGACGATCGAGTCTGTCAGCGATATTGGGCGGTTTAGCCGTTTTGCGGGCAGGGCTGCGAGTGCCTCTTTGCAAATCTGTTTTCAGCCTAAGAGATTGCCATTGATCTGGGCGCAGATGAACCTTATCGGTGTAAAGAGCGTTCCTGTTGTTATGATCACCGGTGCTTTTGTCGGTATGATCCTTGCCATCAACGCCTACGATCAGCTTGCAGGTATGGGTCTCGAAGAACGGCTCGGCGTGCTGATCAATATAGCAGTTGTAAAAGAGCTTGGCCCTGTGCTTGCAGCGGTTATGCTTGCAGGGCGAGTTGGCGGGGCGCTTACGGCTGAGCTTGGGACGATGAACGTTACCGAGCAGATCTCCGCGGTGCAGAGCATGGGTACCGATCCAGTTAAGTACCTTGTTGCGCCGCGTGTTTTAGCGTGTCTTTTTCTTACGCCGGTGCTTATCCTTTATGCCGATCTTCTGGGTATCCTTGGGGGCTACTTCGTCAGCGTGATGCAGCTTGGTATCAACAGCAGGGCGTACTGGGATTTTAGCGCGCAGGGGGTTGAGCTTTGGGATGTTTGTATCGGTGTTATCAAAGGATTTTTCTTCGGGGCCGCGATCGCGATTATCAGTTGCTATAAAGGTTTTACGTGCCGAGAGGGTGCGCAGGGTGTGGGCGAGGCTTGTACGGAGGCTTTCGTTGGCAGCTTTATCTCGATATTGTTCCTGAATTTCGTCTTCGCCCTTGTCGCAAAGGCGATCTACAGTACTTTCTGGACGGTTCAGCCCTTGCTATAACGGAGCTTAATTTGGAGCATGAAGTAGACAAAAACGACGGTGCTATTGTCATCCGCAATCTTGTTAAGAAGTTTGACAAGGAAGTTGTGCTGGATAATATTTCGCTTGTCGCTAAAGAAGGCGAAACTACGGTTATCATCGGGTCCAGCGGTTGCGGCAAAACGGTCTTGATGAAACATATGATCGTCCTGGAGCGTCCGACGGCAGGGGAGGTTTACTTTAGAGGTCAGCGCATCGACGAGCTTAGCGAAAACGAGCTTGTTGCGGTGCGAACTCAGTATGGTTTTCTGTTTCAGGGCGGGGCGCTGTTCGACAGCCTTAGTGTTTATGAGAATATTATCTTTGCGATACGACAGCACCGCAAGATCACTGACTGGAAGGAAGTTGACGAGCTTGTAAAGGATCGGCTTGCGATGGTGGGGATGGACGGTTATCAGGAACACTATCCTGCAAACCTGTCGGGCGGACAGCAAAAACGCGTTGCTCTTGCGCGTGCTATCGCGCTGGAGCCTTATATCATCCTTTACGACGAGCCGACGACGGGGCTTGACCCGATACGTTCGGATATTATTAACGAGCTTATAATAAAACTTAAACGCGAGCTGCAGATTACGAGCGTCGTAGTTACGCATGATATGAAGAGCGCGTACAAGATCGCCGACCGGATCGTTATGCTGCACGAGGGGCATATCCTTGCCGATGGCGATGCGGAACATATCCGAAATCATCCGCACCCTGTGGTGCAATCGTTCATACACGGCAGGCTGAGCGAAGCTGAGCTTGAGGCGCTGCGACACGGCGGTACGAAATTCAAAACGCAGTACAACCCCGAAGACTTTGAGCCTGCAGAGCCGATATAGATACCAGATAATCGGGATTAGATATTAGGCAATGGAGCCAGCCTTCGGCTGGGGCTGTTTTATTTTTAGCCACCATTCGACTCGCTACTGCTCGCTCATGGCAGGCGAATTTCACGGATCATAACTCTTTCTATATTTCTTGCATACGAGGATGTATACGGCTATACTTGCTGTTTACATTACGACAATCAAATAGACGTTTGCAGGACTGTTTTCGAAATGACATTTAAGAGTGACAAAGAGATCGCAGGCGAACTTGGCAGCAAGATCGCCGGTGAGGTTATGGTTGATGTTTACACTCGTGTTGCGTACAGCACCGATGCGAGCATCTACCAGATCAAGCCGATGTGCGTTGTTTCTGTGCGGGACGGGGCGGATGTTGCTGCGGTTGTTGAATACGCTGCTAACAACGGTATTGCGATCGCCGCTCGTGGTGCGGGCAGCGGACTTGCGGGGGAATCGCTTACCGAAGGTATTGTTATCGATACGACGACGCATATGAAAAGAATCGTTGGAGTAAGCGGCGACCATGGGCTTGTTACAGTGCAGCCCGGCGTAGTTATGGATGATCTTAACAACTATCTTGCGGAGTTTGGCAAAAAGATCGGCCCGGTTCCTTCCAGCTCCAACAGGGCGACGGCAGGAGGCTGTATCGCCAACAATGCCACGGGGGCCCATTCGCTTGTGTATGGGTATCTTTCCAACTTTGTCGAAAGCCTTGATGTTGTTTTGGCGGACGGGACAGCGGTAACTGTTAGCAACGATGTCGATCCTGAGGATGCGTCGGTTGATCCTGCGGTGGCGAAGCTTGCCAAGAGGTGTTTCGACTTGCTGAACCCTGCGAAGGATCTGATAGATAAGTGCAAGCCAACGACGAAGCGCAATCACAGCGGGTATAATATTGACGGGGTTTGCCATGACGGCAGGGTCGATCTTGCCAGGCTTATCGCAGGTTCTGAAGGGACGCTTTGCGTTATAACTCAGGCGGTTTTGCGAACGGTCGATATTCCGAAAGTGAAGGCTCTTGTTCAATTCGAGTTTAAGACTTTTGAAAAGATGGCGGCGGCTGTGCCTATTATTGTCGATTGCGGCGCGAGTGCGTGTGAGCTTATGGACAGGACGCTGATGGCTGTCGCGGCGGAGGCACTTCCTGAGTATTACGATCTGTTTCCGAGCGAATGTGCGGCGGTTTTGATGGTTGAGCAGACGGGAGAAAGTGAGGAAGAGGTTAAAGAGAAAATCGCTAAGACCATCGGGGCGGTTGGTGGGCTTAGCAGCGAACAGGCGGAGTACTTCGATGCCGATGCGCAGGCGAGGCTTTGGAAGTCGCGTAAGGATGCGGTTCCTTTGCTTGGGCGTCAGCGTGGGGCGGCTAAGCCGGTAGCGTTTATTGAGGATATTTCTGTCGATCATAGGCGGCTTGGCGAATACATCGCCGGTCTTGAGGCGATATCTGAAAAGCATCATGTTGAGATGGCGTTTTACGGTCATGCAGGTGACGGTGAGCTGCATATACGGCCTTACCTTGATCTTTCGAGCAGGGAAGGGCTGGCGAAGATGAATAAGCTTGCGGAAGAAGTTTTTACGCTTGCGTTTTCGCTTGGCGGGTCGGCCAGCGGAGAACATGCCGACGGGCTTGTGCGGGCTGCGTTTATTAAACAACAGTTTGGCGGCGAGTATTATGAGGTGCTTAAGCAGGTTAAAAAGATATTTGATGCTGACGGGATAATGAATCCGGGTAAGATCATTAACGATGATCCGGAGGTGATGACGAAACAGCTACGTGCCGCGCATCTTGTTTTTGCAGAACGGCTGATGCCGAATCTTAATTTCGATCCGAACGATCTGCGGTATCGTATCGAGCAGTGCAACGGTGACGGGGTTTGCCTTAGTACGCAAAGCGACGGGCGGATGTGTCCGGTGTTTCGTGCGGTTGGTACGGAACTGGCATCTTCGCGGGCCAAAGCGAACCTTCTTCGCGGGTGGATCACGGGGGCCCTTAGCAAAGAGGATTTTGAATCGGATCAGTTTAAGAAGATCCTTGAGCTTTGTATTAATTGCAAGATGTGTTCGGTGGAGTGTCCGTCGGGGGTTGATATTTCCAGTTTGATCATCGAGTCGCGTGCGGAGGTTGCGCTTTCAAAGGGCCTGAGCAAGACCGAAACGCTTTTGTGCCACAGTCATTTAATGAGTAAGATGGGGTCTGCGTTTGCACCGCTTAGTAATCTGCTGCTGGGTATGAAATTGTTCAGGGTGGTTCTAGAGAAGATGACGGGGCTGGACAGCAGGCGGGTTAGCCCCAAGTTCCAGCGGTCGAGCTTTGTGAAAAAGGCTAACAGGTATTTGGCGAAAGAAGGTCCGATCGAAAATTCCTGCGATAAGGTGGCGTACTTTGTCGACAGCTATGCGAACTATAACGATCATGAGCTTGGGTTTGCGGTGGTGAAGTTTTTGCGGTACTGCGGGATAGAAGTTATTGTTCCAAAGCAGCAAGTGCCCGTTCCGCTGCCTGCGATGGTATATGGGGATGTTAAGATGGCCCGTAAGGAGCTTGGGTTTATCGTAGAGCACCTGGCCGAGACGATCCGCAGCGGGTATAAGATCGTGTGCTCGGAGCCTTCGGCGGCACTTTGCCTTGTAGAAGAGGCGAAGCTTTTTGTCGATAACGAGGATGCGGCGATGGTTGCAGCGAACACTTATGAGCTTAGCGGATACCTTAATACGTTTAATAAGATCGGAAGGCTAACGCTTGACTCGCGGAAAGGTGCAGAGTCGTTTTATTACGATGTTGATTTTGCTTATCACGCGCCGTGTCATTTGAAGGTGCTTGGCGGCGGGGCCGATACGGTCGAGTTTTTGCGGTTGTTTACGGATGTTCGGGTTGCCGATGTTAATTCGGGATGCTGCGGACTGGCAGGTACGTGCGGTATGCAGAAGAAGAACTACGATCTGTCGCTTGCTATCGCAAAGGAGGCTGTCGGGCCGATCAACAACTCCAGGGCCGATCTTGTGATGACCGAATGTGCGGCGTGTAAGATGCAGATAGAACATCTAACGGGGAAAAAAGTGATGCATCCTGTGAAAGTTCTTGCAAAGATATACGGCCTGCTGTAGTTGGTATTGTATATTAATTCTATTGGGGAGTTGCTATGCAAACTGAGCTTAAGAAAGCGATTTTGTGGGACGGGCAGGAAGGAGGCAAGGTCAGGTGCAATCTTTGCTCCTGGCGTTGCGTTATCTCCGAGGGCAAGCGCGGGCATTGTGCGGTGCGTCAGAACATTGGCGGTGAGCTTTATTCACTAACCTACAATAAAGTTTGCTCTGCGAACAGCGATCCTATCGAGAAGAAACCTTTGTTCCATTTCCAGCCTGGCTCGAAAAGTTTTTCTATATCTACGCCTGGCTGTAATTTTCAATGTATATTTTGTCAGAACTGGCAGATAAGCCAGTCGCCTCTTGACGGGGATATGCAGGGCAGCGTGATCGCTCCTGAGCAGATCGTTGAGTCGGCTGTGAAGAATAACTGTTCTAGCATCGCGTATACTTATACCGAGCCTACGATCTTTATGGAGCTTGCCGCCGAGTGCGGAGTGCTTGCAAAGGAAAAGGGGCTTAGCAATGTTTTCGTAAGTAACGGGTATATGACAGCCGAGGCGATTGAGTTTGCGCGTCCGTGGCTTGACGGGATCAATGTTGACTTGAAGGCTTTTACGGAAAGCTTCTATAAGAATTTCTGCAAGGCGAAATTACAGCCGGTGCTTGATACGATAAAATATATCGCGCAAAAGACGGACATCTGGATGGAAGTTACGACGCTGATGATACCGGGCGAGAATGATTCAGCTGAGGAATTAAAGAATATCGCTGAGTTTATTGTTAAAGAGGCAGGGGTTGATACGCCGTGGCACGTTAGCAGGTTTCATCCGATGTATAAGATGAACGATAAGCCGGTTACACCTGTTGAGGAGCTTGAGATGGCTTATAATATCGGTAAGCAGGCGGGGCTGCGGTATGTCTATGTGGGGAACCTGCCGGGCGTCCGGGCAGAGAGCACTTTTTGTTATAGCTGCGGGCAGGCGCTCATCGAGCGGATAGGCTATACGATAAAAGCCAACAAGATCGAGGACTATCGGTGCCCGTTCTGCGGGGCAGAAATCGCAGGTTTTGGTCTTGGGTGAGATAAATAAGCAGAAAAAGGCGTGAAAAGCAACGGCATCTGTGGTTAAATAAAACTTATGAAAATAGTAGCCGATGAAAATATACCGTTCGTAAAGGAATGCTTTAGCAGTATTGGCGATGTTGTTACAGTTTCGGGCAGGGCGGTTGACGCTGCGACGGTCAAAGACGCTGACATACTGCTTGTAAGGAGCATAACGAAAGTAAACGCCGATCTGCTGGCCGGCAGCAGTGTGAAATTCGCCGCGACAGCTACCATCGGGACCGATCATATCGATAATCAATATCTTGCAGACAACGATATTGGGTTTGCATACGCGCCAGGCAGTAACAGCAATTCTGTGGCAGAGTATGTAGTAGCGGGATTGCTTGCGTTGGGCAAGAAGCATAAGTTTGCCCTTGATGGGAAAAGCATCGGCATAATCGGTGTCGGTAATGTCGGTTCAAAGGTGGCTGTTAAGTGTGCAGCGTTGGGCATGAAGGTTGTTTTGAACGATCCGCCGTTGAAAAGAGAGACTGGCGACGAAAAATATCGTCCGATAGAGGAGCTTTACGGGTGCGATTTTATTACGTTGCATACGCCGCTGACAATGGGAGGTGCCGATAAGACATTCCACCTGGCGGGGGAAGCATTTTTTAAATCGTTAACAGCGAAGCCCTACTTTATAAATACGTCACGCGGCGGGTGCTGCGATACGACGACGCTGAAAAATGCTTTGGATAGCGGGCCTGTTGCAGGTGCGATACTGGATGTCTGGGAGAATGAGCCGAATATTGACAATGAGCTTATCTTGAAGGCTGAGCTTTCTACGCCGCATATCGCGGGGTATTCATACGACGGTAAGGTTGCCGGCATGGTGATGATATACGCCGCGGCGTGCGAGTGTTTCGGGTTGGAAACTGCGCATACGATAGAAGATTTTTTGCCGGCACCGGAGGTTGCGGAGATAACAGTTGACCATGAAAGCGGCGACGAGCAGGCGATCATACAGGATACGGTTCAGCAGATATATGTTATTAACAGGGACGACTTTAATACGCGTGAGATATTGATCGTTGACCAGGAGCAGCGGGGCAAATGGTTCGATGACTTGCGGAAGAGCTATCCGGTGCGCAGGGAATTCCAAAATACGAAAGTTGTTTTGACGAAAGATGACGCGTCGCTTGCGAGAAAACTAAAAGGTATCGGATTTGATATCGGATAAGTGCTATGTCAGAAGATAAGTTACAGTGGCCCAGCGGGTCGATAGATTTTACGGACGGGTGCGTTGTTATGGGTGTCCTTAATGTAACCGACGATTCGTTCAGTGACGGAGGTAAGTTTGCCGATGTCGAACAGGCGGCTGCACACGGGCTCGATATGGTTACAGCAGGCGCCGTGATAATCGATGTTGGTCCCGAGTCAACCCGTCCCGGCAGCGAACCTGTAAGCACCGACGAGCAGATCGCGCGGGCGATACCGGTTATAGAAAAGCTGCGCGGGCAAACGGATGCGGTGATAAGCATAGACACGTCCGATGCGGAAGTTGCGGCTGCGGCGCTCGATGCGGGGGCGAATATGATCAACGATGTCACCGCGATGAGCGATGGTCGGATGGGGCGGCTGGCTGCGAAACGAAAGGTGCCGATAGTGCTGATGCATATGCAGGGCAGCCCGAAGACGATGCAGGCTGAGCCGAAGTATGATGATGTTGCCGGCGAGGTGAGGGATTATCTTGTAGAGCGTGCGGAGCTGGCAGAGCGGCTTGGCGTTAAAAAGGAGATGATCTTTATCGATCCGGGGATCGGGTTCGGCAAGACGACGGAACATAACCTTGAGATATTGCGGAACATCGATGTGTTTGCAGGCACGGGGTACAGGGTTCTGATGGGGACCAGCAGAAAGCGGTTTATCGGTCAGCTTACAGGGAAGGACACCCCGGAAGATCGGGTGATGGGGACGGCCGCGACGGTTGCGATATCGGCGGCTATGGGGGCGAGCATCGTACGGGTACATGACGTCGGCGAGATGGTTGATGTTGTAAAAGTGACAAACGCATTAAAAGAAGATTAAAAATAAAAAATCAAAATGTAAAATTGCGGAGCCGCTTCGCGGGCTGATTTATCCGGTTTTACTATGAAAATAAAACGAAAGTTGGCTACCACTCGTCACCCTTGAGATCATGAGGGAAATCACAGCTACGCAGACATCCCCGCATACATATTCCGCTGACAAACCTTAGCCTGTTTTAATATGCGTTTACTGCCGACCAGAATGCGAACAGGAGAAGCACTGCCAAAAATGCGAGCATGTGTACGATCTGCCAGAAACGCTTGTCGTGCAAAAAGTGATCGGCTGTGTGGTGTGCGGCATGCCGCTCGGCCACATGCATCCGGTGCAACACATGCTTTGTCCATAAATGTTCCATTGTCATACCTCCCTATCTCTCTACTTAGATTATACCCCATAAACGGGCGTAGGGGTTGGGTGTTTCCGGTTATTTTTGTCTTGACGAGGGCATAAGTTTAGGTTATTTCAAGGGTTACTAAATGCCGATGTTTTTATTATTTTTTAAGGATATAGATATGAAGAAGAGATTATTTGTTGCTTTGTTAGTTGTTTTGGCGATGTTTTCGATAGTGTTATCGGGTTGCGGTAAGAAGGGCGTCCCTGCCGGTCCTGTCGATACGAATAAGCCTATGGCTGAGGTTAAGGCTGAGGCGGAATTGATGACTGTCGATCAGCTTCACGAAATGGCTGTTAAATACCGTGCTGCAATAAACGCCAATAATGCGGATCTCGAAGCGACGATGCAAAAGATCAGAGAATCCAGCAAGGGCGGTTCGTTGAGCGAGGATTTCATGAAGGTCAAGGATGATATTAATGCTTTGACGACATCGCTTGGCTTGCTTCAAGAACGGTCAAATGTTTATTACAATAAGCTCGTTGAGCTGAAGGCAGATGTATCCGGCCTGGAGTAATGACTTTGTATATACGGCATACAGGCGTAACTGCGGATGGATAAACTTACGACAATCCCGGCGTTTTACGATAACTATATCTATCTATATCAATACGATATCGGAAGGGCCTTCGTGGTCGATCCGGGTCAGGGGAGCGGGGCGATCAAAGCTGCGGACGCACTTGGCTTGTCGATAGGGGCGATACTTGTTACGCATCATCACGCCGATCACTGCGGAGGGGTCGAATCAATCGTTAAGGCTTTTGGCTGTGACGTCTATGGCGGGGATAAACGCATAGCCGGGCTGACTAAGTTTGTAAATGACGCCCGGGAGTTTGGCCTTGGCGATGTAACTGTCAAGGTGATCGCAACGCCGGGGCATACCGCCGCGAGCGTTTGCTATTATATGACAGACGAGCAAACAGGTGAAGGTTTTGTCTTTACGGGGGATACGCTTTTCACCGGCGGATGCGGCAGGGTGTTTGAGAGCGATATGGCGACGATGTACGAATCGCTATGCAGGCTGTCGTCACTGCCGGGTGAGACGGTTGTCTGCGGCGGGCACAATTATACCGCGGAGAATTATCAGTTTGCTTTGACCGTCGAGCCGCAGAATAAACTTATCGAAGCATGCCTTGAGGAAACTTTGCGACTTGAAAAACATGGCAAGCCGTTTGTAACTAACATCGCAAAGGAAAAACAAACCAATATATTTTTGCTTGGCGGTGCGGAGGCTTTTGCGGAACTTCGGAAAAATAAGGACACATTTTGATATGGAAGTTAAACATAAAGTGATGAAACATAAAAATGGCAACTCCGATGATCAATAAGATCACGTTGCAGGCAAAAACATCCTGAAATACCGGTTTATTATTCGATTTTTCATTCAAATCATCATTTTAAGGTATATTTAAGCTTTTTTAGGTTAAATGGATGCCTTTTCTAGCCGACAAATGAAGCAATGCTGAGTTTTTACGTTGTCTGCATTTAAGAGGTATTTAAGTATAATGAAACTATCCGACCTGATATCGTGCGATAGTGCTGCTGAATCAGAAGCGGCATTTAGTGCTGAAACCGAGGCGAGAGACGCACTCGAAAGGATGTCCGAGCATGACAGCGACCACGTCCGTATCGGCAATTCCGGAGATGACGGGACGGCGGTGTTATCGCAGCGGCATATTATCCGCGGTATCCTTGACGAGATCGAAAGCGCCCAAAGTGAACTTGAATGTGTCTATGGACAACTCGATGAGGATCTACTGGGGAGATTTGAGATCGCTGCCGACGACGGGCACCACGCCATTTCCGATCATGGTAAACTTGCCAATGCAGTAGGCAGGATGTCTGAAGGTTTGATCATACTTGACGGTCAGTTGCATGTTGAAATGATTAATCCTTCGGCCAAAAGACTTTTGGGTGTGCTGGAAAACGCAACCAGTGAAATAGCATCTGCGGTGCTTGATGTTATCGGTATACGAAACATGATCGCCAATGGTTGTAATCAAGGCAAAGTCAAAAACGCTGCCAGGGTGAAGGTCAGCGGACAGAGAGTGTTGCAGGTACGCTGGACGGAGATGTCCGATGAGGGCGGCAATTCCGGTCACGTTATTATGCTTAACGATGCTACGAACGAAATAGCAGCAGAGAAGGTGAAGACGGATTTCATCGCTGCGATTTCCCATGAGCTGCGAACGCCTGTTACAAGCATACAGAATTCGGTTTCGAACATACTGGCAGGTGTTACAGGAAGGGTCAATAAAAAAACGCGGAAGTATTTAGAAGTTATGCATGGTGACTGTCGCCGGTTTGCCGATCTGATAAGCGATCTGTTGGATATTGCAAAGCTTCAGGCGGGAAGCCTTCCGGTGAACCGAAAGGTCATAAACGTAGTTACGACGATAAACGAAGCACTAAGTAATTTTAAGAAAAAGGCCAATGACAAGGGATTGCTCCTGGAATTTATCGATGGGGGAAGTGTCAGCCCGGTTTTTGCAGATTCGCAAAGAATACTGCAAGTGTTGTGGAACCTGCTTGCTAATGCGATCGAGTTTACAGAACCGGGAGGCAAGATCAGTGTTAGTGCCTATGACGAGAACGACCATATCGTTATATATGTCGCCGATACCGGTGTTGGTATTCAGACGGAAAGACAACGTCAGATATTCGATAAGTTTTACCAGGTCAACCGCCAGGCAGGTGCCGGTTATAAAGGTACCGGACTTGGGCTTGCGATATGCCAGGGTATTGTCACGATGCACGGCGGAAGTATATGGGTCGAAAGCCAAAGAAGCAGTGGAAGTAAGTTTATGTTCTCGATCCCCAAATGCGATCCAGTGACAGCTCTGCGGGAGCATACCGAAATGTTATCGGAACATTGTCGAAGAAAAGGCGACGGGTTCGCTTTATTGGTCCTGAATTTTAAATTTCCAAATGGCACCGATGAGACCAAGAGTGGGAATGTCGATCTGATAATGAACGATATTATTTTAGAAAGCACCAATTTTTTGACTAATAAAGAGGATTTGGTCCTGAAAATGAGCGAAACCGACATTATAGTGGTCATCCGCGGGGCGGTAAAGTCGAGAATACCAGGTGTCAGGGACGAATTGAGGAAAATTATTGCAAATAGATTGAAAAAGAAGTTCAACACCGACGAGATTATGCCGATGTTTGGAATAGCGATTTATCCGAGCGATACTCAACTGGTTGCGGATATGGGGAAAATTGCCACGGGCAGTTTGAAAGATTTAACAGATGAATAACCTTTTAGTTTGGTTCGCCACTAATAGAATGGAGAAATATAATGTTTGATTTTTTGGGAATTAAGAAAAAAAGCGATAAGGTCAAGGTACTTGTTATTGACGATGAGCCTAACATTGTTCAGACGCTTCAGGATCGTCTCGAAATGAACG
>SDBV01003748.1_pt1 | contig 22184 bp, 18 predicted proteins | sample 2277081 | NCBI WGS metagenome assembly SDBV01 (sample SAMN10402039, study PRJNA504765) | marine sediment metagenome | isolation source: marine sediment core GS10_PC15, 223 cmbsf | place: Arctic Ocean: Southern Knipovich Ridge | collected 2010 | reverse complement strand
TATATATAGAGCGTTCATATTTCATATTTCGATGATTTTAAGAACGTTCAATAATAATTAGACTAACTTATATAATTTAGTAGCGGGGTTTCCGCCTGATTGCATTATTATTTTTTTAACAGCGTTTATGCCCTTTGGGTGCAAAATGCTTATTTTTGATATATGCTTGCCCTAATCTTATTGTTCAAATAAGATTAGAGTTAATTGATTATGATAAATAACTATAAACAAATCAAACAGCTAAACGACCTGGACAATATTTTCAGAACTGCTTTAGATAAAGTAGATCCATACAAGCTCATCAAAGAAAATATAAAACTTAGCAATTTCAATTTAACAATCAAATACAAAGAGAAACAAAAATCATATGGTTTAAGGAAATTCAATAAGGTATTTATTATTGGTGCAGGTAAAGCAACTTTTAAAATGGCAAAAGCAATGGAAGAAATATTACAGAATATAATATCCTCCGGAATAATATCTGTAAAACACGGGTACAAAGAAACACTAAAGTCAGAATCTTCCAATCAATTAAAGAATATAAGAGTGATTGAATCCGGTCATCCTGTTCCGGATAATAGCAGTATAAAAGCAGCACATGTAATTGAAAAACTGGCAGAAGAATCAGATGAAAACACATTGTTTATAAATTTAATTTCCGGCGGCGGATCCGCACTTTTATGCTATCCATATAAATATCAGGATATTTCACTCACATTAAAAGATATACAAATTACAAACCAGACATTACTTGAATGCGGCGCGGATATAACGGAGATCAACTGTATACGAAAGCATATATCACAAATAAAAGGCGGTAAATTGTTAGAGCTGCTTTATCCTGCAAAATGCATTACCTTAATTTTATCCGACGTAATAGGAGATAAACTTGATACTATTGCATCCGGATTAACTACATATGATAATTCTACATTTAAAGATGCAAAATCCATTATAGTAAAATATAAAATTAGCAATAAACTGCCGGACAATGTACTAAAGATAATCAGTCTCGGATACAGCGGAAAAATAAAGGAAACAATTAAAATAAATGACAGAGTACTAAAGAATTGTGATAACTATATAATTGGCACAAATTATACTGCGCTAAAAACCGCGCAAAAAAAAGCAGATGAGCTTGGATACAATACGAACATTTTAAAAACTGATATTATAGGGGAAGCAAAAGAAGCAGCAGAGGTTTTTATAATCGCCGCAAAAAATATTCTTAAAAGCCCGATAAAAAAGCCGGAATGCATTATTGCGGGAGGAGAAACAACAGTAACAATAAAAGGCACTGGTAAAGGCGGAAGAAACCAGGAGCTTGCGCTTTCCTTTTTAAACGAGCTAAAAAATCTGCCTGATAATAAGAATATTTATTTTTTATCCGCGTCCACAGATGGTAATGACGGGCCCACAGATGCAGCAGGAGCATTCGCATGCCGGGAAGTTTTAAAATCAGCAGAAGCAAAATATTTAGAGATGAGAAAATATTTATCCGACAACAATTCTTACAATTTTTTTAAGCAAGCCGGCTTTCTTTATAAAACAGGGCTTACAAATACAAATGTATGCGATATTCAGATTTTAATAGTTGAATAATCTAACCGCCAAATAACGATGTAAAAAACGGTATACCTCCAAGGAATGTACCAATCGAACTTCCTATAGAGGAAAGCGCAAATACAATTAACACATGAATAAACCTGTTCTTATAAGCTCCTTTTATTGTAGTAAGATCATCATGAAGGCTTTCAAAGTCTCCAACTTTTGGCTTTTTTAAAACAGATTCAAGCAGTCCTGTAAACATCCCGACACCAATAACAGGAATGAGTGATGTTATTGGAGCTGCGGCAAATGCTAAAAGGATAGTTAATGGATGTGCAAGAGCAATTATTGCGCCAATCGCAGAAAGCCCTCCGTTTAATACTATCCATTTAAGTGTGTTGTCCAGTGCAACATCTGTTCCCCGTAAAAAGAAATTTGCAACGATTGCTCCTATAATAGCAAGAGGAATAAACCAGGGAAGCACCTTTGCTATAATTCCTTTTTTGGGAACTTCATTTATTTTGCTTAAATCCTTTTCTGCTCTTCCCTCCTCAAGTGCATTTAAATGCCTCACCATTCCGGGAACATGGCCTGCTCCAACAACTACAACAATTCTCACACCTTCTGCTTCAAATACTTTAGTTGCAAGGAAAACATCTCTTTCATCAATTAATACTTCTTTAACAGAAGGGAGGAAATTAGCAAGTTCCTCGAGCATCCCATGCAGAGCGCTTTTCTTTTTTAATTCTTCAAGTTCTTCTTCACTAAGTTTTTCATTAGAAAAAATAGATCCGAGCATAGCAGCAAGCATTTTGTTTTTGCCCCAGAACCCTGTCTTATACCAGGCACGTTTCATTGTCACCTGTATTTCCCTGTCACAGAAGGAAAATGGAATATTATTTTCTTTGGCAGCAATAATAGCAGCCATCATATCTTCCCCTGGACGTATTCCAAGCTCCTGGCCGAGCCTTCGCTGAAAAGATGCTAATATCAAATTCGAGAGTAGTAAAAATCCTTTCCTCTGCTTTAAGATTTTGGTTATATTCATATTCTTCCATGATGATTTCTCGGTCATGGTCTTATATCTTGTTTCATCAATTTCCACACAAACTCTGTCCGGCTTCTCTTCTGATATTATCTGTTTAACCTCCTGCACACTCTCTTTTGAAATATGCGCGGTACCAACAATAATTATTTCCTTTTTCCCAAGCTTTAGCCTGGTAATAGTATCGTTCATTTAAATATTTCTCCTAATTATTATTTACTCTGTTTATTTTTATTACGGCTATAAAATAGTGCCCGGCACCAATATTAATAATTTTGGTGCCGGGAACAAAGATACTTCGGAGCTTTGCTCCAGAGTTCTTCATTCCGTTCCCATTTTCACTAATTCATAATGCGCGAGTATTTTTTCGATCATACCGGACATTCCAAGTGTTTCTACATCTATAAAAAAAGCTTGAGCTGCTCGTTCATTCCCTGCAATTAAATAATATGAAGCAAGATAAAAGAGTATTCTGTTTTTAATGGTTTGGTTTTCCTCGGCTTTATAATAATTCACTAAGGGGATATCATACGAAGGCCTTTTTAAATAATTTGCTACTTCGTAGAACCATGTATCCTGAGATATTGTTTGAGTTATAGCTCCTATATAATTAGCTGCTTCAGAATCTCTACCAAGTTTATAATAAGTAAGTGCGGCCAATAATGCGTAAGTATGGTCTTTTTTATCTTTTTCATATGCAGTAACAAATGACTCTAATGCTTCATCCCAATCATCAAGTACAAAATTTAATACTCCCATAGGGCCGTACACAAAGTAATACTCTTCATTCAGGAGAGCAGACATTTTATAATTTTCCAGAGCATACTCCCAGTATTCCAATGCCAGATCCCAGTCCCATCCTTCTATATCATCATAACAGGAAATTCCAAACTCATAGTAAATTCCTGCAAGATACATGTATGCAAGAAAATAGTTTGCATCAAATGAAATAGCACTTTCAAAATCTGCTGCTGCTTCATCCTTATACTCCAGAAGCAGATAAATCTTTCCTCTGTCTATATAATTCCAGTAGAAATCCGGATGAAGCTCTATTGCTTTTGTAAGATCTTCTATAGCGCCGGTATAATTGCCCTGATTCTTTCTCACATATGCTCTGTCCACGTATGAAAATGAATATTCGGAAAATATGTCGATTGCCTTATCAAAATAATCTTCCGCATTACTATACTCTTTTTCTTGAATCATTATATTACCCATTCCAAGAACCGCAATAATATTTTCAGAATCAGCATCCAGTGCCTGTTCAAAAGATTCCCTGGCTTCTTCAAGTTCATCATCCCTTAATTGAATTTCTCCGAGCATTGCAAGCGCGTCTGTATCATCCGGCTGCTTCTCTATTATTTCTCCAAGATATTCTTTCTGCTCTTCTTCATTTCCTTCTATACCAGCAAGGATCGATAAACTATAGTATGCAGAAACATTTTCAGAATCCTTAAGTATTATTTTCAGAAGGATCTCTCTTGCTTCCTGATTTTCTCCTGCAAGCATTAAAAGCCTTGCATAGAGAATTGCTGTTTCCGGATCTTCCGGATTTACATCAAATGCCTTTTCATACTCTGCGATGGCAGACTCTATATCACCTAAAGCAACATAATAACTTATTCCTTCATATGCTTTTTCTTCTTCAGCAATTACTTCTTCTTCAGCAATTACTTCTTCTTCTGTAGAGACGCACGCTAATAATACAATCATTACACTTAATAACAAGAAACAAATTTTAAACTGTTTCATAATTCCTCCAGATTATCTAACTTTGTAAAATGTGGAATATTTTACTAAAATCTATATATTAAAAATTTAAAAAAACGGATTACTATTCTTTTCTCTGCCTATGGTAGTATCCGGCCCATGCCCGGGATATACCCTGGTTTCATCCGGAAGCTTAAATATTTTTGTTTTTATACTGTCAAACAAACTCTTAATATCTCCTCCGGGAAGGTCTGTCCGCCCAACTCCACTATTAAACAATGTATCCCCGGAAAATAATATTCTCATCGATTTACTGTAAAGGCATACACAGCCTTCTGTGTGTCCGGGAGTCTCTATGACAGTTAGATCCATATTAAATATGTTATCGCCTTCTTTAATAAAAAAATCTGCTTCCGGAAAAGATTTAAACGAATCTTTAAAAATACTGTCAAAATTCGCAAAGCCTAATTTAACAAGACCGCTTTTGTGATATTCATGCGAATCCTTGCCAACAGATTTGCTGTCTTTCTCGTGAATGACGAATTTAATATCAATACCTTTATTTTTATAATATGCTATTAATTTTCCAAGTGAAGCAACATGATCCAAATGTCCATGAGTTAGCGCGATACCAACAGGTATTAGATTATTTTCCTCTACCTGCGAAATAATAAGGTCCTCATCTCCTCCGGGATCTATAATAATACAATTTTTATCATCTTCCGAATAAATATAGCAATTGGTTCCGAATATTCCTACTGTAATTCCCATTATCATAATTTAATAAAAATAATAGAATTTTTTTATTTAATCAATATATATAATAATTAATTGTTTTTTTAATAAAAAGAGAATAATATAATAATATGAGTATTTTGATAATAATTGTGCCACTTTTAACAGCTTTATTCTTTTTTTTAATTGTTCCTGGAGTCGGCGCATTAATTGTCCAGTCCAACTGGAGAAAATTCCGGATTAATATGCTAAATGCTACTAATTACCCATATCTTGAATACTCAGATATCAAAAATGAAAACAATGGGGTAAATTTCAGGTTCTTTGGAAGCCTGGAAGCTATAGAAGATAAAAATAAAATCTGGCTAAAAGGAGATAATCTTTCTATTGCAGCAGATCTTGAGAATGTCTATGTTTATATGCTTCCATCTTTAATGACAGATGAAGAAGCACAGCGAGTACCATGGAAAAGAATTTCTTCTCTAGCTGCCGGAACTCAGATTCTTATTTCCGGCCCGCTTACTGTTGAACATAACAGAAGTATTTTTAAAAACAGCTCTTCCAACGCCCTTCTTATTGTTATTTTTGACGGTGAAAAAGAAACCTTATTAAAAAGGGCAATATCGGGAGGCCGAAAAAGAAATGAATACTGGAACCAGTTTACATTAATTTCACTTATAACAGGCTCATTTTCTTTGTTTTCTCTTTCCTACTTCTTTTTCAGAAGCCCCCTCCTGGAGATCCCTGCATTAATTTCGCTCTGTTTAAGTTTTTATCCTATAGCTATATTAATGCCTCCGGGAGTCATTTTCTTTTTCCTCTACCAGTATTTCTGGAGAAAAGCGAGACATTTAAGAATAGACAGAGACCTTTTCCGAATACCTCTTTTCCACTTTAGAAATAATGATGAAACGAGTAAAAAAAAAGAGGCTTTACTTTCAAATGGCGAGAAGTATGTAATGTTAAATGTGAATAATTTGGAAGTGAGCAATCATCTGGAAGAAAACACTTCTGTAGAAACACGGCAGTGTTCTACTGTTAAAATAGAAGCTGAAAACAATATGTTCATATTCGGATCATACTCTCCGGAAGCAGATTTAATTGTATCACCAAAAGACAGAATGATGGAATTTGTTATGATACCGGGAGATCCAGAAAAAATATCTAAAAAATGTCAGAAAAAATCAATTATATTTACATCCCTGTCTGGCATGTTTATTGTACTTGATATAAGCATTAATCTGATAATTATACTAAATCTGTTATCAAATTATATACGGTAGACGGCAAGAATTATTGTCCATAGATTATAAAAACAATGCGCAGTCTTGTAGGATCCGCATGAAATAATAAAAATACTAATAACTTATAGAATAGATCCGCACCCGACCAAAAATAAGCATTTTGCACTTACAGGGCATAATAATGGTTTTAAAATAATCACTCTGCTGTCAGGCGGAAATCCCGCTACTAAATTATATAAGTTAGTCTAATTATTATTGAACGTTCTTAAAATCATCGAAATATGAAATATAAACGCTCTATATATATAATTTAGTAGCGGGGTGCAGCCTGAGATCTTAATTTTCTTTAACATCGTTATTATGCCCTGTGGGTGCAAATTGCTTGTAGAATATAATTATTGACAAAATACCGTATGAATTTTATCATAATAATAACAAGTAAAAAATGAAAAAAATAATTTGTATATTAACAATTTTATTTTTACTGCCGTTTAATTCCTGCGATGAAAAAAACTCTTCTACGCAGGACCTTATATTATATCCTGTGGAAATAAATAATAAATGGGGATTCATAGATAATACAGGAGAACTAAGAATAGAGACTCAATTCCGCGATGTTAAAAGTTTTTCTGAAGATATAGCAGCAGTAAAAAGTAATGAAAAGTGGGGTTACATAAATAAAACAGGGAAAATGATAATTCAGCCGGGATTTGATGATGCACTTTCATTTTCAAATGGCCTTGCGGGAATATTAATATCAAACAAATGGGGATTTATAAATAATTCAGGAGAGATTGTTATTGATACGGAATACACCGGAGTATCTGATTTTTCCGAAGGTCTTGCTCATATTATTACAGAAGCTGACCTGAAGCACGGCTTTATTGATAAGCAGGGAGAAATGGTAATTAAACCTGTTTATGATTATGCGGACAGGTTCTGTGAACAGTTAGCAAGAATTTCAATTTCCGGAATATATGGATTTATAGATAAAGAGGGTAATACAGTTATTGAACCCTCATTTGATTTTGCCGGTAATTTTTCTGATGGTCTTGCCTATGTAATGATAGAAGATCATTGGGGATACATTGATTATAATGGTAAAATTGTAATTGAGCCCCAGTTTATTATGGCAGGAGATTTTTCTGAAGGAATGGCCGGTATAAATATAAATTTTAAATGGGGATTTATAAATAAAAGCGGAGAAATAATCATAGAACCTCTCTATTCGGATTCTTTCTCCTTTTCAGAAGGGCTCACCCTTGTATCTGTAAATGATAATTGGCTTTATATAGATACAAATGGCGATAAGAAGATAGAATGCCCTGCAAACTGGAATCCAAATAATTTTTTAAACGGCCTTGCTCAGATTTATATAGATGATGAATTATACTATATAGATAATACCGGGAAAATAATCTGGGATCCGCTTTCTGCTGAATAATAGTGGTTTAAAGATTTTTATCATTTGAATAGAAAACAATTAAGTAGTTGGTGATGCCCCACTTGCAGTATACATTTGACTATAATGCTGTTTTACCTTTATACTTGAGACTGAGAATCATTCTTAGGTAAACACTCATAATAATTTATGAAAAAAGAGAAAAAAACTTTATTGGATTTTTTTAAAAATAAGAATATAATATCCACCATTAATTTAACCAAAGAGCGTACGCTCCTGTTAAAAATGATTAAGGATTATAATACGCATTTTGATGCGGATGAATTACACGACTACATAATTAAGAAAGGCGAAAAACTTTCTAGAGCAACTATATACAGGTCGCTGGCCCTTTTTGCTGAAAGCGGGATAATCAAGCAAACAATCAGGAAACATGGAAGAGCAGTATATGAACTTGCATTAGGGCAAAAACATCATGACCATTTAATCTGCATTAAATGCGGGAATATTATTGAGTTTATAGACATAGATATAGAAGAACTGCAGAACAAGGTATGTAAAGAATATGATTTTAAACCAACTGAGCATACTTTGAGCATAAAGGGATACTGTAAGGAATGTTTAAAAAGTGAGTTCTAATAAAGCTGAAAAGTTTGTTCCACTTTCCACCTTTTTTCAATAAAATGCTGTAATTCTTCTATTTTCTTTTGAGGGAGTACTTCAAATTCTTTAGACAGGAATACAAGAAATAATAATCCCATAATAAAGCTGATATTTCCATTAATCATATTAAACTGCTTTTCCTGGATCTCAAAAATGCTGTGCTCCATCCTTTCGATTTCCTTTTCAGTTTCTACATTTTTATTCTTCTGCTTAATTAATTTATTATACATTTTATTTCTTTGTTCTTCTAATTCATCAGATTTTCTTTTTAATTTTAATATATCTTTATTCTCTGTTAGTATCTGGTAAATCTCTTTAAGATCGTAATTATTATCATCTCTGGCTTTTAAGAATTGAAGCGATAAATTTAATGTTGCCTTTATTTTTTCCCTGATTTCAAAAATCTCTAAAATACTTTTTTCATTTTCTGATAATTTTATATTTTCTTTCTTTTTTTTATAGATTTGATCAATCTCTTTTTGATCCTTAACAATATTTATAGGAGTTTCGATATTTTTCGGATAATATTTCAAAACCAGTTCCTGCTCGCGGATAAGGTGCAGAATAATGTACTTTGGGAAATATATAGAATTATCTTTGCAAAACTCTAAAAATCTCTCCACAAATCTTCTAGTACCAAAGTATACTCTTCGCTCAATTTCATTTTTTCCGGTTTTATTCATTGCATATCCTGTCTAAAGTTCTCTTTTAGTAAATTTATTATAAATTATATTATAATTAAAAATTGCCTTAAAGTAAAATTATTTACAACATTTTTAAAAATCTGAATATATCAGAAATATCAGTTAATATCAATATTAAATTTTATGAAATTACTATCTAATTTCATTTAAATTATTAAGGTTGATAGTAATATTATTATCAGCAGGCCATAAATCATTCCATAAAGCCTGTAAAAGCCTCTTTCTCCGGTCTATTACAAATCCTGCCCAACTGCTTATTCTGCCATAATCTATTATTTCACTTTCCCGGCTCTCATCTCCTGCAAAATGAGCCATAGCTGCATCCGCAATAATGCAGGAAATATACAAAGCATCTTCATCCGAAACACAGTACCTTGTTACAACAGAACTTACAATTTCTGTTATTCTATTATATTTATGTTTAAAAGCGTACTCTGGAAATCCGTGTTCATACCCGCTAATTTCTGTAATATAATTGCTTGATATCTGCATAATCTGCTCATTATTAATCTCTATAATTCTATAAGGACATGGATATGATACAAATGAGCCTGTTTCTATATCAATTAAGAACTCATTATCTTCCCATGTTTTTATGACTATGTCCTGAGCATGAAAATGCCCTGTAAATACAAGCTTCATTCCGTAAAGCGCAAACAATCTAGATATTCTTTCATAATCCCTTATAATAAAATCTTCATAGTACCTGCTCTGCCCTGTGTAATGTTCTAAAATACCATGATGCATAAAACCAATTACCGCTTTTTCTTTAATTATTGCCTGCTTTAAGACCTCTGTTATCCACTTAAGAGTTTCCGGATAAAAGGAGCCGCCTGTTAATGGTTTTCCACTATTGATATTTTCTCTATACATACAGGAATCCATACCAAGCAGCCATAATCCTTCTACAGGCTCTGTAACATAACTTAAAGAATCAGGATCCTGAATTAAGGCTTCGTTGTACCCGAAATTACTGTATATATTTTTAAAATCATCCGGCGTAATAGTTTCTGCAGATTCTTCTCTATCAGATAAATACCGTACAGCGCGGCTGTTTAAAATATCATGATTACCCGGAACAACAAAAACTTTTTTACCGCTGTTTTCAATTTCACTAAGAAAGCCTGCCATTATTTCATGAGATATTTTTTCACCTTGATTTGTAAGATCTCCGCAGACCAGTACAAAATCCGCACTTACATTTTCTATTTCATCCATAAAAGCTTCCATTATATTTACGCTCTCGCCAATCATTTTTGCATTATTTTCTAAAAAACTATTTAATACAGGGCCTTCATTCTTATAAGAGCTTTCAAATATATGAGGGTCTGAAATAACCAAAAATCTTATTTCCGGGTAAACTATATTTTCAAGCTGATTCAGCAAACCCGGATTTGCATCTCTTAAAAGTTTATACCCTGTTGAGCAGTTGTTTAAGAATAATATGATTAAGGCAAATATTATTTTAAATTTTTTAATCATTTAATTAATCCTGATATAGATCTAATATATGTAATTATTGTAAATTGTATACATATAATAGTACATCCATGTACTATTATTAGTATTAATGATGCCGCACTTCCTGTGCCCCACTATTTTATATGGAATTTCTATTGGAATTCCAGTACTATAAAATAAAGCCATTTTGTATTTTTTCTGTTTATAGTAAGTAAACAGACTTAAAAAGGAGTATTCTTAATTGACCACTATCCTTCATTGTTCCGACATTCATCTATCTGTAAGCGAAGAGGAGTACTCTTTTGATGTATTCAGGGAAATATTAAATTCAGCTTTAAATGTAGATATTCTTCTGTTTACAGGAGATATATTCGATACATTTACAGATGCGGAAGAACTCCGCTCTTCATTTAGAAAAGAGCTCTCCCGGCTCAATTGCATATCCATATTAATTCCGGGAAACCATGAAAGTTTAAAAGCAAACAACAGAAAATTAAGCTCACTGGATTTCGGAGAAATAATTATTGCGGAAGAAAAGCCGTTCGGCCTGCATACATTTGATTCATTGGAAATATTAACTATTCCGCATAACACAAATTACAGAAATTACCTGGAATGGAAAGTACCTGTTAAAAATAGAGATTTTAGAATCTGTATGGCTCATGGAATTGTTTCCGGAATTACTTATACAGGCCCGGATGAAGACGGCGGGGCTGTCATAGATTCCGAACTTTTTAGGAGATTTAACATTGATTACGCGGCTATGGGACATATACACACACCAGTAACAGATAAGCAGAATAATATTTATTATCCAGGTTCCGCCCGGATCTGGAGAAAGGGAGAAACAGGCCCGAGGTTTTTTAATTTAATTGAAATTGATAAAGAAATAAAGATCAATCAGGTGCCAATAACTACAGCAGGACAGTATAGAGAATACAGTCTTCTTTTAAACCTCGAAGGAGAAGCTCCTGACATTTCTAAGATAAATTCGGACTGGTCGGAAAATGACTGGATAGATATTAATTTATCCGGAATCGTAGAGGACGAAAAAACAGTTTCTGAGCTGGATAAAGCTTTAACCGTTAAATACTCAAAACTTGTAAGAAGACTTGAAATTAATAGAGAAAATATTTCTGTGCTGGAAGGGATTTCTTCCCAGATTATTGCTAAGAAGTTTTTAGAGGCCTGGAAGAATAGGGAGCCGGACAATACTCAATCAAGAGATATATGGCTTAAATCAAGAGAAATAGCATTAAACAAAATTAAAACAATATTAACGGCAAAAAAATGATAGATAAAATAATCTTAAAATACTTTGGAAAATTTATAAATAAATCTTTTGATCTTTCGCCTATAACTGTTTTTATAGGAAAAAATGAGTCCGGAAAAACAACTCTGTTTGATGCAATTTTTGACTGCATTTGTTCACCGAATAACAAAGTTTCCCACGGGAAAAGATTAAAAAACAGATATGGCGACAAGCGGGAGGCAGAACTTGAATTTAACGGCAAGCCGTTAGAACTTGATACAGATGAGTTTATAAACCTTAATGCTATACACTCGGGAAATATAGTTCTAGATTTTTCTTCCGGAAACAGCTGGATAGATAAGATTAAGTCTGCTTTATTTTACGGGGGTGTAGATCCCAATCCAATAATTTATGAGCTCGAACAGGAATCTTCCACTCATGCTAATAAACCTCATATAAGAGATTTAAGAAAAATAGAAGAAGAAAAAGAGCGCATAGAAAACGAATTACAGGAAATATCCCGGAAAAAAGAGGAAATCCTTAATAACGAAAAAAATATTCTAAAGCAGGATAACAATTTAAAAGATCTCGAATTTAATTCAACTAAATTAGAAAACCGGATAGCTCAATTAAAAAAACAGCTGGAACAGCAGATTAAAATAAAACAGAGAAATGAATACCTCTCTGTTCTTTCTTTCCTTAATAGCGGTGAAAAAATTAAAGAGCAGCTTGATAATCTAAAAGTTTTTAAAGAAGACAGGTCTGAAGAATTAAATATGCTTACAACTCAAATCAACAACCTGGAGTCTAAGTATCAGGAGGAAAAAGGAAGTATACAGATACTACAAAAAGACATAGAAAACAGAAAGGAAAAATTAAATATTAAGAATAAGCAAAAAGAGGAAAAGAAATATTTATCTGAGCTTGCTCACCAGTTATTATCAAAAATAAAAAATATAGAAACTCCTGTAATTAAAAAGATTAAATGGAATCCTGTTTTATTAATATTCGCTTCTGTTTCCATAATTTCAGGCATACTATTATTTTTACTTATACCCGGTTTTGAATTAAAACTTATTTTAATGTGCACTGGTTTAATATCGGGAATTATCATGCTCTTTCTTTCAAAAAAAGTAATTTTAACTCAGGATACCTCCGGGTCTAAAAATTTTATCGCAGAACTTAAGGACGAATGGAGAACAAGGCTCAGAAGAGAAAGCACATTAACAGCAGAAACAAAGGACGGCCTGGTCCGGGAGCTAATACAATATGAAAATGATTATGATGTACTGGTAAAGAATATTCAGGAAGAAATATCAGAATTCGAATTAAAGGAGAAAAATTTAATAGAAAATAAAAACATTGCTTTAGAGCTTGTAGAAGAAATTAAAATAAAAAATGAAGCGTTAAATTCAAGATTAAAAGAATACGGTTTAAGTAATATTTATGACTATTATAAAAAAATGGAAAACTATAACAATCTTAACAGTTCATATAAAAACTGGGATCTGGAATTAAATAAAAAACTTTTAAACTTTAAAAAACAGGACGCAACAATTTTAAAAACAGAAATATATATGCAGATACGTAACATAGATAATGAAATTACAGAAGAACAAAAAACAGAAACAGCAGTAAAACAGATGACAAATGAATTAAGCAATCTTGAGCTAGAATTAAGAGAACTGCAAAATCGAAAAGCCGGCCTAAAGAATTATATTTCCGAAAACAAAGGCGTAGTTAAAGGCTCACTTGGAGATATCCCGGAAAAAATAGTTTCATTAGAAAAATCTAAAAAATATTTTCAGGAGCAGATAGACGAGATTAATTTAAATATAAAAGCCTCCGCACTGGCAAAAGATATTTTTACAGATATTTCAGAAAACATGGACACACTAATGTATGACCTTCAGGATGAAATTAAAGATCAATTTGCCAATATTATTCCGGACTTAAGAGAAGTTACTATTAAAAAACTCGATAAAGATGCGATTTCCATTACGGACGCAGGTGGAGAACCTCGCATTTTGGACAATCTTTCCAGGGGTACTGTGGATACATTCTACTTTTCTTGCAGGCTTGCACTTGTGCAGAGGGCTTTTAAAGAAGAATCAATTTTAATACTAGATGAACCGTTTCACAGTATGGATAAAGAACGTGAATTAAAAGCGCTGGAACTTTTAAATGAGTTTTACAAAACAAACAATTGGCAGATTATACTTTTTAGTAAAGACGAATCAATTAAAGATAATATAAGTAATATTTTTTCGGATGCAAAAATACATATATTATAATATCGTAATTATAAGGAGTTTATGTTTGGATTATTTTAATGGATCGGCAGTATGATTTTTACTATTGATATTGGAACATCAACTATAAAAGGCGGAATATTTGACAACTCATGCCGATTGATACATTCCGCGTCTGCTCAGATCAAATTAATTCAACATAACAATTTGTATGAAATAGATTCTTTAGATTGGATAAAAGCTTTTAAAAATATATGCCTGGAAATATTAAAATATAAAGAAATTATAACTGAAATTAAAACAATAGTAATTAGCGGAAACGGCCCCACTCTTACACCTATCGATAAAAACGGAAAACCGCTTTATCATGCAATTACATGGATGGATCACAGAGGCAGGAAAGAAACAGAACAATTATTAAAAAACAACAGTGTTAATCCGTCATTTTTTCTTTCCAAAGCATACTGGATTTATAAAAACAAACCTGATATTTATGCAAGAACAGAATACTTTATTTCCTGTCCTGAGTTTCTCATACATTATTTAACAGGGAATGCATTTACTATTCTACCTAACGAAGGCTTTAAAAACTATATATGGACAGACGATGCAATTTCCGGTCTTGGAATGGAAAAGCTTAAGTTCCCGGAATTTATACAACCAGGCGCGGAAGCCGGTACTATAAAAAGGAAACTGGCAGAAGAGTTAAATCTAAATCCTGCCATAAACATAGTTGTAGGCGGATATGATTTTCTAATGTCTTTACTTGGCTCCGGCACAATTACACCGGGCACAACCTGCGACAGAGCAGGAACGTCAGAAGGCATTAACCACTGCTCCATAGTACCTACAACTGATGATTCACTTATCTGCACTCCGCATTTAGTGAAAGATCTTTATAATGTTTCCGGTATTATTTCTACTACGGGAAAGGCAATTGACTGGTTTAAGAACAATTCATTTTACAAAGATAAGAACTTTAATGATATTTATAATGATGTTAAAGCAACTATCCCCGGCAAACTTATATTTCTTCCCCACCTTGCAGGAGAAAGAAGCCCGCAGAATAACAAGCATGTAAGCGGCGCATTTATCGGGCTGGAATTAAACCACAGCTACAAACATATGGCAAGAGCTGTGCTTGAATCTATCGGCTTTGCTATTAAACGGATAATTGAAGTGATGGAAAAAAACGGCCTAACTATAAACGAGCTGACAATTGCAGGAAGCCTTTCTAAAATTGATATATTAAACCAGGTTAAAGCGGACATCACAGGTAAGGTAATACTTGTGCCGGAAATCTCTGATTCAGAATTGGTTGGGAATGCATGCATGGGGCTTGTGTATCTTGGTAAATTTAAAAGCTTAAAAGAAGCGTCTTTAAACTGTGTTAAAATATCAAAGAAGATTTATCCGGATACAAAGCTATCCGGATTTTATTCGGATATGTTTAATATTTATGAATTAGCTTACAATAATCTGCTGCCGGTATTTGAGAAGTTAGGTAAAGATCTATGAAAAAATTATTTCTCGTCCTATTCACGCAGGGTTCGCAGAGTTCGCAAAGGATAAATTACTTTCTATCAATTTTATCAAAAATAAATTAAACAACGAATGGCCGCTGATTTCCACAAATAAAAAAAGAAATATTTTTGTAAATAACAATATAACTTATAAATACAAGACAAAATCCTGGTTTAAAATAAATTTCGATGTCTTACGTGTGTTCGGTGTTCTAATATATTTTAAAGCATTATAAAATCAATTGACGCTCTAAATGAGTTAATCTAAAATAAAATCATATGTGCTAAGTGTAATTCTTGTTATTGGATGAGTATATAAAATGTGTGAAATTATAAGTTGTATAAAAAGCTTGGGTAGCTGAACTAAAAATGGAGATTTAAATGAAAGCGATTGTCTGCATAAAATATGGACCACCGGAAGTTCTTCAGCTTAAAGAGATGGAAAAGCCAACTCCCAGGAAAAATGAAGTATGCATAAAAATCTTCGCGACAGCAGTAAGTAACTGCAAGTGATTGCGGAAGGTGTTAAGGTAGTTGTCGCGTAAATTAAGACTTTATATTATAATAATTTTAGTGATTCCGGAATGTTCGGTGGTTTTAATAAAAAAACATACTAGTTAAAAATTTAATTGACACTTTAAATAGGTTAATTTAAAGTAAAATTATGCGTACTTCGTATTATTCTTAATTTTGAATAAATACATGAAGTATGTGAAATTATGAGTTATAGAGAAAACACCCTTGATTTGAAAAAAGGAGATAAAGAATTGTGAATATTTTCCCAGAACCAATCGTAAAACTACCTGAAGCAGATATTCCATTAGATGGGATTAAAGCTTTTCTATCTCAAGGAAGTAATCACCAAATAATTTTTATGGAATTCGAGAAAGATGCTGACCTTCCAGAACACTCTCATGAAAGCCAATTTGGTATCGTACTGGAAGGAAGAATTGATTTGAATATTAATGGAGAAAAATATACATACAAAAAGGGTGATAGATATTTTATTCCTAAAGACACTATCCATTCTGGAAAAATATATGCAGGTTATGCGGATATAACATTTTTCAATCAGAAAGATAGGTATGGAGTAAAATAAACAAAAGGCGTCCTTCATCTAACAGCAGGCATGCAAAACATTAGATGACATAACACTTTTTGACAAGTAAAAATGATAAAATTAAATAAGAAATTAAAATTTCTAATATTACTCTTTTCATAATCAGCTTTTATATGTTAAAACTTTTTTCATAAACTAGTTATATTATACTTAGAAGGAAGATCAATGAAAATAATTATAGGCGGAGATCATAGTGCCGTCACTTTCAAACAAAGGATTATTGAATATCTTAAATGCAAAGGACATACAATAAAAAACACAGGTACAGATTCGGAAGATTCTGTTGATTATCCTGATATTGCAGAAAAAGCATGTACAGAATTCTTAAAAGGCGGATATGACTTTGGTATACTTATATGTGGAACAGGAATAGGAATATCAATTTCCGCAAATAAGATTAATGGAATCCGCTGCGCGCTACTGCTTAATAGTTTTATGGCAGAAATGGCAAAGGCCCATAATAATGCGAATTTTATTGCTTTCGGAGCAAGACTTGAATACAGCAACTCTGTAGAGGATATAATAGACACTTTTATAAAAACAGGCTTTGAAGGCGGCCGGCATGGGAACAGAGTGAATAAGATTATGAGACTTGAGTAATAATTTAAAATTCTTCCAGCTCTTCCACTTCTTCGGCATTTTCCGGAGGATTTTCTTTTTTGACTTCGGATGTTTTTTTCTCATTCCGTAATCTTTTGATTTCTACTGCTTCAGCCTCAGCAGCTTTTTCAGTCTCAGCAGCTATTTTTTGCGCTAAAGACTTTATTTCAGCAAGAGATTCTTCTGTTACTAAATTTAGTTTATCTGTAATATCCTCTTTTAAACATGCTTTAATATACGTATGCAGTTTCTGCTTTACTTCTTTCTGTATTTTATCAATAAAAACCATTTTACTGTTTTGGACATTTAAAAATGTATGTTTAAAAATATGCATGTTCCTGTTATCCCTGCTGAATCCAAGCAATCTTCCGGATGTTTTTGCCCTTATTCCGCGCAAAGAAAAGAATATTTCCTGATAATTCTCACCAATAGTAAAAAAATCATGATAATCCTCAGTAACTTCACATGCAAAAGCAGTGGTTGATAATTCCAGGACCTGTATTTTCAAGGGCTTTTCACGGCCTTTTAATGTAATAAATGCATCACAAATACCGCGCGCTTTTACACAGATATGCTTGCGCTGGCCCTTTGCCTCAAATATTTTTAAAATAGTCTTAAAAACATTTAAGGTATTTGAGGAAACTTCAGAAAACGGAGTAACAGAAACATTGTTCATTAATAATTTTTCTTTGTCCGGATACTCCATATTATTATATACAAAAGCACCAAAAAGAATATGAGTACTTTCTAAAGACTTTACAAGATCAATATATTGCAAATATCTATCAACTTCTGACTTTTTAGTAATACATACAAAGATTACATTTCTTATATTATTCTCTAATACTTTTAAAAGCTTTAATTTATCAAAATCGTTTATTACGTATGTTTCATATTCTAATTCTACTAGAGTATTTAATATAACAGAGATAAAATTTACAGGATTGATAAAATATACCTTTACAGAAGGTACTTCTTCTCTTTTCACAAAAAACTCCACGTAACATTTGAGAAATTATATTGATATTTCCTGATTAAGATTATAGCAATAACTTAACTAACATGCAAATAAAATACCTATTAGCTGAAATTTGAGAAGATAATATACTTTTTTTATTTATTTTTAGCTTTTTTCTTTTTAACTAGGCCAGGCTGTTCAAAGCTTCTGTTTTTTTGTTATTTGCAATAGCGGTTTTGCAGATCTTACATATTTCAAGTTTTTTTTCCTTATGCTCATATGTATAAAGAAGTTTTACACCTGTTCTTTTACAAACAGGGCATGTACCTCTACCACTTCTTACTTTGTCCCGAATTCCGCTGCCTCTATGAGCTTTTGACATATTTTCACCTCAAAATTTATTTGTATTCAGGTACAAAGATATACAAAAAATATAACAAAACGTCAAGGGATTATTTCACAAATCATCTTGCGAAGAAAAAAACTGCACCACAGCTATGTAAGTTCCTTTGGCTTAACAGCACATTAAGCCTATTAGAATTTCTTTTATCCTGCCGACAGCTTTTAGATTGCATTAAATACAAAGCAAGCAGCTATGTTTCATAAAAAGATACAAATTCTTAAACTGAAGAGCTATTTTTAAAAGTTATTAACAATATTCTTACCTCAGACAGATTTTAATAAAATATACAAATAGTAATAAAATAAAAAATTGTATTGACAGAAACGAAAATTTAAATTATGTAATAAGTATGAATAAACTTAATGGTTATATTTCTAATTTATCTGTCCTCATTAGTGTTGTGATGGTAGTGATTGAGCTACTATTAGTTCTGGAGATTATACCGGAAGATTAGGAACGTAATCATTAGAGTTTAGGCCGTTCTTCTTCCAGAGGAGAACGGCTTTTTTTTTATAAACTGGTTTTTTAGCCAGACAAATATAAAGAAATCCTGCAGCAGAGCTGCGAGATATTTTTTGATATGTAAGGCTGCAAAGCCGTTGGCTTTGCACTATTTTACGCCTTATATCCCCGATGTCTTGTGCCCTTTGGGTGCAAAGTATCGGGATATTACGGTATCATAATAAGCTAAGGAGATTGTGCTATGAAAATGCTTGGAGCAAAACTACTTATAGAAGCACTAAAAAAGGAAAAGGTTGATGTCCTGTTCGGTTACCCGGGTGGTGTCGTTATCCCTATATTTGATGAGCTTTACTCAGAAAAAGACATCCATTTTGTACTTACACGACATGAACAGGCTGCAGTACATGCTGCAGATGGTTATGCAAGGTCTACAGGTAAAACCGGCGTCTGCGTTGTTACAAGCGGTCCTGGCGCAACAAATACGATAACGGGCCTTGCGACTGCCAATTTTGATTCTGTACCAATCGTTTGTTTTTCAGGCCAGGTTCCTACTAATATGATAGGTAACGATGCATTTCAGGAAGCAGACACAGTTGGATTATCCCGTTCTGTCACAAAGCATAATTACCTTGTTTATGATAGAAAGGATCTAGGCCGTATTATTAAAGAGGCGTTTTATGTTGCTTCTACAGGAAGGCCGGGCCCTGTTTTAGTTGATCTTCCGAAGGATATACTTCTTACAGAAGCAGAAGACGATTATCCGGAAACCATAAGCATCAGAGGATATAATCCAATAAGCAAAGGCCATACCGGCCAGATAAAAAAAGCAGCATCCGAACTGGCGAAAGCCAAAAAGCCATTGTTTTATATCGGCGGTGGTATTCATATCTCAGAAGCATCGGATGTACTCATAAAGCTTGTAGAAAAAACAGGAGTTCCTGTTGTTACATCTTTAATGGGTCTAGGCGCTGTTCCAAATGAGCATCCGCTTTTTATAGGGATGATAGGAATGCATGGAACTTATGCGGGAAACATGGCAGTTCAGGAAAGTGATCTTTTATTTGCAATCGGCTCAAGGTTCGATGACAGAGTAACCGGAGATCTTTCACGTTTTGCACCATATGCAGAAATTATTCATGTGGATATAGATCCTGCTGCAATCGCAAGAAACGTTCCCGTAAAAATCCCAATCGTAGGCGACGCAAAAAAAGTTATAACAGAACTTTTGCCCTTCGTAAAAAAATTAGATATTAGCCCGTGGGTGGAGAAAATAAATAAATGGGATACAGAAAATCCTTTAAAGGTTGTTAAAGGAAATACAAGGCTGTCTCCTATAGAAGTTATAAAAATTGCAAATGAAGTATACCCGGATGCAATAGTCGCTACAGATGTAGGCCAGCACCAGATGTGGACCGCGCAGTTTTTTAAATTCAAAAGAACAAGAACATTTTTAACATCCGGCGGCCTTGGTACTATGGGTTACGGATTTCCAGCAGCAATTGGTGCACAGATTGCAAATAAAAACAAAAAAGTTCTTGCTTTTGCAGGAGACGGTTCGATTCAAATGAATATACAGGAACTTGCAACTGCTGTAATAGAAGGGCTTCCGATAATCATAATTATACTTAATAATGAGTACCTGGGTATGGTAAGGCAATGGCAGGAATTATTCTTCGACAAACATTATTCGGGAACCTGTTTAAGAAGGCATGCTGTATGTCCACCGGAATGCAATACACCCGGAAAAGACTGCCCGCCTTATACACCGGACTTTGTTAAACTTGCAGAATCATATGGAGCAATAGGTATGCGTATAGAAAAAAAAGAGGATATTAAACCCGCTTTAATAAAAGCAGGTGAATCCAAGAATACTCCTGTTGTAATGGAATTTATTGTAGAACAGGAAACTAATGTAATGCCTATAGTACCGCCAGGTGAGGCAATTAATAATATGTTACTTTAATAGGGAGGTATGAAAATTATGAAAAGAACATTATCTTTACTGGTAGAAAATCACTCAGGGGTACTCGCAAGAATTTCCGGTATGTTTTCCGGAAGAGGTTATAATCTTGAAAGCCTCACTGTAGGTGTTACAACAGATCGAAGTATTTCAAGGATTACACTTGTATGTGTTGGAAATGATTCTGAATTCGACCAGATAAAAAAACAATTAAACAGATTAATCGATATTATTAAGGTTATTGATCTAACAACAACAGCAAGCGTTAAAAGAGAACTCGCATTAATTAAAATATCTGCAAAACATAATCAGAGAGGAGAAATCTTTCAGGTTGCGGATGTATTCGGAGCAAGAATTATGGACGTTGGTTCAGAAAGTATGGTTATAGAAATAAGCGGCTCTTCGGAAAAAGTAGAAGACTTTTTGACAGTTATGTTGCCGTATAATGTTACAGAAACAGCAAGAAGCGGCCTCATAGCTATGGAAAGGGGAAAAAAAGTTAAAAAGGTTAAAACAGGTGTTTAATAAAAGTTACCTGTACTAAACAGGAGGTCAAATATGGACAAGATTGATATTTTTGATACTACATTACGCGACGGTGAACAGTCACCCGGTGCTTCCATGAGTCTGGATCAAAAAATAGAGATAGGCCAACAGCTTGCCCATTTGGGTGTGGATATAATAGAAGCAGGATTTCCTGTCTCATCACCTGTTCAATTTGAAGCGTGTAAAACAATTGCAAAAGAAATAGAGGGCCCTACAATAGCCGTTTTAGCAAGAACACTCGAAAAAGATTTAGATGCAGCATATGAAGCAGTAAAAGGCGCGGAAAAGGCAAGAATACATACATTTATTGCAAGCTCGGAAATACACATGAAGCATAAGCTGAAAATGAATACGGATGAAGTTTTGGAAATGGCAAGAAATGCTGTTAAATACGCGCGCAATCTTGTACCGGAAGTTGAGTTTTCTCCGGAAGATGCAACAAGAAGTGAAATGTCTTTTTTATGTAAACTGGTAGAAACAGTAATAGATGCAGGTGCATCTGTAATAAACATACCGGACACTGTGGGGTATGCTATACCGGAAGAATTCGGTAAATTTATTAAAACAATACGAGAAAATGTTTCTAATATGGATAA
>SDBV01003747.1_pt1 | contig 22197 bp, 13 predicted proteins | sample 2277081 | NCBI WGS metagenome assembly SDBV01 (sample SAMN10402039, study PRJNA504765) | marine sediment metagenome | isolation source: marine sediment core GS10_PC15, 223 cmbsf | place: Arctic Ocean: Southern Knipovich Ridge | collected 2010 | reverse complement strand
TAACTAGTCAGTGTCTAATTTCCGGTAATTCCAAACTTGAAGACTTAGACGGACTTGCTAATCTATCTACCGTAGGAGGAACATTTTTCTTAGAAAATAATTCTTCCTTATTAAATATAAATGGTTTGGCAAACCTACGTTTCGTACAAAAAAGTTTGTAACTATTCAGGTACCCCAATAGGTTGTAGTCAAAAATCAGAAATTTATCGGAGTTATCCACACTAATTGGTTTAGGTTACTCAAAAATCAGCGTTGTTATCCACATGGGTGGAAATATTGATGATAACAAATAGTTGACTCTCTGCAATTTATAAGTTAATGGGGTGAAATTTGTGTAACAAAATCGCCTATAGTTTGAGCCTGTACCAATTAAGCAAGAAAGAATTAATAGCAATCGTCCAAACACTATTGGCCAAAAATGATGCGCTGGTTAAGAAGGTGACTGAACTAACTCTAAGAGTGGAAGACCTGGAACAGCAGGTATTAGAATTGAAATCAAAAAAGGACAGTAATAATAGTTCTATACCTCCATCACACGATCAAGGCATGGCGGCCAAAAATATGAGCCTTAGAAAAAAAAGTGGGCGTAGCAGAGGAGGGCAACATGGCCACAAAGGACACAGCCTGGAAATGACTGAAACCCCGGATGAAGTAATTGAGCATGTGCCAGGTTACTGTCAGGTATGCGGTGAAGAGTTAGGCCACCTGCCCGGTTTACTCCTAGAACGCAGGCAAGTAGTAGATATTCCACCCATAGAGCCTATTTATACTGAACATAGGGTTTATAGCAAAACTTGCTTTTGCGGGCATGTAACCAAAGGCACTTTTCCCTCCAAGGTGAAGGCCCCTATACAATATGGACCTGGTGTAGAAAGTATGGCGGGTTATCTTTCGGTAAGGCAATATTTACCCTATCGAAGAATGAAAGAATGCTTTCATGATCTATTTGGCAGACCCATCAGTGAGGGCAGCCTGGTAAGCGTTGTAAGACGCCTGGCCAGCAAATCACTGCCGCTTTACAGCCGGATAAAAGAAAATATTCTTCGAAGTCCGGTGGTGGGCGCCGATGAAACCGGCGCTAAAGTCAATGGAAAGAAGGCTTGGTTTTGGACCTGGCAAAATCCCAACAACACGTTCATTACCATTGACCCGAGCCGTGGCTTTAAGCTAATAAAACGTGTTTTCCCTGATGGGCTGAAAAACAGTGTTTTGGTAAGTGATTGCTGGGCTGCCCACTTAAAGACCCCGGCCATAACCCATCAGTTATGTATTGCTCACTTGCTGCGGGAACTCAACTACTTTATCGAGTTATATGATGACCGATGGGCAAAAAAACTGAAAAAATTATTGCTTGAGGCACTGAAGTTAAAAAGTGAAATATACGATTACGGGCAAGATCACCCCCTAAGAAATCAACTGGTCGGCCGACTTGACAGTTTGTTGGCCTATGAAATCGATAAACAGCCCCCTAAAATAAAGCCTTTCCATAAAAGGCTTCGCAAAAACAAGGATCACCTGTTTCCTTTTCTATATCACGAAAAGGTACCTGCTGACAATAATGCTTCAGAAAGGGCTATACGTAATGTGAAAGTCAAACAGAAAATATCAGGACAATTTTTTAATCATGACAATGCTATGGATTTTGCCATCATTCGTTCTGTAATCGATACTACCATTAAAAACGGAGTAAATGTCTTTAATGCACTGAAACTTATCGCTAAATTGGCTCCTGAATAGTTACAAAAGTTTTTATATTGAGAGAAATTCAAATCTTGTTGAAATGAATCTGAATAGCCTGGTGCAAGTAGGAGAAACATTCGAATTAGATGATTTAGCAATCGAAAATCTAAATTCCTTAGCTAATCTGAAAAGTATTGGGGGAAATCTTTCGATTTCAAAGACAGCCCTTCAAAGTTTAGAAGGTCTGGAGAAACTTGAAACAATTGAGGGGGATTTGGTTATAATCTATAACAAAAGTATTGAAAACATAAACGGATTGGAAGGCTTGAGAAATGTAGAAGATCTGTTTGTGGGATACAATGATGTACTGACTGGCCTGGATGGATTAATTAATCTGGCCTCTCTCAAGGGCACATTCCTGGAGATAATTGGAAATCCTGAATTGGCTACCCTTAGCGGTCTTGACAATATAATGGATATTACAGGTTCAAGTTATGTTACAGTGCGCATTAGGGACAATGCTACCTTGACCAACTTTTGCGCAATAACCCCTTTGGTTGTAGAGCTATCCTCCTTAGGTTTTTCTTATGAGGTTTCCGGTAATGCATATAATCCTCTACAAAGTGATTTAAGTGCAGGTAACTGTAGTATGTAGCGTAAGAGTATAAGGTACAGTATTGGGCAATTTTGCTAAACATAGAAATGGTAGCTTTACGCTTTAGGAATTCAAGGGTGTATAATCCATGAATATCAGTATTATTCTTACAATTATAACTGTCTTGACTATAAACGGAGGGCCTCTCCTACCTCCCCATATCTACTTATCCATTCTGTTAACCCAAGCAATCTTAACCCTCCTTAGTTCTTAAACAGGACTTCCGTGGGTAGGAAATGCTCAGGTCATTATATAACTCAAATTGTTAGATTAACTTTATATTTTCTGAAAAAAACCTTCATTACTCATTTCATCTCCGTCCTCCTAACCCCATCTTCGCAGCATCACTCCTTTCATGATCATATTTCCCTGATACAGGTTTTCGGCCATACAACTCATCCAGTTCCTCCCGGCCCGGGTACGGGGCCCTTGACGTGTAGCTGTGCGCGACCTTCATTTTGTCCCACACCGTATAGTCCGGCTGATTTTCTTCGCTGTAACGTGGATCCGGGACCATGGGCAGGCGCTCCATTTTCAGAATATCCATGCTCAGGAAATCAAAGTCTTCCACTACCTGCCCGAGCAACAGGTAACACCCTAGTCCCTTGAACGGGTATTTTTTCAATGTCTGCGGGAAATGGGTGGTATCAAAATAACCGCCTTCCACGTCAATCCAGGTCCCGAAATTCATCATTTCCTGTCGGCCATTTTTTTTGATGGGTACGTCTTTAATGGATACCAGGTAGCCTACCATTCGTACCACCTTATCGATCTGTTCAGGCATGTTTTTCACAAAAACATCTCCCCGGAAAGAAGTTTTCAGCAAATCGAAAGGTGAAATCGATACCGGGTAGCCCAGACCCTCCAGTTCATCAAAGGCATCTTCCACCGGATCATTCTCCATTTCCGGAAAAGAGAAAGACTTAGGCGCTACCTGAAACAGCGTTTTTGGTGATTTTTCCTTAGGCTCGTGATTGAAATACTTCTTCGCCTCGATAATCAACTGACCCTTTGCCTGATCAAAACTTCTAAATGCGCCTACAAAAATGAGATGGCTTACATCATCATAAGTGATCTTCGTTCGGTCGAGGAAAGTTATTAAACCAGAGTATGTTCCATTTCGTTTTCGATCTTCCGGAATGGTCTCTTTCATTCGGTTGCTCAAATGGGTCACCTGGCTTAACCCCAGGTAGATGGTCTCTCCTTGCAAACTGGTTAAATGTTCGCTTTGATTCACATCGGGAGGCTCGATGGTTGCTCCCAGAATGCGTGCTTCGTTGATGTAGACTTCCGGACGGTAAAATCCTCCGTTGTTGTTGATCACCCCTGTAATGAACTCCAACGGATAATAAGCCTTCAGGTACAGACTTTGATAACTCTCAACGGCGTAAGATGCACTGTGGCTTTTACAAAAACTGTAACCGGCAAATGAAGCGATCTGGCAGTACACCTCGTTGGTAACATCATCCGGGTAGCCCAATTTTTTGCAGTTCTCAAAATACTTTGCCTTGATCCGTTCGATTTCCTCCTGCGACCTGGATTTTCCTGACATCCCCCGCCGCAGCACATCCGCCTCATCCATTCCGAGTTTCGCAAAATGGTGTGCGATCTTGATCACATCTTCCTGGTACACCATCACCCCATACGTGTCGCTGAGTTGTTCTTCAAATACCTTGTGGAAATACTTGATACGGGAAGGATCGCGGTGCCTTTCCACGTATTCCCGCATCATACCGCTTTGTGCAACGCCCGGACGGATAATCGAGCTCGCGGCTACGAGGGTTTCATAATTGTTGCATTTGAGCCGCCGGAGCAACCCGCGCATGGCGGGGCTCTCGATATAAAAACATCCGAGTGTTTTCCCCTCCTGCAGCATTTGATTACACTTAGGGTCGTTTTTAAAAACCTTCGTATTGGAGATATCAATCGTTTCTCCCCGGTTTTCTTTCACCATTTCCACAGCATCCTTGATGTGCCCCAACCCCCGCTGACTAAGGATATCGAGTTTCTCCAGGTGGATCGACTCGGCGATGTACATATCGATCTCACAGGTAGGTACGCCTTTCTGATACACATTCATCGCCGAATAGGTGGCGATGGGTTCTTCGGATATAAAAATCCCGCATGAATGCATCGAATACTGATTGGGAAATCCTTTGAGCATCGTACCAAAACGATGGATCTTAGTGGTTACATTATCCACTTCCTGTTCTTCAAAGGGTGTCCGGCTCAGGTGGTCCAGCTCCTCTTTGGGAAGGCCATACACTTTACCCAGCTCACGAACGACCGAGCGGAATTTGAAATCGCTTACGGTCCCGCAAAAACCCGTGTAGTCCCGACCAAATCGTTTGAAAATATATGCGATAATGTCATCGCGGTCTTTCCAGCTCCAGTCAATGTCAAAGTCAGGCGGATTTGAACGCTTGGTGTTTAGAAACCGTGAAAAATAGAGGTTCAGCTCGATGGGATCAACTTCTGTAATTTTTAGACAATAGGCGACCAGCGAATTCGCTCCACTCCCCCGCCCCACATGGAAATAACCGTTTTGCATGCTGTGGCGTACGATGTCCCATGTGGTGAGGAAGTAGCACCCAAACTGAAGCTTATTGATCACTTCCAGCTCTTCATACAGCCTGGCCATGGCAATTTTATCATTCTTACGATATCGATCCCTGAATCCTTCGAGCGCCAGCGTTTCCAGCAGCATTTTATCCTCATAACGGCTTCCTGTAGAGGTCCGTTTGTTTTTGGGCGCTTTAAAATCGAAATCAAAGTCGCATTGATCTGCCAGCTTATCCGTGTTTTTTATGATCTCCGGATGATTTTTGTATAACCCCCGGATGATCTCATTCGGTTTCATCACTTCATTTTTACCCGCTTGTTGCCCTTCTTTCAGGTAGCTTAATAGAATGTTATGATCGATACTTCTAAGCAGACGATGCAATTCAAATTCAGCCTTATTTCGGTAGGTAACGGGATGCCAGCAAACCAGTTTTTGAGTTTGTTTAAGCAATGGGTTTTTATGTCGCTTTAGTTCGTTAGGATGTACCCCCACAAATTCATGGGATTGAAGGATATCCGGGGTGTTGGTCGTCGGGTAAATAACAAAAACTTCACGAAAGAAAGGAGACTGTAACGGTAATGGCATTTCACCCAGATTTGTTTTTGTCAACAACTCATTCAGTTCGCGAAAACCTGACAAGTTTTTGGCAAGTCCAATGTACAGGATCCTGTCCCCCTTTCGGAATTCAACACCTACGATAGGTTTAATACCAGCTTTCCTGCAACTCTTGACGAAATCAAACACACCTGTGGTACAATTAATGTCTGTCAGTGCCAGGTATTCAACAGCGCATCGTTGCGCTTCTTCCACGAGTCCTTCTACTGGGATCGTCCCAAATCGGAGCGAGTAATTCGAGTGACAATTGAGATACATTGATCAGGCTGTTTTGCGATCAAACGTAGAGAATCCAGTCGCACGGCGAATAAGCACAGGATTTTTATAGCGGTGTTTCATTCTATCCATTGCCTCGTAGAGCCGGATCATTTTAATGTTATCCTGGAACAAGTCGATTTGCTGATTTCCCCGCACCATGCCGGAAAGCTTCACTCCTATCAATCGCAACAGCATTCGACGCTGGTACAACTTCTCAAACAATTCATAGGCTATGCGTATCAATACGTCATCGCTGGCAGTAAAAGCTATCTTCTTCTGCATGGTTTCCGTATCCCGGTTGGTATACCGTATCCTTACCGTTAAGGTGGAGCACATCATGTTGGCCTTGCGAAGCTGGAAGGCGACTTTCTCTACCATTGAAAGGAGTAGCGCTCTCAGTTCTTTCAAATCCTGTGTGTCTTTGTCAAATGTTTTTTCGGTAGAAATGGACTTTCTGTCTGTGTAGGGAATGATAGGGGTTTTATCAATACCATTTGCCTTTTCCGATAGTCGAAGTCCATTTTTTCCAAGCAACTCCTGCATGGAATCTGCGGGGACCTGCCGCAAAGTTTCTATGATTTTTATCCGTATCCTTCGGAGTAACTTGTAGGTGACATCACCGAGTGAAGGCAGGTTTCTAATGGATTGCGGATCGAGAAAGGGCTGGACTTCGTTATGCAGAATGTGCAATCTGCCATGGGGTTTGGCGTAGTTCGTACACATTTTTGCTACCGTTTTGTTTACGCTTAACCCAAATGACATGGGTAAACCTGTTTCTTTCTGCACACGGTGAACAAGCTCATTGGTGAATTGTAAGCTTCCAAAGAACCTGTCCATTCCCGACATATCCAGATAGAACTCATCGATGGAGGCACGTTCATGTACCGGCGCATGTTCCGTGATGATCTCATTGACAGTATTAGAATACCGGGTGAAAAGATCGAAATCCCCTTTGATCACCATCGCATCAGGACAGCGCTGCAGGGCCACCCGTGTAGGCATGGCTGCCTGTATTCCATACTTCCTTGCTTCGTAGGACGCCGAGGTAACGACTCCCCGATTGCTTGTACCTCCAATAATGAGCGGCCTTCCCGCCAACTCCGGCATTTTAAGAAGCGTACAGCTCACATAAAATGCATCCAGGTCCATATGCACAATTTGACGATCCATTCAGTTTTTTTAGTTCTTCTAATATTATATACTAATATATTTAGTTCATAATGCTAAATTACTTAGTATTTGGTTTTGTATCAAGACAAATCGAATGGATTATCACTGACATTTTTCATGACGCAAATCTCAACCGCACAAATTCATCAGTACATAAGTGAATGTGTCAATCTAATAAGGAATATATGTTTTACTGTCAACTTATTTCAGGACGGGTCATAAGTTTCCATGTCCCCCTCATTGAGTCTCATTGAGGGGGTACGGGGAGGAAAAAATCAATTCATCACTTCTTTTGTATAATGGGAATTCGATACCACGTAGGTATCCAGGCATGGGAAAATTAATACCACCCCCTTCCCACGCGCAATATCCACTCTATTCCCCCGCCCGCCTGCCAAAGTTGTACGGCGGACAGGCCAGCGGGGGACATTGGAACTTGGAATCAAGCTTTGTTTAATAATAATATCTAGGTGGTTAATTCTATAGAATAATTTTATAGAAGAAAATTTGATTGGAAACCTGACATAAAAACACAACCCAAATCATCTCAGAAAGAATTTTGCAGGAAGCTAAAGTACTTCTAAAACATACGGTATGGAATGTCTCAGAAATTGCTTACGCATTGGGATTTGCAGAGGTTACCCACTTCAATAATTTCTTTAAAAAGCACATGGAACTAAGTCCATTAAAGTTTAGGAAAAGCTGAATGTTGCACATTAATACTGGCTTTTCAAGCCGGGCTGGTTACATGACACTGGATTTCACAGAACAGATTGTTTGTATTTTGTAAAATATTGTTTGTAATTTGTTAGTTCACTCAATAAAAATTGATTTCATTAACCATTTCAAATTAGTTTATCAAAAATAAGTATCATGGCCATATTCAATCTTAACATCAATAAGAAAATTCAACAGGTCAATCTGGACCCTAACACACCATTACTTTGGGTACTAAGAGACCATCTTAACCTGCAAGGAACAAAATACGGCTGCGGCATTGGCACATGTGGGGCCTGCACTATTCATCTTGAAGGAATTGCAATGCGCTCATGCCAGTTACCGGTTTCGATGGTGGGTAATCAGGCAGTAACTACTATTGAAGGATTATCAGAAAATGGGGACCACCTGGTGCAAAAAGCCTGGCTTGAGCATGATGTATCGCAATGCGGATATTGTCAAACGGGTCAAATAATGAATGCTGCCGCACTATTGAAGTCCAATCCCAATCCCGGGGATGAAGAAATTGAGTCCGCCATGAGCGGTAATATTTGTCGGTGTGGCACATACACCCGTATTAAAGCTGCAATTAAGACCGCAGCTAATTCTTAAACAGTTAATCCTCAAGAAAATGACATTGATAAAGACAAAAATAGGAAGACGTTCATTTTTGAAAACCTCAACGCTGGCAGGAGGAGGCATGATGCTCAGCTTCAGTTGGATGGCTTCCTGCATTTCTAAACCGGAAGATGTCCTAACCATGCCGGATGAGTGGTTTGAGTTAAACGGTTTTGTGAAAATTGGCGAAAACGGTATCATCACCATCATGGCACCTAATCCGGAATTTGGGCAAGGCGTGAAGACTTCCATGCCCATGATCGTGGCAGAGGAACTCGACGCTGATTGGAACAATGTTTTCGTGGAACAAGCCCCTTTTAATACGGCAATCTTTGACCGTCAATTTTCCGGTGGGAGCCAGTCCATCCGGCGCGGATGGCAGGGACTTCGTTTGGCGGGAGCCGCTGCGCGACAAATGCTTTGTGAGGCAACGGCGCAAGTATGGCAGGTGCCTGTGGAAGAAATCACCACGGAGGCAGGTATTCTCCACCATAAAAATAGTGGTAAGTCCGCAGGATACGGTGAGATGGCTTCAGCCGCTGCCAATATTCCAGTGCCCGAAGAAGTAAAAGTGAAAAATGTAAAGGACTTTAAGATAGTCAGTACGTCCCGCAAGAACGTGGACGGTTTGAAAATCGTAACCGGGCAACCTTTATTCGCAATGGATTATCGCCGTGACGGTATGCTCATCGCAATGATCGCCCATCCCCCGGCCTTTGGGATGAAACTTAAAGCCGTGGACGATTCCACCGCAAGGGCGATGCCCGGGATTAAGGACATCTTTACTATAAAAACATATACAGAAGATTTTAAAAAGAATGGTTTTGATACTGACACTTTTCCTGACCTGGTGGTAATTGTTGGTAACTCTACCTGGGAAGTAATGAATGCCAAAAAGGTCTTAAAGGTTGAATGGGATCCCTTTTCAGCTTATACCGAAACATACAGTTCCCGTCGTGGAACGGAAAAGGTAAATGTACCGGCCGGGCTTGAGAGTACCAGTGACCACGTGGTAAAAATGGCGAAAATGGGAGCCAAACCAGGGAATGTTGTCCGCAGGGACGGGAATCCGGAAGATGCATTCAAAAAGGCAGCTAAGATTATTGAACGTACTTATTCCGCTCCTTTTCTGGCCCACAACATGATGGAGCCTATTAATTTCTTTGCAAATGTAACAGAGGATAAAGCCGAACTGGTAGGACCTATACAAGCGCCGGAGCTTATTGAACAAACATTGTCAGCCCGACTGGAGATGCCGCTGGAAAAAATTGAAATTGAAATGACCCGAATGGGTGGTGGTTTCGGAAGGCGGGCTTACGGTCATTATATGGTTGAAGCAGCGCTCATTTCCCGAAAAATGAAAGCACCTGTAAAAATGATATACACACGCGAGGACGATATGACCTTTGGTATCTATCGACCGACGTATCACGCATACTACCGGGCGGCTTTAGATGCCAACAATAACCTTATCGCCTTCCATGTTCGCGCTGGGGGTATCCCGGAAAGCCCGCTCCGCGCTAACCGGTTCCCCGCCGGTGCTGTTGATAACTACCTCGCAGAGGAGTGGTCCCTGGATTCCAACATTACCATTGGGGCCTTTCGGGCACCCCGGTCCAACTTTATTGCAGGGGTTGAGCAGTCCTTCCTGGACGAAGTGGCAGAGGCCGCAGGCAAAGACCCCATTGCGTTCCGCCTGGAACTCTTAGACCGCGCCAGGAAAAGTCCGGTGGGCGAGCGTAATGACTATGATGCCGACCGGTATGCCGGCGTACTGGAATTAGTGAGAACAAAGTCAAACTGGGGAGAGAGCCGGCAAAGTGTTCACCGGGGAGTGTCCGCTTACTTCTGCCATAACAGCTACGCAGCTCATGTAGTGGATTTGGTGATTGAAAATGGAAGCCCACGTGTAGATAAGGTCACTTGTGCCATTGACTGTGGTATCGTGGTGAATCCTGATGCTGCAACAAACATGGCAGAGGGCGCCATAGTAGATGGTATCGGTAATGCCATGTACGGGGCCATGACTTTTACAAATGGTGTACCGCAGAAGAATAACTTCGATAATTACCGCATGATCAGGCATAATGAAGCACCCAAAGCTATCGACGTGCATTTTGTTCAAAATGAGATAGATCCAACGGGTATGGGGGAACCGCCATTCCCACCTATATTTGGTGCACTGGCTAACGCGTTGTACAAAGCGAAAGGCAAACGTTATTATCACCAGCCATTTTTCGGTCAGGAATTCAGACTGGGATAGAATTTGAGATTGAGAAAAACCATTGAAGAAGTCAAATTGAGCATGAAATGAGCGGTAATATTTGTCGATGTTGTACCTATACCCGGATAAAGCTGATATGAAGGCCGCGGCTAATTTCGAAACCATTTAATTTTTAAGAAAGATGACATTCGTAAAGACAAAGATCGGAAGACGTTCATTTTTAAAAACCTCAGCACTGGCGGGAGGAGGCATGATGCTTAGCTTCAGTTGGCTGGCTTCCTGCGTATCCACACCGGAAGATGTGTTGTCCATGCCCGAAGAGTGGTTTGAATTAAATGGTTATTTGAAAATTGGTGAAAATGGATTAGTCACCATTATGGCACCTAATCCGGAAGGCGGTCAGAATGTGAAAACCTCTATGCCTATGATCGTGGCTGAGGAACTCGATATTGACTGGAATCACGTCATTGTAGAGCAAGCTCCTCTCAATACGGAATTGTATACCCGACAATTTATTGGTGGCAGCCAGGCTATCCGACGAGGTTGGCAGGGTCTGCGCATGGCCGGTGCTGCGGCACGACACATGCTTCGTGAAGCAGCAGCTCAGGCCTGGCAGGTTTCTATGGAAGAGATTACTACGGAGGCAGGGGTATTATATCACAAAGGAACCGGTAAGTCGGCAGGCTACGGAGAATTTGCTTCGGCCGCTGCACAAATTCCGGCACCAAAAGAAGTGAAATTAAAGGATGTGAAAGACTTTAAAATAGTTGGCACTTCCTGTAAAAATGTAGATGGTAAGAAAATTGTAACCGGGCAGCCATTGTTTGGTGTCGACTACCAAATGGACGGGATGCTAATCGCCATGATCACTCATCCACCGGCTTTTGGTCTTAAATTGAAATCAGTGGACGATTCGACAGGCAGGGCTATGCCCGGAATCCGGGATATATTCACCATTAAAGTATTAAATGAAGACTACGAAAGGCAGTTCTTTGATACGTGCACCTTTACTGATGTCGTTGTTGTTGTAGGCAATACCACCTGGGAAGTGATGAATGCCAAGAAGGCAGTCAGGATTGAATGGGAGCCTTTCTCTGATTACACGGAAACAAGGAATCGTTTTGGTAGAAAACAGACTGTCAATATTCCTGCCGGACTTGAAAGCACCGCTGTCCACAGGTCGAAAATGGCTGAAATGGTTACCAAACCGGGCAATGTGCGTCGAAAGGACGGTGACCCTGAGACAGCCTTCAAAAATGCTGCTCGGGTCATTGAACGAACTTATACCGCTCCCTTCCTTGCTCATAACTGCATGGAGCCCATGAACTTTTTCGCTCATGTGACATCAGATAAAGCGGAACTTGCCGGACCACTGCAAAAACCTGAGTATTCTGAACAAACCTTGTCAGCACGACTGGGTTTGCCATTGGAGAAGATCGATATCAAGATGACACGCCTTGGAGGTGGATACGGTCGCCGGTCCTACGCACACTGGCTGGTAGAGGCAGCTCTCATCTCGCAGAAAATGAACACTCCTATAAAACTCATGTACACACGTGAAGATGACATGACATCCGGCATCTATCGCTCAACTTACCAGGCTACTTATCGCGCGGCATTGGATGCAAATAACAACCTCATTGGATTTCATGTAAAAGCCGGAGGCATTCCGGAAAGTCCTTTGTATGCTAACCGTTTCCCCGCCGGGGCTGTAGATAATTATCTTGCTGAGGATTGGACTTTTGAGTCAAATATTACGATTGGGTCATTTCGCGCACCCAGGTCTAACTTTATTGCAGGTGTGGAACAGTCTTTCCTGGATGAAGTAGCTGAAGCAGCCGGAAAAGACCCCATCGAATTCCGTCTGGAGCTTTTAGACCGGGCAAAGAAAAATCCGGTAGGTGAGCGAAATGATTATGATGCCGACCGATACGCCGGAGTTTTAGAGTTGGTAAGAAATAAATCCAATTGGGGTGCCACACAACAGGGAGTTCACAGGGGCGTTTCCGCATATTTTTGTCATAATACTTATGTGGCTCATGTGTTGGATTTGGTCATGCAGAATGGCAAGCCCAGGGTGCAAAATGTCTGCTGTACCGTCGACTGTGGTATTTTAATTAATCCTGACTCAGCTACCAATTTGGCGGAGGGCTCTATTGTCGATGGCATTGGTAATGCCATGTATGGAGAAATGACTTTCAACAATGGTGTACCACAGAAGAATAACTTCGACAATTATCGCATGATCAGGCATAATGAAGCACCCAAAGCTATCGACGTGCATTTTGTTCAAAATGAGATAGATCCAACGGGTTTGGGAGAACCACCATTCCCCCCAATATTTGGCGCCCTGGCAAACGCATTGTACAAAGCAACAGGAAGACGTCATTATCACCAGCCATTTCTGGGTGAAGGATTTAGGCTGGGATAACGTAAACGGGAAATCTATAAACCTGAAACTGACCTATTGGCTTAACATTTAATTGTGGAACTATTTATCGCCTTTAATTGGAACATGTAACGTAAAATGAAAACGATTCAAAAACGTAAACCCGGTAAAAGTAAGCTGGAAGTTTCAGCGATCGGGCTTGGCTGCATGGGGATGAGTTTTGGTTACAGGCCACCAGCAGACAAACAAGAAATGATCGCACTCATTCGACGCCGAGGTAACAACACCCCGATTGCTTGTACCTCCAATAATGAGCGGCCTCCCTTCCAACTCGGGCATTTTCAGGAGCGTGCAGCTCACATAAAAGGCATCCATTCGCACATCTCATAGTAGAGGTTCACCACCCCACCATACAACTATTATTTTTCCTGCAAGGGTTAAAGTGGTTTTAACATACAACAATCTGAAAGAGCCTAAAGGGTTTCTAATAATTCTGTCGTTTAAAATTGAATCTATATTATATTTATTTTAATGCAATTCATATAAGCATATCTTCGCTTTATGATCGAAGTTGGAGACATTATAATTGTGTTGACCGGAACATTTACAGGTATGTTAATCGGGCTGGTTGGTATTGGCGGAGTGCTTTTGTTACCCATACTCATCTCAACAACAAACCTCGATATTCACAGAATCATACCTGCCAGTAGCTTCAGCTTTTTATTCACTGGGATAGTTGCTACATGGATTTATCGAAAACTCGGCCGGGTAAGCTTTAGAAGCAGTGGCTACCTTATTGCAGGCATAATCCCAGGAGCCGTAGGTGGTGCACTTATAAATCCTTATGTGCCGGATCTTATTCTAATTTACTTTTTTTCAGCATTACTGCTGTTAACCGGATTTCGATCTCTTATCGGAATGAAGGATAGTAACGATGTACACATTAATAAAATGCTATTCATGATAGTAGGGACAATTGTTGGTTTCTGCTCTTCACTTACCGGTACGGCCGGGCCGGTATTGTTAATTCCTACATTGTTGTTTTTTCACTATCGTCTGAAGGAAATTATCGGCTTAGGCCAGGTAATTCAAATACCCATAGCAGTAGTAGCATCCATAACTTATTTTTTAACGACCGGGGTTGACATGAAACTTAGTCTAATGCTAGGATTTTCACAGGGAATCGGGGTTTTAGCGGGTGCGATGATGGCCGAAAAAATAGAAACTGCTGTTCTTAAAAGGATCACCTCCCTCCTGTTAATTTTATCCGGGATTTTATTAATATCAAAAGAATGGATCTAGCAAAACAAATACAAAAATATCCACGGTTTAATTTAACCAGGTTACCTACTCCCATTGATTTTCTAGAGCATTTATCGGAGAAGTTAGGTCTGGAAGTTTACCTTAAAAGAGATGATTTGACAGACCTTGCCCTGGGAGGTGATAAACCAAGAAAACTGGAGTTTGAAATTGCAAAAGCAATTGCTGATGGATGCGATACCATCCTGACCTGTGGAAGTGCCCAAAGCAACATGGTAAGGTTAACTGCTGCTGCTGCCATTAAAGCAGGATTAAAAACAGTGGCGGTTTTAAGCAACGATGAATATGCCAGTCTTCAGGGAAATCTATTTGTTTCAACTTTGATGGGTACGGAAATCCACATGATCGAAACCGGAGACCATTGGGACCTTGACAATTCAACAACTATTGTAATGAATGAGCTTATTGCAGATGGCCGAAAACCTCATTTCATTCCTGTAAGTGGTACAACTCCTCTTAGCTGTTTAGGCTACGTGAACTGTGGGATAGAGATCGTTGAACAGATGCAGGAATCCGGTCTGGATTTTAACTACGTCTATACTCCATTCGGGACGGGTGGAATTTTCGCATCCCTTCTGTACGCATTTCATTTTCATCAAAAGGAATCAAAATTTATTGGAATTAGCGTAAACAGAGGCCTGCAGGAATGTCACGAAAATATAAAAACCTGGTGGGATGGAATCAATGACCTCATGGAGTCAAAAGAAAAACTACCTGCAAATTTCGATGTAAGCGAAGACTTTATTGGAAAGGCTTATGGAGATCCAACGGCTGCATGTATCAATGCCATAAAAGTTATGGCTGAGACAGAAGGCATATTGATGGATCCGGTTTATTCAGGCAAAATGTTTTCAGGATTCCTGGATCATCATGAAAAGGGATATTTTGCGGGGGTTGACAAAGTTTTGCTTATCCACTCCGGAGGAGTGCCTGCATTGTTTGCATACGCTGATAAATTTAATTTTTAAAAAAACCAATGATTTCATAAATCTGAATAGCCTCAGGTTTACATACCACATATACACAGATAATCCGTAAATTGATTTTGAAATGAGCAGAAAGCCGGAACCGCAAACCGGACCCACCGTTTGGTATGGCCCTGATATGGCATCACGCCAGGATGATTGGCTTATCCACCTGAGCACCGCCGAAATACTTGAGCTAGAGACTGCCGCAGAGCAATTCATCGCAAATGGAGCTGATATTGGTTCCATGATCCAATCACAATTTAACCTTCCTACACTTGGACCTAAAATTTCGACTCTTCGAAATGAGCTAATCAATGGACGCGGTTTTTTTCTGTTACGTGGGTTACCCGTTGAGAAATACAACGAACGAGAAGCGGCAACGATTTTCTATGGGGTTGGGACCTGCCTGGGTAGTGCACGATCTCAAAATTCAGATGGACACGTCTTAGGTCATGTTTGTAACATGGATGGTATTCGCAGCGATCCGGAGGTAAGGATCTACCAAACCAACGAGCGCCAGACGTTTCATACCGATTCAAGTGATGTAGTCGGACTGTTGTGTCTTCAGCCAGCAAAAGAAGGAGGTCTTTCTTTGCTAGTCAGCGGAGATACCGTTTTTAATGAAATACAACAGAGAAGACCCGATCTGTTGAAGCCACTATTCAAGCCAATTGCAACTGATCGTAGAGGAGAAGTACCTGAGGGTATGCTGCCGTATTTACTCATCCCGGTATTCAGCTATTTTGAGGGAAGGATAACTACTTTCTATCAAAGGCAATACATAGAGTCTGCACAACGATTTGATGACGCACCACGGCTAACTTCAACACACCTGGAAGCGCTGGATCTGTTTGATGAACTGTGCAATTCACAAGAATTGAATTTCTCTATGATGCTCCAGAAAGGTGATTTTCAATTTGTTTACAACCACGCACTATTACATGACCGTACGACTTTTCAGGACTGGCCCAAGCTGGAAAATCGCAGACATCTTTTAAGGTTGTGGCTGTCAATCCCTGGTGACAGAAATTTACCGGAGGTATTTGCAAGTCGATACGGCTCGGTTACCGTTGGGGATCGTGGTGGAATTGTGGTTCCGGGGACAAAGTTTAATGTTCCCTCCATCGCAGACCTGGTGAAGACTAATTAATCCAATACATTAAAGACTATAACAGGATAAAACAGGTCATTATATAAATGATCTTTATGGATGCAGCAATCCATTTTTACTTTAATTAAGCTTTACTACCTTGCCATTAAAAAATGATTGACTTACAAAAAAGAGAAAAGGTTGCCTCCTACATTGATCATTCATACGCATTTTGCCAGCTATTAATGTTATAACACTTTACTCCTATTATCATGAACAAGTTACCTATACCACTGAATAGAAGAAACTTTCTCTTCAAAACGGGAATGGCCGTGTCAGCTGTTGCAATAAGCGGATCGGGAATTCTAACCAGATCATCCTCCACGCCCCAGTCAGCGCTGGTATTTGATGCCATGGGTGAAATACGGAATGTTTATTCACCTGAGCTGTTACATAAAATTCTTGAAAGTGGATTAAATGCCATTACCGTTACCTTGTGCGACCCTAAAAGCTTTGAAATGGAAGCGACGGATCTTGCTATGGAGGGGATAGCCGAATATGATCAATACATTAATGATAACCCCGACCTGCTTATTAAAGCTACTAAAACAGCTGATATAGATGTCGCTAAGAAAGAGGGTAAACTGGCTATTTTTTACTTATTTCAAAATTCGACCCAGTTTGGCCGCGAACTGTCGAGTGTTGACAAATTCTACCAGTTGGGCGTAAGATCCAGCCAGATCACTTACAATTATCAGAACTGGGCGGGTACCGGATGCAAAGAGCGGTCAAATGCAGGACTTACCTATTTTGGCCTGGAACTGGTCCGGGAAATGAATAAAAAGGGAATGTTGATCGATTTGTCCCATGCCAACATGCCAACAATGTCTGATGCTATAAGGGCTTCCACTTCCCCTGTGATTATATCTCACACAACTTGCAGGGCTTTAAAAGAGAATGTCCGTAATACAACGGATGAAAATCTGAGATTGCTGGCGGACCATGGTGGTGTGGTTGGCATGTGCCAGATGAGGCCGTTTATTTCTGATAAAAGAGAAGGCGCATACGATCTCTACATCGATCACATAATGCATGGTATCAAAACAGCGGGAGAAGATCATGTGGGCATCGGCAGCGATCGTGACCATAGGGTGATAGAAATGACAGATGAGTACATAGCTGAACTTAAGGCGGAAGAAGGCGACAACTTTCACGCAGAAGACTGGCCACTGTATATGGATGAACTGAATGGGCCGGGAAGAATGGAAACCATCTGGGACAGTCTGAAGAAAAGACAAGTTTCAGAAGCAGTGATTGAGAAGATTATGGGTTTAAACGTTTACCGGGTTTATAAAGAAGTTGTGGGGTGACCAAATAAGGATCTTCGCTAATTCAAATACAAGCTCCTCCACATTACCTGTCATATTAAACAAATGTAGACTGAATGAGGACCCGTTACATTTTGGCAGTACCCTGACAATAATCCCTTTTGGTTATCAGATATTCATACACCTCCCGGTTTGTCTTGTTGATAATACTGACGCAGATTATGGGACTTCACAATTGCGGATCTGCCAACGAATGGTATGACAACACCTGGGTGCCGGAAATCAGAATCCCGGGATTTGGAAATTTTTAACATTTCCATTTATATCGCTTTTTGTTCCGGCAATTCAATACGCACTGTACTTCATCGAGTCCTGGTTTTGCTCTTCAGCAAATAATATACACACGGAATAATAACCAGATTCAGAAAAGTAGCGCTTATCAATCCACCTAATATTACGATGGCCATGGGCGCCTGAATTTCATTTCCTGATTCATTGCCTGCGATAGCTATGGGTATTAATGCCAACGCGGTTGTTACGGCTGTCATTAAGATTGGAATTAACCGGTCTTCGGAACCCTTAATGATCGTGGGAATTAGTCCGCTGAGCTCGGTGTTGAGGGTTTGATAGCGGCTCACCAGCAAAATACCATTGCGGGTAGTTATTCCTAAGAGACTTATAAATCCGATGGTAGAAGCTATGGAGATTACACCGGAGGTGAATGACACGATCAGTATCCCCCCTATTAAAGCCAGGGGTAAATTGATCATTACAACCCCTGCGAGGACCATGTCTTTGAATTCATAGAATAAAAGAACCAATATCAGAACAACCGCAAATATGGCACTTATCAGAAGTATCCGGGAAGCACTCTCTTCGCTTTCAAATTGTCCGCCATATTCGATTCGATACCCCTGTGGCAATTCCAAATTTGTATTTATCGCCTGTATATCCTGCACCACACTTCTTAAATCCCTTCCACTGACATTTGCGGATAAAACCACTTTCCGTGAAACATTCTCTCTGCCGATGCTGCCAGGTGAGCTTAAAGAACGAATTTCGGCCACTTCATCAATGGTAATTTGGTTTCCCGCTTGCGTTTCGATGAAAATGCTCCCAAGTTTTTCAATTTCATCGCGATATTCTTTCTTGTACCGTACTACAAGGTCAAAGAATTTCTGTCCTTCGTACACCTGCGATACAACTTCACCTTTAATGGCCATTTCAATTACCCCGGACAAATCACCAATGGTCAGGCCATATTTGGTAAGCATTACAGGTTTTGGGATGATCCTGATTTGAGGCACTTCAATTTGTTGTTCGAGCACCAGGTCAACAAGTCCGGGAATTTCCTGTATCCCGGTTTTCATTTCCCTGCCTAATGCGAATAAGGCACTCAGATCAGGTCCCAGGATCTTAATGGCGATATTGGCACGTGTCCCTGACAGCATATGATCAATTCTATGGGCAATAGGCTGCCCAAGAGCGATATTCATACCTGCAACTGCCGACAATTTCTGTCTGACTTCATTAAAAAATTGTTCCTTGTTTTTATCTACCAGCACAAACGGTGCATCAAATTCCGAGGAATGAACTCCCTGCGCATGTTCATCGGTTTCGGCTCTGCCTGTTCTTCGTGAAATTTTTGTTATTTCGGGTAATTCCAGTAAGAGTTCCTGAATTTGAGTACCAGTGCGGTTGGATTCCTCCAGGGATATTCCAGGCCGGGCAACTGCGGTTATCACCAAAGATCCCTCGTTAAATTCAGGTAAAAAACTTCTCCCCAAATGGGCTGTGGCAATATAAAGGGAATAACCAAATAATACGATGATCAGGAGCACCCAAAGCCATGCTCTCCGGATGAAGAACGGTAAAGTGAACCGATACAATCTTCTCAATCGTCGCTCAACCCATGAACCTTCCCGAAGTGCTTTCAAAGTTCTTTTTCCTCCAAGGAGATATGAACTCAAAACCGGAGTCACTGTAATTGCCACAATAAGCGATGTAAGGAGTGATACAATAAACGCAATACCCAAAGGCTGCAATAACCGGCCTTCAATACCACTGAGGAAAAACAAAGGTGTGAACGAAAGAATGATAATAAATGTGGCAATTACTATGGAACTTCTGATTTCCAATGACGCCTCATATACCACTGTAAGTAAGCGTTTCCTATCTTCTTTTGGTAAATGACTATTTTCGCGCAAACGCTTAAACACATTCTCCACATCAATTATAGCATCATCGACCAGAACCCCTATGGCGATTGCCAAACCTCCCAAACTCATGGTGTTAATGGTGTAATTCAATAGATAGAGTACTATGAAAGAGGCAAGTAATGAAATGGGTATTGCGACCAAAGAGATAATAGTAGTACGCCAGTTCAGCAGGAAAAGAAATAACACAATACTTACAAAAAGCGCACCCTCCAGCAATGTTTTTTGAAGGTTGCTGATGGAGGATTGCACGAAATCAGCCTGTTGAAATATCCCCGTATCCATAGATAATTCATCAGGTAATGTCTTACTCAGTTCATCGAGTTGCGATTTTACTTCTTCCGTCAAAGTCAGTGTATTAATCTGTGGCTGTTTGAATATGATAAGAATAACTGCCGGTTCTGCATTAAGAGACGCATCACCAATTTTATCCGCGCTTCCTATGAGGACTTCCGCCACGTCCTTAATTCGTAAAGGCGCTTCTGTCTCCCGGTTTAGGGTTGCATTTGCCAGGTCATTCACTGTTTTTATCCTTCCCTGGAACTTAACATCGTATTGATTTCCGTATTGGTTAATGATCCCACCCGTTATATTTTTATTGGCATTTTCTACCGCATCAGAGACATCCGTAAGAGTGACCCCGAAATGATTCATTTTTAAAGGATCTACCAGTACCTGGTATTGTTTGACCTCACCACCGATTGCTATCACCTGTGCGACTCCCCGTACAGATTTAAGTTGGGGTATAATATCCCAGTCGGCAATGGTCCTAAGTTCCATGGGTGAGAGTTTTTCCGAATGCAGGCCCATAAGCATAATCTCTCCCATAATAGAGGTAATGGGGGCAAGAAAGGGTTTACTGATCCCATCCGGTAACTTTTCACTGGCTATTGGTAATCTCTCTGAAACAATCTGCCGGGCTTTATATATATCGATGCCCCAGTCGAATTCCACCCATACCAGGGAAATACCCAGCATTGAACCTGAGCGGATCCTCCGCACACCAGGAGAACCATTGACGGCCGTTTCGATGTGATAGGTAACTAAGCGTTCCACTTCCCGTGCATCCAACCCATGCGCTTCGGTGATTATCGTAACTGTAGGTGAAGTGAGGTCTGGAAATACATCCACTTCCATTCTATCAACAAGATATACTCCTGTTACAATGATCAACACTGAAGCAAAAAGTACCAGGAAGCGGTTGTTGAGGGCAATTTTGAGAATTTGAGAAATCACTTTTCCAGTTTTTAGTTTTAGGTTTTTAGTTTTTAGTTGTTAGTTGTTAGTTTTTAGTTTCTCTGAGTCGTTTTGACTATGGAGGTTAAGAGTTTTACCAACTCTTCGCAGGACTCTAATTCCTTAGTATAATCATAGTTGATACTTTCATTTTCACTCACAATTCAAAACTCACAACTCATAACTCATAACTAACTTCAGTGTTCATGGCCGTGCGCAGGGGCTTCACCTGACATACCGGCCATTTTTACCTGATAAGCACCGGCAACTACTACCATCTCGCCTGCGTTCAGCCCGGCAAGTACTTCTGTAAATTCACTATTTCTTCTACCCAGGGTTATTTCACGCTTTTCGAAACTTTCTCCTGTGATCTGAACAATTACCGAATATGTTCCGTAATCTTCCAGGATCGATTGGGTTGGTACAGTAATATTTGTTGTTTCTTTTGTGGAGAATATTATTTCAGCATGGACATATTTCCCTGGAACAATATCTGTCAGGCCTATATTAAACCAAATTGAATAAAATGCATCTCCTGATTCGACTTGTGGAGAATAAGAAACCACTGATCCTTCGACATCATGCCATTTTTCTGCTTTCTGCCACCGAAGCCTGGTAATGGATTCTTTCTTTGAATAATAAGCCAAAGGGACATCCAAATGGAGCAGCTTGTTGTTGACAGGAATTATTGATAGAACCGGTTCTCCCACCTCCAGGTAGTCCCCCGATTGAGCATCGACATCCTGTACATATCCGGAGGTACTTGCGATGAGTGCTATTCCCCCCATGGATTCAATATAATTATTGGATACCGTCCGGAATTCTGATTGTGCCAAATCATATACAAGTTGATGTTGCTCAAATTCAATTGTTGAAATGACCAACTCCTCATGCAACTGCTTTTGCCTTTCGTAATTGGCTCTGGCCAGTGCTAATGAAGCCTTGGCGTTGAGGAAAACATGTTCGAGGTTTTCCTCCGCATTTACACCGGCAACAACATCCTTTCCAACAACAACACCGATCTTATCATTCTTATTAACAAGTATTCCCGGTAGAAATTCACGTGTAAACACCAACATGCCTCCGGCAGTAGAAGAAATAGTGGTAATTTTAGATGGATTGTTCACCACTTCACCGGCTACCATTATTC
>SDBV01003746.1_pt1 | contig 22205 bp, 19 predicted proteins | sample 2277081 | NCBI WGS metagenome assembly SDBV01 (sample SAMN10402039, study PRJNA504765) | marine sediment metagenome | isolation source: marine sediment core GS10_PC15, 223 cmbsf | place: Arctic Ocean: Southern Knipovich Ridge | collected 2010 | reverse complement strand
CTGACCAGGCTTGGCACGTACTACGGCGTCGGCGACACATGGTCCCAGGGCAACGCCAACCCGCACCTGGACACGGATATCGAGCTTGGCGACCTGACCATACTCGGCACGTATTACGGCGCCTCCAATGGCGGCGTGGACGCCATCCCCGAGCCGATGACCATGAGCCTGCTGGCTGTGGGTGCCTGCCTGCCACTTTTCCGCAGGAAAAGACGGTAGGGCATGGCGATTCTGAAGCGAAAACAAAGCTAGCACCAATTTGCGCAGCGGACACCGTGGCCTGCGTTGTTCCGACTCGTCGGCGCAGCGCGAGCCACATTGAATGATCGTAGCCCGCAATACCGGGGCGAGGAACAGGACAGAGGAGATGGTGATGGTCAATAAGCTACTTATCGTTTCGTTGATGGTGTGCGTCTGCGCTTCAATAGCAGGGGCAGTGCCAGGATGGACCCACAGCACAGATCAGCTGTCAGTGCCGCGAGGCTATCTGGAGGCGGCGGCCGTGGGGTCGAAGGTTGTCTTCGCCGGAGGAATCGAGCAAGGCTACGGGTCGGATCTAAGCGACGTCGTGGACATATACGACACGGTCACTGGCCTGTGGTCGACGGCGACATTGTCACGGCCTCAGTCCAACGTGGTGGCGGCTGTGGCCGGTGGAAAGGCTTTCTTCTCCGGGTGGACCGGCTCGGCCGGCCCGTGGGGCGGATTCATCGAGATCTACGACTCAGCGACCGACAGTTGGTCCACAGTCCAGGTACCTCATTCCGGCCAGGGGATGGGCGCCACGACGGTCGGCGGAAAAGTAATGTTCGCTGGCGGCTTCGATGATGGGACCTTCCATGACGCCGTGGAAGTATACGACGTGTCTGCCGACACCTGGTCGACAGCCACTCTTTCCCAGGGCCGAGTCACGTTGGCAGCTACAACAGTGGGAGATACGGCCCTGTTCGCCGGCGGGTACGTGCACGACTCTGACCGAATTCGCAGCAATGTCGTGGACATCTACAACGCGTCCACTAACGCGTGGACGACCGCAACGCTGTCGGTGGCACGGAGTCATCTGGCGGCTACCTCGGTGGACGGCAAGGCCTTCTTTGCCGGCGGCTTCCCGAACGACGGACACGACAATTTCGCTTCCGACGTAGTCGATGTCTACGACTCGGCAACAGGGACATGGTCCACCATCACATTACCCAACCCGATGGTGAATCTCACTGCTGTGAGCATAGATGGCAAGGCGCTCTTCGCCGGTGGCGGAGTCGTAAACATCTACGATGTGTCCTCGGACACATGGAGCCAGTTGTCGCTGTCGGTATCGAGCAGCAAGCTTGCCTCGGCAGTGCTGGGCGACAGCGTTTACTTTGGTGGCGGCGGGGTTGCGGGCGGGGGATATAACGTGACCGACATCGTCGATATTTTCACGATCCCCGAGCCAATGACGATTAGCTTGCTGACGCTGGGTGCCCTGGCGATGCTGAAGCGAAAACGAAGCTAGCACCAATATACGCAGCGGACACCGTGGCCTGCATTGTTCCGACTCGTCGGACCAACGCGGGCCACACTGCGTTTGGCCCCGCTTACGGCATGCCCCGATCCAGCCACACTCCGTACTCCAAGAGTGTGTTGCTCCAATCCAGGTACACCAGCAGCCCCACGCCCCCGCAGCCGATTACCATCGCCGCCATGCCCGGCCAGGCCGGCAGTCGCCTATGACGCCGCGCCACCAAGTGCAACACCCCAACCAGCGCAGCCGGCACAAACACAACCAACGCCAACCACGGATTCGCCCCAGTGTGTCCCGAATCGTTCTGCGCCGCATACCAAACGATGCCGCCGACCGCCGCCAACCCCACCACCCCAGCCGCCACCGAAATAACCGTCATCGCTTTCTTACTCATCGCTATCTCTCTCTGCAGCCGCCTCGACCATTTCCCGGTGCCAACTCCAGATAGGCACCTTACTAAGATCCGGCTCCCCGTCGAACACAGCATCGTCAACCCGCGCGGGCGCAGCACACCCACCGATAGAGAGCACAATGCTCCCCACCACAAGGACAACGACCAGACCAATCACCCTCAATAATGCGCTCTGCGCTTCGCATTTGTCCATGGCTTGGCTCCCATGCTGGATTGAACGTTCCCGATCACAACTACCCGCCTCGCCAGCCCCCCTGCCTGGCCCTTAACTCGTAGCATCGTACGTCATCGACTCACCCACTACAAGGCCATGCCCCAACCCAACACCATCCCCTTCACCTGCCTGCAGGCAGGCCCCTGCTGACCTCAGGCCCCACGCCTCACCGCGCGCCCCCGGCCATTCCGCATTCCGCACTCCGCATTCCGCACTCAATAATTGCCGCTTCGCCGCGGTCGTGCTAGAATTGAGCCGGTATGAGCGAAGACTATCGTGTCAATTTGGACATCTACAATGGGCCGCTGGATCTGTTGCTGTATCTGATCCGCCGGGACGAGGTGGACATTTACGATATCCCCATCAGCAACATCGCCAACCAGTACATGGAGTATGTCGATCTCATCCGCACGCTGGACCCAAACCTGGCGGGTGAGTTTCTGGTGATGGCGGCGACGCTCATGGAGATCAAGACGCGAATGCTGCTGCCCACCCCGCCGCCGCCAGAAGACGACGACGGCGAGCCGTTCGACCCGCGCGGCGAACTGGTCCGCCAGTTGCTGGAGTTCAAAGCCTTCAAGGACGCCGCCGGGGAACTATGGGACTCCGCTCTGCAACAAGCGATGAGCCACCCGCGCCGCCCCGTCAAGCCAGACACGCCCACCCCGGAAGTCGACATGGCCGACGTGCAGGTGTGGGACCTCATGGAAGCCTTCAGCCGAGTGCTCGCCGAAATCGGCCAGGGCGCCCGCGTCCACGAAGTTATCTACGACGACACACCCATCGAACTGCATGAGCGCGACATCCTCGACCTGCTGGAACACGACGGCCGCATCACGTTCCGGCAGATATTCCATGGCCGGGAGAGCCGCAGCGAAATCGTCGGGCTGTTCCTGGCGACGCTGCAACTGGTCGCCCAGCGGCAGATCTTCGTCGCGCAGGATGACGCCTTCGGCGAGATATTCGTGGAACTGAACCCCAACCCGCCGAGCGCCGAACAACTCGCCGCCGAGGAGGCGGAGCTTACCAGGCGAGCGGCTGAGCGGGCCACGCCGTCCCGGCCGGCCGAACCGAGCGAAAGGCCGGCAGCTGGCACGAGCCCTGACGAGCTACAGCAAGCCCCGGACGCCGATTACTACTACCAATCCGACTCCGATGAAGACGATGACGACTTCGACGAGGACGAGGATGACGATGAGGACGACGATGAGTTCGGCCACGACAAGGATGATGAGGACGATGATAACGGCTTGGCTAGACAGAGCTAATGATGACTATAGATGAAAAACTGACGTCCCTGGGTATCGAGCTGCCAGCGGTGGCAAGTCCTGTGGGGGCCTACGTTCCGGTGGTGCGGACGGGCGATTTGGTGTTCACGTCGGGGCAGTTGCCGCTGGTTGGCGGGGAGCTTATGGCAGCCGGTAAAGTACCGTCTGACATAGACTTAGAGCAAGCTTACGCGGGGGCTCGTCAGGCGGCGCTCAACGCGCTGGCGGCGATAAAGGCAGAGCTGGGCTCACTGGATGAAGTCGCGCAAGTCGTGCGGGTCAATTGCTTTGTAAACTCGGCGGCGGGGTTTACCGATCAGGCCAAGGTCGCTAACGGCGCGAGCGAACTGCTGGCGGAAGTGTTTGGAAGTGCTGGCATACACACACGTTGCGCGATAGGCGCGGCCGAATTGCCGCTGAATGCGGCTGTGGAATTGGACATCATCGTCCAGGTCCGCTAGCGCGGGGCATTGAGATCCAGCGGGGCATCGTCGTCCGTAACTTCTGTTACTCCCAGCACATGCGGCTCGGTCTCCAGCAGCGGCTCACTGCCGGCGGGCCTGCCGCGGGATGGATCTGTAGCGACGGCGAGCTGGAAAGACACGGGATCGCTCGTGCCATCGGCGTTCACGAACACGCTAAGCGATGGCCAATACTCTACTTCTATCTCGCCCCACTTCGCCGCCGGCGCCCGGACGCGTCGCAGCAGCTTGCTGGCGTCGCCGACGCGGAGCCATCCGCCGCGATACTCGAAGTACCATAACTCCATTCTCCATACCACGTTACCATCCGACTGGTGATAATCCCGCGCCCGCATCGCCTCGATAAGCACCGTCGCCCGCCGGCCATGCCCGGCGATGTACAACGGCCGCTTCAGGTCCATGAAGTCCTCCAACTCCTTTATATAACGGAGGATAGCGTCCACGTCCCTCTGGACGAACGCGCGATCCTCCTCGGCGGGCACGCCCAGCAGCTCCCGCCGCCGGGCAGCCAGCCGCAATAGTCTCGCATCGGTGAATGCTAAGTCTATCCCCTCAACCGACTTGCCATCGGCAGTGGCAATCACGATATCGTAGGCTGCATCGCCAGGCAGGTCGGCGAAGCTGAACTGGCCAGTGGTGGCGTCAAACTCGGCAGACTCGGCCGTAACCCCTGTCTGGCGTGATACTAATGTCAGGCTCGCAACCTGGCCGGCCGGCGTTATCACTCCGCTAATCGTGCCGGTTTGCGGGGCGGTAAGTGCTTCATCGGGCGCAGGTTGCAGCGTTATGGCTGCGATCGCCGCCGCCGCCAACCCGCCAACCGCCAGCCAAGCTATCCGCTTCGTGCCGATCACACCTGCTCCATTCCCTGCACCTTACAATACTTACATTAGGCCAACGAGGACACATCACCCGCCGCCGCCGCAATTACCTTGCCGTAATACACCCGGTGGAAGTCCCCCGCCGGGTACAAGCCGGACAGGATGTCCCCGCTGAGCGTGTCCGGCAGAACATCATTGTAGTGCACGACTTGGCACTCGTAGACGATCGGGCATTCACCCACTGTCGGGGCGGCTATGTGCTCACCACGGACAGCGGTCAGACCGGCGAGGTCGCACTTGTCCGTATCCCGCCCGCTGCGGGTGCCGCAGATCGCGCAAGCCTCGTCCATATCGATAGTTGGAACGTTCACAGTGAAGCTGCCGCTGTGCTCGATGCACTCGTAGGTGTACCGGCTGGGGCGGACGAGCACCGCCCATATCGGCAGGCCCCACACGATCCCCAGCGTCCCCCACCCGATGGTCATGAAGTTGGCCTTGCCAGCCTTGTCGTAACTGCCCAACAGCAGTCCGTCCGAGCCCAGCCGCTCGACCACGGCGGCGTAATGTTCGAACGTATCGATCTTCGTGCGCTGCATAGTTGGCTCCCTGGTTCTCACGTCGGCCCGCCGGCGGCGCGCTGGCCTATGCCCTGGCCAACTAACGTGTTGCCTACTCGTAGGTCCGCTTGCTCTTGCCGGCCTGCAGGTCGGCGACGGCCCGCTTGTACATGGCCGTCCCCGCCCGGGACGGATACTTCCGCGACACACAGCCCGTGCACAGTGTCTCCGAGGCCACACCCAGGCACGCACCGAGGTCCTTCACCGGCAAGTACCGCAGGCTGTCGACTTTAAGGGCATCCGCCATTCGCTTTAGCATCGCGGGCGTGGGCGTGCCGTTGTAGCCGTTGGTGGCGTACCCGGGGGCGAACAGCTCGCCCAGCGTGGACATGTCTATGCCGTAAAAGCACGGCGAAACGATCGGCGGGCAGGCGACGCGGACGTGCACTTCCTTGGCCCCGCCGTGTGTGTATAACTCTTCAGCCAAACCACTTAGCGTCGTGGACCGCACGATGGAATCTTCCACCAGGAACACGCGCTTACCGCGGAGCACGGCAGGGAGAGGCATGTACTTGCTGCTGGCGCTGGCCCGGCGGGTGGTGCTGGGCTGAATGAAGGTCCGCCCGATGTAGCGGTTGCGGATGAGCCCCTCAACTGACGGCATGCCAAGGGCATACGCGTATGAGTCGCCGGCTGCCTTGGCGGTATCCGGTACGGGCACGACGATGCAGGAGTCGTCGAGTTTCTCGTCTTCCATCTCCGCCAGCAACTGCCCCGACCTCGCCCGGGCGAGGTAGACGCTCGCGCCGTCGATTTCGCTGGCGACGTTGGAGAAGTAAACCCATTCGAAGAAACACTTTGCCTGCTTGACAACCGGGGCGAACTGCTCGAAGCGCAGCTCGCCGTTTTCGATAATCGCCATCTCCCCGGGGCCGAGCGGGCGGAGTTTCTCGAAGCCGAGCTTGCTTAGGGCGACCGATTCGCTGGACGCGCCGAACAGCCTGCCCTCGACAGCCACTGTCAGGGGCCTCATCCCCAGCGGGTCGCGAGCGACGACCATTCGTCCGAGTGCGTCCATGAAGACGATGTTGTATGCCCCGTCGAAATCACGACTTAGCGAGCCCATGACCTTCACGAGGTCCGGCTTTCTGTCACCGCGCAGGCGGTAGGACAGTGCGTGCATGATGATTTCGGTATCGGTATTCAGCGTGAAGTGGTAGCTGCGCTTGGCCAGCAGGCGGTCGCGGAGCTGGGCATAGTTGGCCAGGTTGCCGTTGAAGGCAAAGCTGAACCACTTCCATAGTCGGCCGTGGTGTCGCTCGAACGGTTGGGCGTATCGCACGCCGTCCTGCCCGCAGGTGGCGTAGCGCGTGTGGCCAATGACGCCCTGGCCGGCGTAGTCGGCAAGGATGGCCTGGTGCTTGTCGGGGTGGGACATGCGGAAGGCCTCGGCCACGCCGCCCACCTCCTTGTAGGTGTCCAGTAGCTGGGTGCGCTTGGCGTTGTAGCTGCTCAGCCCGGCGGCCAGTTGTCCGCGGTTTTGCAGGTCCAGCAGCATGCCGGGCATGAAGGCCGTCACATTGCCCCTGTGGACGGACTTGGAGGCCTTGCCCCCCCGGCAGTGCGCCTTACCGAGCCAGTACAACGCCGCTACGCCGCATTCATGGTGAATATCTTCGCTCATAGGGGCAACGATGCTCCATGTGGGTCAGAGTATATGGGAGGGAAAGTATCATCATAGCGACTGGCGCGGGCTAACTCAAGGGGGGAGAGGTGACGGCGGGGCGATTGGCGGACAACGCCGAAAGGCAAGCCGTGTCGTAGCCATGAACAAAGAAGCCGAATCATGAGCAAGACCTGCCGGCAGGCAGATGCCCATGCCACAAAAGAAGCGGGCCCGGCGCCCCCGGACGCCCGACCCGCTTTAGCAAGCGCAGATGTCTGCGCTACTTGATCAGATATATCTGGCCACGGAGCTCGATCATCAGTTCCTCGTCTTCGCCCTGGCTGGCCAGTATGCGATTCTCATCGGCTGTGTTAAGCCGCGACAGCTCGAAGTACTCATCGCTCATGCGCTCGACGACTTCGATTTCGTCGGAGTCTTCGTCGACATCGTCGGGCACGTGGGACGCATTCGCCGCCACCCATCGTTTGCCGCGTTGGTACAATGCCTGGTTGCCGACGTTGCGAACGGTGGCGAGCTTTTCATCTTCGTCGTCCTCGTAGCTGCGGACGCTGCTCTTGCCCTGCACGGTCACGCCCTTGTTGCCGGCATCCTCCGGCGCGGCCGGGGGGGCGCTGTCCTGCTGGACCTGCGTGGCGGAGTTCATTTTCTGGCGATTCATCGCCCCCACCTGCCCTGCCCCACCGGTGACATTTTCTTGCAGGTCGTCCGCTTCCTCGCTCGCCCTGTCGCGCAGTTCGCCAGTGTTCGTCAGGTCCGTGCGCTCGTCGGCCAGGAAGCTGGTGTAGGGCGTCATTATGCCGTGGGTCAGGCTCAGCTTGACCAGTTCGTCGATGACTTCCTCCGACTCGCCGTTAAGCTGAATCTGGTCCAACAGCCAGCCGATGCGCCGCACCGCCCACAGCTTCTGAACGAACGGATAGGCCTTGCTGGCGGACCGGATAGCGACCGGATATTCAAAGCCGCGCTCCTCGCCGCCATACATGCCGGTCAGGACCAGTTGGGCGCCGTAGATCTGACCGTCGTTAAGATCAGCGCGATTGGCTATGGGCTGAAGGGCAGTCACATCACTCGCCGAGTATCTGCCGGTGACCACAAGTTGGTCGCCCTCGAACAGGTCGCCCAGCTCGCGCGGGTAGATGTCGTACAGCTTGACGCCCTGCAGCTTTACCGCCAGGTTGATCATCATCGGATTCTTGATCTTGGCGTACAGGCTCGCCACCTTCGCCTCGATGGGTTCATCGGGCTTGACGTAATCGCTTCGGCCTCGATTTTCGTTGGCGAGCTTATCCAGCAGCCGGACGTTTACATCGTAGCCTACGCCGAATGCGAACAGGCGGGCGCCACTGTTGTTGGCCCTCTTAGTGTCGGCCAGTATGACACTCTCGTTGGTGTTGCCCACCGTCGGCAGGCCGTCCGTGAAGAAGATGACATATCTGGGTCTGTCCTTGCTGTCGTCTTGCCCGGGGTCGTCTGATGTCCCGATGACAGCCATCGCCTTCTGCATCGCTTCGTGAATGTCCGTCGCGCCGCCGGCCTCGATCTGGTCCAGCCGGGCGATGGCCTCTTTGCGCTGGCCATCGCTGGCGGCGACCAGTTCATCAAAGAACGCCTCCGCGCTATCGTTGTAGGCGATGACGTTGAACCGATCATCCGCATTGAGCCTCTCCAGCACGAACCGCGCAGCCTCGCGCGCCTGGATGATCTTCTCGCCGCTCATCGAGCCGCTGTGATCCAGCACGAGCACAATATCCTTGGGCACGATCTTCGTCCCGGCCGTGCGCGGGTTGGGGCTCACGAGCATCAGAAAGTAGCCGTCTTCGTCGGCGCTCGGTTGATACGTCAGCAGCGTCGCGCCGACCTCGGTGTCGGCGGCGCTGTAGAACAGTTGCAGGTCGGTCGTCGGCAGCACGTTGGTTTCGTGGTACGTCGCGATCAGCCGGCGCGAGCCTTTGCGCTCGATTTCCACCTTGTGGCTGGGCGAGTAGACATTGGCGATGTCGGACTCGCTCTCGATATCGATGCGGACGGTGACGTCCTTAATGGCCTTGGCGGAGAATTTTTCGGTGTTCAGTGGGTACCACACCTCCACGGTGGGCCCGTTCTTCTTGCAGACGTACTTGTAGGTCACCAGCACCTTGACGGGCTTGCCCACTTCCAGCGGGAACGCTCGCGTGCGGTACAGGCCAAATCCCACGTATTCCAGCAGGGCGGGGTCTTTCTTCTGGCGGACGATGTCCTCGTATATCTTGCGGGCTTCGTCTGCCTTCATGAGCGTGGCGGCGAACTCCTCGCCGTCGACCATGAGCGTCATCGAATCGATGGCGGCCCCCGGCGGGACGGGGAACATGTACTCCACCTCGATCATCCCGCCGCCGGTGTTGATGAACTCCTGGGCGATGCTCACCGACGCCACCTGCTGGCGGACGCGGATGTCGACCTTGTGGTACTTGACGGCCCAGTTGCCTTGCACGCGAATGCCGGGGTCCGTCGGCACGATCATGCCATCCGCCCCCGCTGCCCCGGCCAGGCCGGCGAGCACCGCAGCCATTACCAACGCCAAAACGACCCGCCGCTTTAGCGTGTGTCTCGTTGATTGTAGTAGCTCAAACATGATCGTTCTCCCGATGACAGCTGGGGTTGTCACATCTGGAATAGCAGTCTCTCTGCTGCTTTGGACGAAACAATCGGCCCGACAGTTCCGAATAATCGAAAAATTATTCTCCCCCGGGCCACGTGCCTCGCCGAGATGCTGGTTAGCGACTAAAGCTGGATACGTTGCCCTACATATACCGCGTATAGTTGCCAAGTCCTGGCACCGCCCTTAGCATAGGCGTTATTGCTATTGGAGGAAGATCAGCCGCCGTCCTGGCCCGGCGTAACCCCAGTGGCGGAAGCGGAATAAATTGGGATTCTTCAGTCTTTTTCCTGCCATCCGCTGGATACTGCGGTAACATGCACGTAATCGGGTGCGAAATACATTCTGCTAAACGGGATGTAAGGAGGTCTATAATGACCAGAACTAGAAGGGACTTTGACATGAGAAAGTTAACTTTGTTACTGGCTGCATCGCTGTGCTTGGTGGTCGCTGGGGCCGCACAAGCCGATCTGGCGGCCTTCACTGACAATACCTACAACTGGGTCTCCTACAACGATGCCACTGCCGGGTCGCCCTACGGCGACGAAGTGGATCTGACCCCGGGCACCAAGTTCATCACCGACTTCACCTACGATACTGATTATGATCACAACTACTTCGAGAGCACTCGGCTCTGGAGCCAGGGCCTCATTATCGGCGGCACCGGCGGCCCCGGCGTGCAGGCTGCCGATCTCGTCGACTACGACACCGGTGCGGTCACGACCAACTTGACCTGGACGCTGGTGAACCCCCAGAGCGACAACAACCTCTGGACCAGCGAATCCGCCTTTGCTGCCTCCGGCGATCGCGCAGTCGTTTTCTCCGACACGCTCGGCGTTGCAACTGGCACGGGCTTTGGTCGCTATCGTCAGGAACAGCACAACGCCAGCAAGCTCGCAGGTCGCGGTGCCTCGCTCTTCTTCAGCGGCCTGAATGACAGCACGACCTATGACTTCGCGGCCGCTGCCAGTGCGACAAGCAACAATCTTGGCGACATGGTCTACAGCGTTGTCGTCGGTACGGGCGCAACCAACGCCAGCGTTGCATCGAGTGGCTACACGCCCGGCGTGACCAGCAACGCTGGTGACGACCTTATCGCCTTCACCGGTATTGCTCCCGTCGGCGGCATCATTGAGATCCAGTATGTCTCGGTCGGTGGTACCGGCGCCAGAGGTAACGACCTGCTCCCCAGTGCCTTCGCCTTCGGCGAAGCCATCTCCGAGCCGGCCTTCGCCGCCGGCGACGTCGATGAGGACGGCGACATAGACGGCGATGACATTGACCTGATGGGCGATGCGATCCGTCTCGGCGCAAACCCCACGGGCGCCAACTACGACCTCAGCGCCGATGGCACGACTGGCGGCACGGACGGCAGCGTGACCATCCTGGACCTGGACTACCTCGTCCGCTCCCTGGTCGAAACGTCAGCCGTCGATGACGGCGGCAACCCGATCTTCGGCACGGAGTACGGCGATTTCAACCTGGATGGCGAAATCGAGCTTGGCGACCTGACCAGGCTTGGCACGTATTACGGCATCGGCGACATGTGGGCCCAGGGCAACGCCAACCCGCACCTGGACCTGCTGATCGAGCTTGGCGACCTGACGGTGCTCGGCACGTTCTACGGTGCCTCCAATGGCGGCGTGGATGCGATCCCCGAGCCGGCCACGCTGAGCCTGCTGGCCATCGGCGGCGTGATAACGCTCGTGCGACGCAGACGCAAGTAGTCTCTGCTGCACACAACAGCAACCCCAAACGGGCGGTGGTTCTTTGCGAAAAGAGCCGCCGCCCGTTTTGTATTGTCGCCCGCGCAGCCGGCCCCGGCTGGGCGAAAAACGGCTGGGTGAAGATGGCTGGGTGAAAAAAGGGGGGGGGGCGAACTACGCCTCGGGCCACGCGTAGTAGTTGTATACGAAAGACCAATGCCTCCTGCTCCTTACCTCCTCATACTTCGGCCCCGTCGGGTTTCTCCTCCTTCCCCGCCGGGGCCGAGGTCGTTATGGCCGCCGCTCCGCGCGTGTAGCAATGCCGCGCGCCCTACCATTACGAACACAGGGCGAACACCTTAGTTGAACAGTCTAGATATATTGCGACTTGTTCCTTGACAACTCGGGGCGGGCGATGTAGCATTGTTTGTACGTCCCATCCTCCGCTCAGGGAAGTGGCGGAGTATCCTGCAGATCGAGAGGCGGTGGGCGATCTGCTCACTCGCACCTGCCTCAGACCTGCACGGGGAAACTCGGGAAATGGACTTCAAGCACATTCGTTGTCAGTTCCGCCGTTAGTTTCTGCGGCGTAGCCAAGGTGGTAACGTCAATAGGATAGCTCCGGTTCCGCCCGTGCGTTGCGGGCCAGGAGGTGTCGGCAGGAGCATGAACGTAGAAGTTCAGAGCAAAGGAGAGTAATCATGCGTAAGGAACGAACAATGTGGAACGCCGGACAGCTACGTTGCTTCGCGGCTGCGGTCTCTTGTGCAGTCCTGGCCGTGTGCGTATCGGTGGCGATGGGAGGCGTGAGCTTCCAGGGCCTTGGTGCGGCGCCGGGCTATACTACCAGCGCCGCCTACGGGGTCTCGGGCGACGGCTCGGCCGCGGCGGGCTATTCGTGGGAAACGCCCGACTCCTTTACGGCGTTTCGGTGGACCGAAGGCGCCGGGTGCGAGTCATTGGGGTACTTGCCTGGCAAGGACGCCACCATCGCCGGCAAGATATCCCAGGACGGGACCACCGTGGTGGGCAACGCCCACCAGTCCCCATGGAATACTGACCCTTGGGACCGGGAGACAGAGGCCTTTCGGTGGACTGAGGGCGGCGGAATACAGAGCCTGGGAATCCCAGGCGGCTACTCCGGAACTGCGGCCAGCAACGTTTCGGGCGACGGGTCCGTAGTCGTTGGGAACGTTTGGAATGACAGCCAAGTGGCGTATGGCTTTCGCTGGACGCTGACCAACCCCGTTACCGGGGACGGCACGATGGTCTTTCTGGAAGGTTTTGCCGGCGGATCGGCCCACAGCGGCGCCAACGGCGTTACTGCCGACGGGACCGTCGTTGTCGGGTACGGTACTCCGGCGTCGGGCCAGCAGCAGGCCAGCCGTTGGAACGCGGACGGGACGATCGAGTCCCTCGGCAATCTCGCCAGCAACCCGTTTCTCTGGAGCGTTGCCGGGGACGTTTCATCCGACGGGGAGGTGGTGGTCGGCACCGGGTACCGCGGCGCGGCGTTCAACAACAACATGGAGGCATATATCTGGACGCAAGCGACCGGTATGGTCGGCCTGGGGACAGACCTCCCTGAGGGCCATTACGATGATACCAGCGCCCTGGCCGTCTCGGCGGACGGATCCATCGTGGTGGGATATGCATCTTCAACCGCGTCCACCACGGCCGTGCCTTTCATCTGGGACTCCGTCAACGGGATGCGCAATCTCCAGTCCGTCCTGACGACGGAATATGGTCTGGACCTGACCGGGTGGGTCCTGGAAACTGCGTCGGATATTTCCGCCAACGGCGACTTCATCGTCGGGCATGGCTACCACGACGGCGTGACGGAAGCCTTCCGTGCGGCCATTCCCGAGCCGGCCACGATGAGCCTGCTTTGTGTGGGCGGCGGGCTGGCTTTGCTGCGACGCAGAAAATGAAACATCCGCCGAGGCGGACAATAGCGTCATCGCTACACAACTGACGCACTCCACGGGCGACGGTACTTTCCGAAAAGAGCCGCCGCCCGTTTTGTATTGTCGTCCGCGCAGCCGCGCTGCCGACCCCGGCTGGGCGAAAAATGGCTGGGTGAAAATGGCTGGGTGAAAAAAGATGGGGCTTTCCCGAACTACGCCTCGGGCCAGGCGTAATACTCATATACGAAAGACCAATACTTCCTTCTCCTGATTTCCTCATACTTCGGCCCCGGCGGCTCTCCTCCTTTCCCGCTGGGGCCGGGGTGGTTATTGGCAACGGGCTGCCTCCACCATGAAGCGCGCAACGAGTTGCTTGGCCTGCGCTACCGGTGCGGCTCCCAGTTGGTAACAACAAGCATGTCCCTTACGGAAGGCCCAGGGCCAACTGTCTGAGGAGATTTCTCTCCGGGGAACAAATACATGATCTCGCAGTAACCACCCGGGCCAATCTCGTATGTGCGCCGCTCATCCAGTTTATCGATGAAGTAGCTAATATCATCCGTCACATAAGAGTCACGGACATCCAACTCCGAGTTCACATAACGGTCACGGACAACTAACTCCGGTTCCAGAAAAGAGTCGCGAAAAGCTAGCTCTGTTGACTCAACAGCGTCACGATCAACTAGCCCCGATATCACATAAGTGTCACGAAAAGCAACTGCGGGGTGCTGCCTACGGCTCTTGGCGAACATCTCCGTATGCGGCAGTACCTGCCAGACCACTTTCGCATCAGTCCGATTCTCCAGCATAAGTACGACCGCCGTGCAGGGCTCGAAGAAGTGCATTCCCCCCTTCATGAAAAGCGTAGTTTCTCCCCGCAGCCGGTCCTCCCGGCCTCTCAGTACTTTGGCTGCGGGCGCAAGAGCGTATCTGTCCGGCAAGTAAGACCCGAGAATTGTACGAGCGCTAACATGAAGCCCCGGGGCTTCCCTCAGCAAACACCTGATCGCACCGACTCCTCTAGGCCGGTAGCTATGGACGACCTTGCCCCCCTCCCGGATCTCGTACGCCTGGTCAAGCCAGTAGTACTCGTAACCACCAGCGTCATCGCCAACGACCCGCACGCTGAGTTCGCCGGGAACGACTGGCCAGATATCATAGGGCGCCCGCTCGGGATCGTCCGGCGTGACACGAAAGTATCGGCAATAGAAGATGCCGTCTTCGTTCCGCTCCCGTTCCGACCGATAAGGGGCGTAATGCCCAATACCTTCAACTTTACAGCCTGGGGCCATCGGCTCGCCCGCCACCGGCCGGCGGGGGTCTATGTCCGGTGTACTGTCTTCTGCCTCCCTACGTTCCTTGGCCCGCTCCACATCGCTAACCGGTCTGTTAGCAAGCTTGAGCCGTTCTTGGGCCGCCATGCCCTTGAGCCACCCATGGGTCGCCATACCAAGGCCAACTACGACCGCCACCACACAACATATTGCCACAATCTTCAGGTAGCGTCTTAGCCCGCCTTCGCCGCGGGGGGAGCCAGGCGCATCCCGTGCCGGTGTCACTGGCTCTGGCATCGCGCCTGCAGCCGCTCCGAAAGGGACCGAAATGACCCGTGCGCACTTAGGGCACTTCATTTCGCGCCCCATCTTATCAGAGCCGATGCGGTAAGACGTGTTGCAGTGCGGACAGCTGAAACGAATAATGACGCCATTCTTCTTCGTCATGGTCGCGGTCTCCTTCGGCATACTCGCCATTGCAGCCGATCCTATTGGCGTGGAGTCTACCATGTCGAAATTGCCCCTACAAGTGTCAGCTAACTCCTGACGCACTGCCCTCTTCTCCACTCTTAGACACGCCCCTGTTGTCGTTCACCGGGCCAACCCCTCTCCCGCATCCGCACAGTTCCTACACCCCGCAACCGTCTATTCCCCCAATCCGTGCAATCCGTGGACTAACTACCCCAACCTATCCCGCACGTAGGCCAGCACTTCATCCTTGCTTATGCGTTCTTGTGCCAGGCTGTCGCGGTCGCGGATTGTTACTGTGCCGTCTTCCAGCGTTTGGCCGTCTACCGTTACGCAGAATGGCGTGCCCGCTTCGTCTTGGCGGCGGTAGCGCCTGCCGACTGCGCCCTTCTCGTCGTAGAAGCTTGTTATGCCGGCTGACTTGACCTGCTCGTGAATGGCCGTGGCCACTTCCGGCATGCCTTCCTTCTTGACCAGCGGGAAGATGGCTACCTTGATCGGCGCGAAACGCGGGTGGAGCTTCATCACGACGCGAGTTTGCATTTCGCCCTTGTCATTGGGGGCTTGGTCCTCGGTGTAGGCTTCGCAGAGGAACGCCAGCGTCGCCCGGTCCACCCCGCCGGAGGGCTCGATGACGTGCGGCAGGAAGCGTTCCTTCGTCTCGTCGTCGTAGTACGTCAGGTCCTTGCCCGAGTACTCCTGATGTTTGCCCAGGTCGTAGTCCGTGCGGTTGGCGATGCCTTCCAACTCGCTTATACCGAACGGGAACTCGTATTCGATATCCGCGCAGGCAGCGGCGTAGTGGGCCAGTTCGTCGGCTTCGTGGTCCCGCAGGCGGAGCTTTTCGCTGGTCAGGCCGTGGTCTACGTACCACTTGTAGCGGGCGTCCCGCCAGTACTCGTACCACTTGGCAGCCTCGTCGGGGTGGCAGAAGAACTCGATCTCCATCTGCTCGAACTCGCGTGAGCGGAACGTGTAATTTCGAGGATTAATCTCATTACGAAAAGCCTTGCCGATTTGGGCGATGCCGAACGGCAGCTTGACGCGGGAGCTGTCCAGCACGTTCTTGTAATCGGCGAAGATGCCCTGGGCGGTCTCCGGGCGGAGGTAGGCTACGGAGGCCGAGTCTTCCACGGCCCCGACGTTCGTCTTGAACATAAGGTTGAAGTTTTGCGGCTCGGTGAGGCTGTCGGCCGCCCCGCAGGACGGGCACTGCACGCTCACGCCCTCGGCCACCTTCGACAGCAGCGTGACGCTGGGCGCCACGGCGTCGCCGGCCTTCTCCAGGCGCTTGCGATACTTGCTGTTCGCCTTGCCGCGGGCGAGCGATACCGCCTCGACGGGGTCATCGGTTTCAACCGACGCGGAGAACAAGACCTCCTCGCCGCGAACGAAGTTGACGATGGCGACTTTGTCTGCCCGGAATCGGCCCTTGCACTCGCGGCAGTCGACCATGGGGTCGGAGAATCCGCCGACGTGGCCTGAGGCTTCCCACACTTTGGGGTTCATTATTATCGAGGCGTCCAGGCCGAGGATGTCGTCGCGTTTGCGGACGATGTCTTCCCACCAGGCGGCCTTGATGTTGCGTTTGAGCTCCACGCCGAGGGGGCCGTAGTCCCAAAAGCCGTTGATGCCGCCGTAGATTTCCGACGATTGGAAGATGTACCCACGCCGCTTGCACAGTGCGACGAGCTTTTCCATGAGCGTGTTGGTGCTGTCTGCCATTTCGTTACTCCGCTCGGACGAGGCGAGGCCTGCCCGGGTTGGGGCATTGTAAGTAAGTGAAACGGGCATAATACGCCCGCCGCCCCGGCCAGGCAAGGTTCTTACGTGGCATGGGCATCTTGCCCATGATTGCTGTTGCCGTTGCCGTTGCCGTTGCTGTTGCCGTTGCTGTTGCCGTTGCTGTTGCCGTTGCTGTTGCCGGGAGCAGGATGCTCCCGGGACGCATGGGCAAGATGCCCATGCCACGACAGATGCCCATGCCACGACTGCCGCCCACGCCGCTGGTTGCCCGCCAGTCGCCTGGCGGCTATACTCCGCGGCCATGGCGGTTATCGACATTCACACGCACGCGTTTCCCGAGAAGATCGCCGCGCGGACAATCGCCACGCTCGAAGGCGGGGCTGGCATGCGGGCGTATGGCGGCGGCACGATCGACGACCTGCTGGCCTCGATGGACTCAGCCGGCGTGGACAAATCCGTGGTGTGCAACATCGCCACCAAGCCCGAGCAGTTCGACAACATCCTCGCATGGTGCGGGCAAATCCGCTCGGATCGCATCGAGCCGTTCGCCTCCGTCCACCCGGACACCGCCGACGCCGGCGCGGCTGTCGAGCGCGTGGCCGACGCCGGCTTGCTGGGCATAAAGCTGCACCCGATGTACCAGGAGTTCTCGCTGGACGACTCTCGCCTCGATCCGATCCTCGCCGCCGCGCGGGATTGCGGGCTGATCGTGATGCTGCACGCGGGGTTTGACATCGCCTTCCGCCACGACCCCCGCGCCCACCCCGCCGCCGTGCGAAAACTGGCCGACCGCTGGGGCGGGCTGAAGCTCATCTGCGCCCACCTGGGCGGCTGGGAGGCCTGGCAGGAAGCCATCGAGCACCTGCTGGGCTCGGAAGTTTACATCGATACGTCGATGGCGACGCAGTACATGCCCCTTCCCCACGTGGCTGACCTGATCGCCCGCCACGACCCGCGGCGGGTGTTGTTCGGCACGGACTGGCCCTGGGGCGGGCAGGATGAAGACCTCGCCGGCCTGGCGCGCTGCGGCCTGAGCGCGGGCGCGCTCGATCGCATCCTCTACCAAAACGCCGCCGACCTGCTGGCAGGCGGCTAGGCATCTCTTCCCGTGGCATGGGCATCTTGCCCATGCGTCGCAGGGGCGTCCCGCCCGTGCTGCCCTGCTTCTTCTTTTTCTTCTTCTGTTGCTTCTGCTGCAGCCGGGAGCAAGATGCTCCCGGGACGCTAGCCGCGGCGAGCCACATTCAGAAACAGCGGCTAGGCAGTTGCACAACGGTCAGCCGCCAAAGCCCTCGGTGCGGACCAGCTTGACCCGGTGAATCCGCCAGCCGGCTGGCTCCTTGACCCACTCGACATCCCATGACAATGGAAACGACCTCCCCATCACATCCGGCATGTTGCTGGTGACAATGGCCGTCACCTCACTGTGGGCCGTATCACCGTCGACATCTACGGACATCCGCGTAAGCTTGACCGCCTCGATCTGCGAGACGCGGATGTGCCGCTCGATATCGGCGACGATCTCAGCCCCGCCAAGGGACCTGCCCCTCAATGGCCTTAGGTCCACCAGGCAGTCATCGGCCAAGTAGCTGCCCAGCACGTCGGCATTGCCCGCCGTCACGTCAGCGGCGATTTCGCCGCACGCACGCTCGATTTGCTCGCGATCGGTTACCACGACCCAGGCCAGCAGAGCAACGATGGCCATGACCACCGGCAGGGCTATCACAGCCCGTCGCAGGCCACGCGTGCGGCGCTTCCGCCATAGCAGCAGCGCCACCATTTCACAGGCCCACAGCAGCCCCAAGAGCCACACCGGGTCCTCAAACAGAGCTGTCCTTATCGTATCCATGTCGGCATTGTAGCCTATGGGCCCCTGCCGCTAAAGCCTCGCTATCGTTTAAGGCGATAAATGGAAGGACTTATGGCACCTCCCTCAAAAAAAGAGCCCGCCCCGGCCGGCAAGCCCGCCAAGCTCGGCAAGGATCTTATGCGCATCGGCCAGGCCGCCAAGGCTGCCGAGGTCAGTCGGCAGACGATTGAGTATTACATAATGATCGGGCTCATCGAGCCGATCCGCGAGGAGGGCGCCCGCAGCCGATTCTTCGATGCCAAACTCGTCCGCCGCATCCGTCTGATCCGCCGCCTCAATGACAGCGGCTACACGCTGCGATCCATCCGCCAAACGTATCTGAAGCGTCGCTGACTCACCGGCGGGCCGGGCTGCGTCTTTCACGAGCCCAGGCGGCGGCGTACAATGCTCTCTCATGGCAAAGACGTTCGTCAAAATATCGCTGGCAACCAAGTTGCGGCTGCTCTTCGGGGCGTCGGTGCTGGGGACGATTATCGCCGCGCTGGCCGTACCGTGGTATTTCGTGGAATTGCAGGCCGAGAGCCGGGTAGAGCAGCCCGGCGGCGAACTGACGCTGCTGCGCCTCAACGAATGGACGCTCCGCCATAACGAGGATATCGACGCGCCGAGCACCATCGAAGCGTTGTACAACGTGTCAGGCCCCGACTCGACCAAGGGCAGATCAGGCCCGCGCGTTATCCGTCTCAGTCAGCGACACACTTTTCCCGCTTCGCTGCGAGAGATCGAAGACCTCATCGACGACGCGACCGACGCTTTCCAGCGCGATGCGGACCAGGACATAATCATTCGCAAGGGCCTGGACGCACAAGGGACACTCGTGTTCCGCTGCTTCAGGCCTATCCGCATAACGCCGGAGTGCACATCCTGCCATAGCCCGTCCGCCCAGGTGGCCAACCTGCGACACGAGCCGGGCCAGGTGGCCGGACTGGTTGAAATGACGCTGCCTCGCGGCACGGGCAACGGGCCCCTGATGTGGCCCACGCGACTGGCGTTTGTGTGCGGCGGCTCGCTGGCGGGGCTGCTGGCGTTCGTGCTGTTCTCCAACGTCACGCGACGCCTACTGCTTCGGCCTATCCGACAATTGGGCGACATGGTGGACAAGGTGGCCCTGGGCGACCTGTCGATCCGCAGCGACCTGAAGACCGATGACGAACTGCAACACCTCGGCGAGAGCTTCAACGACATGCTGACGTCGATATCCGAGCAACACGGCAAGCTTCAGTCGGCCAATCGGGCGTTGGATCTGAAGCTCAACGAACTGGGCGAGGCGAACGTTGCATTGTTCGAGGCCAATCGTATCAAGACTGAGTTCCTGGCCAACATATCTCACGAGCTCCGCACGCCGCTTAACAGCATCATCGGCTTTGCCGATCTGCTCGCCGACGCCGAAGACGAACGCGTGCGGCGCTACTCGCACAATATATCGTCGTCCTCCAAGCATCTGATGGGCATGATTAACGACCTGCTGGGGCTGGCGAAAATCGAAGCCGGCAAGGTCGTCGTCAACTTCGATCATGTCTCCGTCACCGACACCTGCCGCACGCTGGTAGCGCTGACCAAGCCCATGGCCGACAAGAAGGAACTCACCGTCACGACGGACCTGGCCGACGACGTGCCGATAATCGACACGGACGGCGGCAAGTTGCAGCAGATCCTCTTCAACCTGCTGAGCAACGCCATCAAGTTCACGCCCGCCGGCGGCGCGATAACGGTATCGGCGACCCTCAGCTCAGATGCCCACACAGGCCAGCCGCAGTGGGTGGTCGTGGCAGTGGCCGACACGGGCCCGGGCATAAGCGAGGCGGACCAGAAACACATCTTCGACCAGTTCTATCAAGCCGACCGCACGCTGACCAAGGAATCGCAGGGAGCGGGCCTGGGCCTGGCCATCGCCAAGGAGCTGGTAAATCTGCTGGGCGGGCATATCTCTCTGGACAGCTCCCCCGGACACGGCGCGACCTTTACCATCACGCTGCCGGCCATCCCGCCCCAGCAAGATGCCGACGAGGCATAATCACCCCACCGTTACACCCGCCCGGCCGATCAATACCACACGGTGACGATGACGTTTTCCTCGTCCATCTTGCCCTTCATCGTCCCCATCGTCTGGCATATCTGCTTGACTTCGATCTCATCGCCGTCCAACCACTCATTGATTTGCTTTTGCATCATCTCAAGGGCGGCGATCGACACTTTGGCGTGGAAGATGCGGCATCGCGTCGCGCCCGTGCCGGTGATGTTCAGCGTTCTCTCGTAGTTGCCGGCCAGCTCCGTGCGATCGGCAAAACGCTTGCTCATGCGGACCTGCGACGGGCCTGACGATTCCGACCCGACAAGGCTGATAGGTTCATCGACCTCGGGGGCAGCCTCGGTCGGCCCGCTGAGCACGATCGGCTCGTCGTCATCGGGACCCAAGGAGATTGGGCCATCATCGTTCTCTTGAGACATTCGCGGCTCCCAAATAACAAGAAAGTGAAAACATTAACACCTGCTACCAGCCCATTGTATCACTATACGCTGCACTGTCAACGATATGCGTTGCCCTAGGCGTCAATGAATTCTTGCCAATCCACCTGGGCCATGGCGAACTTGACGCCCTCGCCCAATACATCATCGACAACGGATGTAGTGGCATCCTCCCCGACGATGGCGAGTATTCTCACCTGGCCCAGCGTCGCGATCTGCTGGGGGTTGGTCTCGGTGGCGATGTCAGGCCTCCCGGGCTCGACGAGATACCGATTGATAACCACGCCCGCGACCACCAGCCCCGCCGACCGGGCGGCGGCTATCGTCAGGAGCGTGTGGTTTATCGTCCCCAGGCCCGCCCGAGCCACCACTACCACCGGCAGGGCCATCATCTTCGCCAGATGAATAACCCACAGCTCGTCACTCAACGGACACAATAACCCGCCGACGCCTTCGACGATAATCGGCTTGCCGCCAGCTACCATCGCCGCGTAGCCGTCGAATATCGCCCCCACGTCCACCGCCTCGCCCGCGCGGGCGGCGGCGACGTTCGGCGCCAGCGCCTCGCTGTAGCGAACTGGCACGATCTCGGCCAGCGTCCGCGAAGAATCCCCCGACGCCGCCAGGAACTCGCCGTCCTCGCTTATCAACTGCCCGCCGCCACCATGGCGGCACCCGCTGGCGACGGGCTTGAACACTTCGACATCCCGCCCCCGGCTGCGCAGATATTCCGCTATCGCGCCGGCGATTACCGTCTTGCCGACGCCCGTGTCCGTGCCGGTGACGAACAGCCCCCGCCCGCTCGGCAGCGCCGGCCAGGCTGATACGTCGAAGTCCAATCCGTCAGGCTCACGCGTATTCATCAATAGCCTCCACCACGCCGTCCACGAGGCGCCCAAGCGTGTCGGTGTCCATCGCCGGAGCGGGCATGATGGTCACCACGTCGCCCAGCGGCCTGATGATTATCCCCTTGCTCCGCGCCGCCTCGCAGACGCCCGCCCCTACCCGCTTGGCCGCATCGAACGGCCGTCGCTTGTCACGGTCGGCCACCAGCTCAATGCCCACCATCAGCCCGCACTGGCGAATGTCGCCCACGTGCGGATGGTCCGCCAGGGCCGACAGCTTATCAGCCACCAGCGCAACCTTGGCCGGCAACGCTTCCAGCAGGTGAGATTCGTATATCAAGTC
>SDBV01003745.1_pt1 | contig 22205 bp, 14 predicted proteins | sample 2277081 | NCBI WGS metagenome assembly SDBV01 (sample SAMN10402039, study PRJNA504765) | marine sediment metagenome | isolation source: marine sediment core GS10_PC15, 223 cmbsf | place: Arctic Ocean: Southern Knipovich Ridge | collected 2010 | reverse complement strand
TAAAAACCTTTGGTTTTGTATAAACCCCGCACATAAACCCCGTAGACTGTTATAATGGAACAAGTAGATAAATTTTATGTGCGGGGTAAATATTGCTCAAAAATAAGACGATTTGAGCAATGTTCAATGCTGTTACACACAGTTCTTTTTCAATAAATTACCTATCTTTCATTTCAATTCTATTGGTAATTCTAATATTTAGGATTTGATAAAGTTTGTCAAGTAATTTTGTATCATAACCGAAACATTTTAAGACGGTTTTGTCAAACTCAATTCTGTCTTTTGAATTAAGTTCGCTATAATAATTTTCTACAATTCTTTTACTCAATGGTTTAAATTTCGCTGTAATTTTTAGTTTATCTTTTTCTGAAAGCAAATTGGGATTTAATATTTTCATTTTAGATTTAAAAAAGTCAGCGTTTAAATCCAATGCTCCAAGATTTCTGGAAATTCCGTTTAATTCCACGAAAAGCAAACCAACTATTGAATTAAATAACGCTATAATTATTTCAAGGTCTTTTTGCTTCGCTCTTATAGCTATCAACCGTTGATTTAAATGTAAGCTCTTGTCGCTATAACTGAAAAATAACTTTTTATCAGGATTTATTGAAATATAGACATTTGCAGGTTCTTCCGGTTTTAAAGAATACCAATATGGTTTATTACTTTTTAAAACTTCCGGTAAAGGTTTTCCAACTTTGTTTTTTGCTGTTTTCCACTTTTCAATCCATTTGTATGCGTTTGGAAATTTAGTTTTAAGTTTTTTAAGCGGTTCGTAACACAAAAATAAATAGTTTTCGGGTTCAACATTATTGTCAATTTTTGACAGCTGACGACTTGATTTTAAAGTTGGTTGTAAAAATTCAGCTTCAATTTTTAAATCTTTTACTTGTTTTTGACTTAGCAAAAACATTTTATCTTGTCCTGTTCGTGTTCCTCTACCACTGTCAATTAAATCTGGAAATGGTTTTGTTACAGATTTTTCAAAAACTAAAAGCGGGTTTTGTGCAATAAAATTTATATCCCAGTTTTCTTGACTTAAAAGAGTATCTCTCAAATAGTTTTTATCTACAATGGAAACCTTAATAGAACCGTCTTTTTTATTGTAAACCGTATCAAAATATTCATCTTGTTCCCATTCATCATTTTGAGGTAAATCGCAAAAATCAATTTGATTGTATAAATCTTCTATTAATTTAAGGTGCTCATTTTTATTTTCTTCTGTAAAATAATCTTGTAACTTTAAATTGAGTGTTACAAATTTTGTCTTTTCATTTTTGCCGTTTTTTTCAAGTGTTAAAAAAATTGTGCTTACTTGCGAATATGAAAACCAATGTTCTGCATTACTTTTTACAATGTATTTGATTGAAAAATTATCAAGCAAAAAACGTTTAAATTGTAAACCGTAATTTTTACCAAGCCAAGCATTAGAAGTTATAATAGACAAATATCCGTTTGATTTTAAGAATTTTAGAGAATTATAAAAACAATATGTGTAATAATCTGACCTTTCATTAATTAAAAACTTTTTGTTTTTCATAAAAGCTTGTTGCTCTTCTTGAAATTCTTGTCGGAAATAATCAGTCAATATTTTGTTGGGAATATCTTCTTGCTGTATAAAGGGAAAATTACTAATGATTGCATCGAAACTTGGTAGTTCTTCTTTATTAATTTTGTTAATGTCTTTATTATCTGGTATTTCAATTGTTTGACCGATTTGTAAATTAAAAAAATCACTTCTTGTAATTCGTGGGAAGTTTGCAATATCTGATACTTTTTGTTTGTGAAGATTTATAACAGACAGAACAGCAGGGAAATGCGAAATATCATTACCCCAAATTTGATTTAAAAGTTTTTGATGGTCGGATTGTCCGTTGTATTTCAGAATATTGTAAAATGAATTTAGAAATGTTCCTGTTCCTGATGTTGGGTCAAAAACAAAATCGTTTTTTGTTTGGATTGCGGGAAACGCAACAAGATTGGCAAGTAGTTCAGGTGTAAAATATTGTCCGAATTTTTGCTTTTCTTCTTTGGGAACAAGGTTTTCAAGAATATTTCCAATTACCTCAGTCGGCAAAATGACAAAATCAAATTTATTAAAAACTTCTATGAGTTTAAACATATATAATTCAATAATATCACTAAAAGGCAAATTATCCGTAAAATCCTTGCTAAAAACAACCTGATAATCAATTTTCTTGGCTTTGTTGAAGTAGTTTTCTAATTGTGTTTTTATGTTTTTGCTATCAGATAATTCAATTTTTGGTAATCTACCTGACAAATTCTCAGAAAGAGTTAAATAAAATAAGATTTTCCCAATTAATTTGTAAAATACAAATTTTGCTAAAACTAATTCAGGCACAACATTTTCAATTCGTCTTGAAGAATTTTCTAAGATTTTAAGTGTTGAACTTTCAAGTATTTTCCATTTAGCAAATTCAATTCTAAAATTTTTGTCAGTTGATTTTAACTCATTTATTTGGACCTCAAATTGAGGTAATATATGATTTGCGGCTTGATAAATTGCTATTATTATGTCATTTGAAATATTTACAGCTTCCTTTATTTCCTCATTTTGGTATAGTTGTTCTAAATCGTGTAATATTTGTTTGAGCCGTTTTTTTAATTTGTCCTCAAATTTCAAATACTTTTGTTTATTTGCTAAATCATCTCTTGAATTTATTCCTTTTTCTTTTGAGTATGTTTTTAATCTTGATAGATTGTCAATGGTATATTCATCTCCAATTTTCCAAATAATTGCTTCTGCTCCGTTCCAAGTAACAAATGAATTTGAATTTAATCGTTCCGCTTTTTCAAGTGCATTTAAAAGCATTTCTCTATCATCTGCTTCTGTATCTGGGAATTTAAGTTCCCAACCATTAAAAACAACCCCCGAAATTTTGTCAATAAACAAAAGTATATCAGGAAATTTCGTTCTACCCGATTTTAGTTTTATGCCTTCATCGTTTGTTGCATCTTGAAAAATTGTTTCGCCTGCTGTAATAGTTTCTTTTATCCAACTGATAATTTGCCCCGACCACGCTCTTTCATTCATTTTTTGCATTTGAATATTTTATTATAAGAAAAAGTTGAAAGTCGTTTGTTTAGCTTGTTTTTTTTCTTTTTTTGCTTTTTCTATTCTGTTATTACAGATTTCAATATAATCTATGTCGTTAATTTTATGTAGTTTAATGTCTTCGTTTTTTTCAATTCCTATAAATCGTCTGTTTTCTAAAACTGCTGCTACTAAAAAACTCCCACTTCCGCAAGCATTGTCTAAAATAATGTCATTTTCGTTTGTATAGGTTTTAATCAAATATTGTCCAAGTTTTGCGGGTTTTTGTGTCGGGTGCAACACTTTTCCCTCGCTTTCTGCTGTTTTGAAATACACTGTATCGTCATAGTAATCGGGCTCATAAAAAATTGCATCGTTTGGATATCTTTCTCCGTTGCTTTTTACGTGACGTGGTTTAAAATTACCGTAACTACCAGTAAATTGGTCTTTCCTTATTCCTTTATCATATTGCACACCATTAATCATTTGTGGGTTGTAAACCGGTTGCTTTTTGTAAAAAATACAAATATCTTCGTGTTTCCTTAGTGGTTGCTTTTTAGCATTTAAAAAATTTGTTGCTTTTGATTTTACCCAAACAACCTTATATTTAAATAATTTCTCGTTACTCAAAATTAGTTTAGCCGTGAATAATCCTTGTGCTGTTAGCACAATTGCTCCGTCGTCTTTTATTATTCTTTCGTATTGTTTCCAAAGTTTATCAAGCGGAATTACTGAGTCCCACATATTTTGAGTAGTACCATAAGGCAAATCGCAAAGTATCATATCAACCGAATTATCAGGTATTTTCGGCATTATATCTAAACAATCTCCCTGTATTACTTTGTTTATAAAATTATCCATTTCATTTTTTCCACAAATATAGTAATTTTTTTATATCGCTGTTAGTTGCTATTGAATTCCAACTAACGTCAAAGTTAATTGTTTGATTTTTAATTAATTAATATTTTTCAATTTCATTCATTTAAAACTTTCATTTCTCACTACGTTAGCTTAAAAACTCAACTGAGTTTCTTGGTAGGGGGATTGTTTGTAACGGCAGTCTGTCTAAAAACCTTTGGTTTTGTATAAATATTGCTCAAAAATAAGACGATTTGAGCAATGCTCAAAATTTACCTGTCTGCCGATTTATCAGCCGAAATATAATGAAGGCTGACAGCCAGCCAGGCAGGAAGTCGTCATTGCGAGGCACGAAGCAATCCCTTTATAATCTGACTACGATAAATCTTCGTCAGACAAGTCGGAGAGATTGCTTCGCTAACGCTCGCAATGACGAATACCTTCACGGATTCAGGTTTTCGTAAGTTAATGAAATAAATGATTTGTTTTCGTTTAATTCTATTTCTTTTATTTCAATTAAATTCATCTTCTTCTTTCTAAAAAATTGAACTAATTCATTTTCGTCTATTTCCACCGAAATTTGAGATAACTTTTCAAGTGATTTGTATTCTGTATTTGAAACAAATGTTGTGTTTTTATTTTTCTGAATTATCGTAACAAGAATACCATTCTTATTCAGGGTCCGGATAACTTTCTCTAATGCTTTTTCTGGTTCTACATATTCCAAAACCAGTCCTATTAAAAACAAATCAACATTGCGAAAACTTAATTTATCTTTCCGTATGTCAATGTTACAGGTTGTAAGATTTTGGATTTTTTGTTCAAATTTTTCCCGTGTCAGTTGTAAATATTCCGGATTTATGTCAATTGCGTAAACATTTTTTGTCGTTTCCCGGTTTATATGTTCTAATCCGTTTCCTGTTGAGCAGCCCAAAAGTGCAAAAGTCTCCGGTTTATATTTATCAAGGCAATTTTTTGTCAGTTCGTTCAGAACCTGTGCCTGTCCGGTTTTTAGCATATGACCTTCATAATCAGAGTGCGATATTGTTAACCAGGGATTTTTCATATTCTCATCATTCTTTTTATTAGCTTTGGTTTGTGTGGCTGCATTGAGCGGTTTGCAAATGTGCTTGACTACGAAGCGTTGGCTATCCAATTATTAAAACTTCCTCTCCCAACATATCAATAATTTTTACTGCTATTTTCGAGTCTTTGTTTTTCAATTCAAATTCATATTCACCTTTTACAAAGTCTTTCTTTTTTTCTGGAACATCGCTGATACAAATATTAAAAACTTCTCCGTTGTAGTCTGTGTCTATTATAACAACATCAATCTGACTGCGAAAATCTTTAATTTGTGCTTGAAATAGCTTACTGTCAATGTTTAGGCGTTGAATAATTGTTGGTGAAATAAATTCTTTTAAAATTACTTTTGCCTTGTCTTTTGTTTTTAATATTTCAACTTCTGCTTGTGCAGGTTTATGAACAAAGAAAGAACCATATTTTTTGTCGGTACGCAATTCAATAATTCTGATTTTATTTACTGGTCTTAATTTGTTATAGTTGTCTATCTCTATTTTTACTTTCACTTCCATACCAAGCGAAACTAAAACAATATTGCGAGTTTCATCTTTTCGTTTTTCTAATTCAGTTTTCACTAATTGCAAGTCGAGTAAAGAGAGCGGATGATTAAAAGGTACAATTTTTACCAATTCAGTTCCTAAAATGCCATCAAAGAAACTGTCTGTTGGTGTTCTCTTAATTCCGATATGTTCGTAAACTAATAATTTTAATTCGTTATGTTGTACTTGTAAATCGTAGTCATTTATTTTGTAATGAGAAAAAGAGGTGTAATATGTTATTCTTTCTTCTAATTGAAGTTTGTTTTTTTCTTTCTGAATGATATTTTCTTGACTTTTTATAATGCTTTGTAAACGGCTACTTGTTGTTTGAATAGAACTTTTGTTTATGTCACATGCAATCCATTTCATACCTAACTTTTGAGCAACAGCAGCAGTTGTTCCGCTTCCATTAAAACAATCCATAATAACACTATCAGGTTTGGCACAAAGGCGAATTATACGATTTAATAAATCTTCAGAATTTTCAGTTGGATAACCTGTTGTTGTCGCATAAGAAGGTATATCCATCCAATTATTATTTACCTGAACTTCATCATTCCCTAAATATTCAACATTAAAACTGTCTTTACCACAATGTAAACATTCTTTAAATTCTGTAACAATTTTAAATTCTGTTGATGATGAAATATCGTAATATTTAAATCTATTTCCTTTCTTTTTAGATTGTTTTTGAAATTCATGTTCTGAATCGCCATAAAAATATAGGCAACCGCAGTATTTACATTTTAATCGCAAAAAATGTTCTTTGATTAGTTTGTCGCATTTTTCTTGTTTTAAAGTAAAATGTTGTCCAGATGCTGGTAGTAATTTTTTATTAAAAAAACTTCGCTCTGGTGGATTTCTATCGCCACCCATTGTAAATCCTGTCCAAGCAATCTCAGAAATAGGTCTTTTAGCAAAAACAGGATTTAATTTATAATCATTAGATTTTGAATATAGATAGATACTTTCAGTTGTTACTTCTAATTTTGATGGAGAACCAGCAGCCTCTCGGCTTCTCCCAATTGTAATTTCATTTATAAAATTTTCTTTAGAAAAAACTTCATCTAAAATAACTTTTATATAGTGCGAATAATTATAATCAATTCTAACTGCTATTAAGCCAGTATCTTTATTTAACAGATTACTTAATAATAACAAAACATCTTTCATGAATTGAAGAAAATTGCTTTCAAGAAAAGCGTTTTCATACATAATTTGTTCATCAAACGACATTTCATCACCTTCAAGTTTTTTGTTTGTACCTCTGAGTTTGACTTTACGAACATATGCAAGTCCTGTATTAAAAGGTGGGTCAATATAAACAAAATCGACTTTATTTTGAAATCCATTTACTAATAAGGTGGACATAACCTCTCTATTATCACCATGTAATAATAAGTTTGTCCAATTGTTCTTTAAACTCTGAAATGTTGGTGCTTTCGGAGCTTCTACAATATTAAAAGTTTCAACCAATTGCGAAGGGAAAGATTTTACAGTTTCCAATGGCTGTTTGCCAATCCAATGAAGCATTGGTCTGCCTTTTACTTCGGCAATTTTCATTTCTTTTTTTTCTGACATATTATTCTGCATTCAAAAATTCTTTAACATTAGTGTATTTATCTGTTGGTACGGTGCTGCCCGGCACAAAAACAATTTCGTATTTAAAACGATTTTTGTTTATTTTTTGCAACTCGTCCATTTTAAATTTCTTCATTCCTTTTTCGCCAACAATTGTATCATCTCTTTCATTTTCGGCTTTAATTTCAACAATATAAAACTTGCTTTCCTTTTTGCCTTTTGCTTTTTTGCGAATTACAAAGTCTGGAAAATAGTTATGAAATTGGTTGTCGTTGCCTTTGTATTCAAAGTAAAAATCGGTTTTGTTCGGGTCGGTCAAAGCACCTGTAAAATATATATCTTCAACATCTTCGGGCTTTTCGTTAATCATATTTAGCAAATTGATATAAAAATCTTTTTCAGGTGATGAATCAAAATTGTATGGAGTGTAATGAAATCCAAAATCGTTGGCGTTGTTTTCTGTTTTTTCTTTGCCAAGAAAATTTATGTCATTTCCCTTTGTGTATCTTATCTCGGTATATAATCTTCCTTCATCATCCGTTTTAAAGTTGCTTTCGCCATCAAAATTATTCAAACGTATTATTGCAAGAGCTTCTTCAACCTCTTCGGTTGTAATAGTGTAATTGCAAATTTGACTTTCTACCTGTTCAAATAACTTAATCAAATGATGCGAAGGGATTTCATCAACATATAAGTTTTTAAGTTTTTTAAGCACATCTAAATTGTCAAGATAGTAATTCTCGGCAATGAGCATTGATGCAGTATAAATGTTAATTGTGTCATTAATTTCAATGGTTTTGTTACCTCCAACAGATTCATACAAAACTTTTGATTCGCTTACAATATTTGGATTATATGTTGTTATTGATATTTTTTCTTGTTCAGTGTTTTTGGGTATTTCTAATTCAATGGTTTTTGTGTTTATATCAGTTTGAACAACTTTTTGAATGATTTTTTTTACGAGCAGTTTAGGAATTTCTGTTTTCAGAATAAAAAGGCGTTGAGTAAGCATTTCGGCTTTCTTTTCGTTCAGTTCTCTTAAGCTACTTCCATAAGTTTCTTGTAATTCATTATCGAGTGTAACCACATTATTTCCGTCAAGGTAGATTGTTGCGTTCAGTTTATTATTAGCAATTTGCCTTAAACATCTTGTACTTGCTTGCAATAAGAAATTATTTGCTCCTGTTAGTTTTCGTATTAATGCTGTTGCAAATAAACTTGGGCAATTCCAACCCTCCGTACCTTTGCCAACCAAAAGAATAACACGGTGAATTGCCTTTGGGTCGTTCAAAGCGTTAAATGCATCAATCTCTTGTTTGCTTGATTTTTGTGTATTTTTCAGTATGATTGTTGTCGGCTGTCCTGCTTTTACTAAAGCTGTTTCAATGTGTGGTCGTCCGTTTAGCAAGGCTTCTTCGGTTGGAAAATAAAATGCGATTTTACTATTACAACCATCAACTGTTTTAATTGCACCGTATTTATCCCAAAAATGCTGAATAATATCTTCAATCATTTCCTGAATACTTTCACTTTCTTTTTTTATGCTATAACTTCGGATGCCATTTTCCAGACTTTTTAAAATATTATCCTGTATTCCTTCAGCTATTCCATACCAAAAAATAACATCTTTAAGCGTTTGCTTTTTATAATATGGTGTTCCTGTGGTATTAACAACACAAATAATTTCTTTTTTCTGTTGCAGGTAATTGATTGTACTTCGCACTCTTTTTAAATCCTCTCCTAATTTTTGTCCGTAAGTATGATGTGCTTCGTCAGAGAATATTCCGAGATTTGGAAGACTTGCAATTTTTTGTAATCTTAGATTTGCGTGTAATAATTCTTGCTTTTCTTTTTCTTCAAATTCAAGTTGCGTTTGCGTTTTATTTTTTCTGATTTTACGCAACATTATTTTTTCAGTATTGGTAACAACTAAATTGTAATTACCGCCTTGTTCAACTGGTATGTCCTTTTCACCTGATTTTGTATAAGTCAATTTTATGTTTGCCATAAATGGACGATTAAAACGAGGCGGAAGAACTTTATTAAAAGGTATGTCGGCAATTTCTTTAAGTGATTCAATAATGGTTGTACCTGGTGCAAATACTAATGCGTTCTTCATAAAGTCTGCATCGGGATATTCAATGCTCATTGCAAATTCGGTTGCTATAATAGAACCTATCAAAATGGTTTTACCTGCACCCATTGCTAAAGCCAAAATGTAACTTGGATAAGTTAAATCTAATGATTCTTTAAAGGATTCAAGATTGTTACGTTTAACAAATTCATCATCCGTTTTTATCCTTTCAAGATAATCTTCATCGTCCATAATCATTTGAAGAATTTCTTGTTTTTTATCAATATTCAACGCCTGTAATAAATCTGAACGCTTTGAAAACATTGTTTTATAAAGGGAAATAAAGTCTGGTGTTTTTTGAATTATTCTCAAATACCAATAAACTTCCATTGCTCTGAATTGAGGTTCTCTCAAAAAACGTAACTTTCCGTCTTCTTTCGCATAAAGTAGAATTTCGGAAATAGCAGGAAACTCATCAGATTGATAGTTGTTTTTCCTCCATTGAATTGTTTTCTCTGCTAATGCTTCAAATAAATTCATCTATTTTCTTTCAATTTTTAAAAGTTCAAATTTAGTCATTTTGTCGGGAGCGTCAGCAAGAAAACAGCTCTTATGCAAACTTCGGTCGTGTGTCGGCTGGTGTGTTAGCAAATGTGCTATTTGTGGGTTGGTTTTCATTCCTATGTACTTAGACTCTTTTGTCTTAGCATAAATGGTAACGGTTGGCGGTATGTTTTTGTTGCCGATTTCGAAGCACTTTCCTGTCAAATTACACGAAAGTTTATTAAATGCAGAAACGTTGAAATACTCACTATCACGGCAATAAAATATACCGCCTGTTAGCAACTGGCAATTCTTACTCATTAGTATCGGGTTTAGGTCTTTTAAATATAGATTGAGCAAATTGATTTAATATATTTTTTGACGGTTTACTCCCACCAAATTGATTTTTTGAATAACCTGTTAATAGCAAGTGTTTGAATTCGTTTAGCTCTTTTTCTGTCGTATAGTCATAATAATATAAATGCCTTGATTGACCCATTAAATCAAAAAGGTAGAATGAATTTTTTGGAAGACTCTTTATATAAGATTCAACTGTGGCTCTCCAGTTTAATGGTCTAATTTGGATCATAAGAAGTATCAGTAGATACTTATTTAAATGAATTTTTTCATTTGTATATTTGTTAATTAATAATGGTCCAAGTTTTTCACTGTCAATATCATCTTTAAAAAATCGAACCACATTCCCTGGAATTTGCTGTAAAATCATATTTAATCTCTTTTCAACAGTGTCGCCAAAATCTCCATCAAGGTTGAATGCTTGACCACCAAAAGTAGCACGCCCATTAATTGCTAATTCTGGAGTAAGAATCATTATTGCTTTCGCAACTTGCTCGTATGCGCTAAAAATTGATTCTAAAAGTTCTTTTTTTGTAGATGGTTTTGCATAATCACTATTTCTTAATGCTCTTGATGTGGCAGTTATTTTTCTCATTAAAATTGCTAACGAGTATTCGTTCAAAATAGTGTGAATGCCTTGATTATATGGGCGCAGTTGATTTTTACTTGCATCAGAATGTTGATCTTTAATTTGAGTTGGTAGTTTCGAAGATTGAACATTGACACTAATTTCCTCCCTTGCTTTCTCAATGCTTTCAGGGGAAGGATTCCATTCAATTTTCAAATATGGGTCGATATGATTAGGCAACCCAAGCTTATTTAATACCTCTTGACTAGTTGCATCTAAATCACTTTTTAATATTTCTAATGCATCTGTTCTTCTTCTATCGATACCAGTGTAAAACTCTATAATTTCTGGATAATTAACGTATTTACATGATTCAAAAATAAAATTACAAAATTCAGAACTAGCATGCATACGAGTAGCAGCAAAATAAAATAGCCAATATGTTGCCCTGAAACAAAACTCCGATAAGTCATCAATAAATATCCCATTTAGGTATAGAATATCAAACAATAAATTAATATCCAAGTCAATATAGTTCTCTGAACAAATTTTTTGTGAAAAAGAAATGAAATCATTTTTAGAGAAAGTGTATTTTTCTGTTCTAAGCATTTTTTCACAAAACATTCCTAACACAAATTCACAATCTTTTAAGTCAGGTTTTGTTTTATAAGTCGGTATTTCGTTTAAATCAAATAAAATAAATAAGACTTTTCCTAACATATCCGACCTGTTAATAGTTTTTTCATCAAAGTATTTTTCTGAAACTTTTAATAGGGTTAAGCAATTCATCGGAGTCCTATGAATGTTTAATGTATCTAAATCACTGATAACCTTGTTCACTACTTTATCATCTTCAGCTATGTATGTCATGTCATTGTATGATACAACCATCTTTCTAATTTCCGTTTTAGGAAGAGCTAAAAGGTGCATACATTGAAACTCTCTATCAATATTTTCTGATGGTGGTTCGTTCAAAAAATTGTTAGGATCAATTGTTTGCATTACTATAATTGGTATGTTTTTAAATGTATTTGAAAGATTTTTTAAAATCTTCATTGCTCCAGTCATGGAATTTTTCCATGAATCAATTATAATACACCTAACCATTGAGATATCTTCAGTGTAAAAATCAGATTTCAAGTTTTTTAATACACTTTTTTCAATATCATTTATTCTAACTCTGGTTGCATCCAAGTAAATCCAAATATTCTGATTTTGCCAAGCTTTAAGACACAAAAAATGAGATAAGCATGTTAAACCAAATTGGGGTGGTGATTTAATAATTGTTGATGAAGGATTATCAATAATTTCTTGAATATTTACTCTGGCTTGATAGTTTTCAACGTATTTAGAGGAGATTAAATTAGTTTTGCTTAAAACGGGTTCTACCCAACATGGATTGTGCCCTTTGAAAAGTGATAAAGCATTTGTCAGTCTTTCTTTAAGAGAACTAGTAATTAAATCGTTTGTACTTGCATTTGGTCTATTACTACTTAACAAATCTGTTTTCGAAGTTTCAAAAATGCCCAAAAAATACTTTAAAAGATGTAACCTTAACTTCTCCTTAAAGTTTTCAGCACCATTGTATTCATGATAAAGACCACCTAAATCTGAAACTCTCTTTTTAAATTCAAATACTTTTGCAATTTGTTCTGGCTCCATTTTATCTTGTGGAATATCTTGTTTATTGAAATATATGCAAATTTCCAATTCACTTTTATCTTTGTACTTTTGGTAAGCATCTTCAAATTCTTCAACAGTACCGGAGTCAGCTCTTTGTGTTGCCGAGCCAAATCTTGCCCACATTATTCCAATAAAAATGTGATAATCTTTTAAAAGTAGTTGTCTATTAATAACATCTTGTCCATCAGCACCAAATGAGGGCCTACTATCATCTTCCCACATTAAGGACTCGATGCGAAAATTAAATTTTTCACCAATTGTTTTATTAATATCTGTAAACACTTCTTTACAGTATTGCCGTTCCTTAATAGTATCACCAGGTGATCCAATAAAGCATTTGAAAATTTTCACATCCATTGTATAAGTTTTTTTATTTTATTGCTTGTTGCTAACTCGTTTATACAGTTACCATTTGCTATAAAAGGTAACTTTTAATAATAAAGTTACTTAAGCCATTTTAATGGTAATTTTTATATTTTTTAACACTATAAAGAAATAAATTATTATTGTAATTTCAAAATTTTTTACAAAAATAAGTTGCTCGCCCAACGGGAACTTAATAAATTATTCTACCACCGGTTTTTTAACAGTAACGTTTTAGCTATGCGTAGTGCGGGATTAAATTGCACTACACTTTCAAACCGCTACGATGTTTATTTATTGCATTTACTTTCAATTTTCTGCTGCGCCCTGCATTGCTTATGAGCCTTTGTTAGCGTTTCGTTGTTTCTTCTTCCTTGCGTTGGCTGGGCAAGCTCTTTTGCAATTTTTGGTTTTAGCGTTGGCTTGTGCGAATTGCAAATGTGCTTACTCCTGTGATTTGGCTCTTACAAATATTTTAGAGATTCATTTTTGATAAAATCTTTTTTCGTCTCGTTGATCAAAGAATTAAAATCAATATCGCCACCGCCTCCATTCTCAATTAATATTAATGCCTCAATCCATTGTGTCTTTCCATTTGTATAAAGATTAACTAAGGAAAGGTCTCCACCTGCTCGCCTCCAAATTTCATTTTCTCTTAATCCTGAGGGATAAAGTTTGGGTAATATTTCAGATAATTTTTGCTTTAAGGACAATGTTACAATCACTTGTTTTATTCCTATAAAGTCAATTAAGCCAAATAAAAATTCTGTTGCATTTTGAGAAGCGTATGGCTGAGAACCTTCTTTGTCAGAATTTTCTTTGCCATCAACAAGGTCTGAAATTCCCCGAATGATAAGAGATTTAATTAACGGATAAGGTCTGCATGCTTCTAAAAATCCCAATCCTTCCATTTCAACTGATAAGGCATGACTACAATGTTGTTTTAGGAATTTAAACAATTTAGAATCTATTGAGCTAACTACCTTTTCACCTGATGCAATTGTTCCAACAAATGCAGAAATTCTCTCGTGAAATTTAGTATTCAAAAAAGCAGCGGATTGTTTTTTCCAATCGTCTGAAATTGAAAAGCTTGTTGCAAGTTGTTCTAACTCGTAAGATGAAAAGCCGAATTGTGGTCTTGGTAAAAATACATTTCCGTCTTTCACTTTTCCTCTTTCATATCCATAAACATCAGAACCAATAACAATATCTCCAACCTTTACATCTTTTAAACCTCCAGCAACACCAACAAAAAAAATGTAGGTCGGATTGAAATGTTGAATTATCCTTTCTGTTTCAATTGCTGCATTAACATTTGTCTGATTTGTTCTACCAACAATAATTTGCAGCTTATTTCCCTTTGAAATATAGTTGCCAACTTTGTAAATTGTTTTAGAAACAGGATGAATGTAATCATCAACATTTGAGAGTTTATTCATTACTGCTTCCTGTTCTATAGTAAGTGCAGTTTGTATAATAATTGTATTCATAGTTTGTTCAATAAATCTTTTAATGTTTTTAACTCGTCATTTTTAGGATAATCCTTAAGCATTGCTTTCAACAATTTTTTTATAGTAATATCGGAGTACCCACCATTTCGTAATTTATGCAGTGCAGTAATCCAAGATTCTTTACCAGTTACATTTAAAATTAAATCATATTCTTCTCCATTTGCTTGCTTCCAAATTTTGTTTTCAGTCGGACCGCTATTGTATAGCTTAATTGAAAGTTCTGTAAAAGCACTCCACCATTGATCTTGAGTTACTAAAACATCCGAAATTGTACCTGATAAGGTAATATACCCTCTCGTAAAGAAATCAAGTAAAGAATAGCATTCTGCTAAAGCGTATTTAAAATTTTTGTTGCTATGAGTTTTTGAGTTTATAACATAAGCTGTACTTATATAATTTCTTGAATAAATTAATTTACCTAACTGTGTGGAATCAACTATATCAAGTTTTCCTGAATAGTTTGAAACATAATCTTTAATGATGTATTCGGGTAACTGACTGTATGTATTAAAAATCGGCATTACGGCTTTAATATTATTGCTGTTGTAGTATAGGAATGTTGAAATAGCATAAGAAATAATGTAGTCTGAAAGTTCCTTATCTGTTGGCACTTGATATGTTGAGTTTTTACTCAATGCTTCTAACAAAGCACTTGAAGTTTTCTCTAGAAATTTGTTTTTAAAACGAACAGGTAATTTTGCCCAAAGTGTATTTCTATTTGGATAGTCCAAAATATTTGCAAAATCAGTCAAACTTATTTCCCCTAAAAGACTTTCATTTACGGGCTTTCCATTATGTAATGCATCATATAATTTATAAATTACTTTTTGAGGTTCTTTAATTCCATCTGAAATCCTATTCCCATTCTTAACAGATGAAAGTAATAACTCTTGCCAATTAGAATTTTCAATTTCTATTATTTCTAATAATGACGAATTAGATTTACAAAGCTTGCCTGAAAGTGAAATTAATCTTCTATCCCCTTTTGCAATAGCAATATCTATGATTTCTTTTGCTTTTACGTCAGTTGTAATTATTTCAATTGCTTCATAATAATTTGTATCAGAATCAACCTTTAATTGCTCTATAATTGCAGATGCAAAATTATATTCAGATTTTACAATAGTAGCATGAAGTTTTAACCAACCCTTTTCTATAGCAAATGCTTTCACTTCTTTTAAAACCGTTTTGTTAATTGACGGTGAAAAAGATGTAATAAAAAATGCTTCTGCCTTTGTTGAACTATCAATATCCGAAGAAATAATTTTAAGAAGTTTAATTTCATTTGTAATCCACCTCCAAATTATTACAGCACTTGTTTGATTGATACTTAACAGAAAGTCTCTTATTTTCTTCTTGAAAATATCCATCAACCAATTAAATGAAATTGAATCATAAATTTGAATTATGGTTGGAGTGAAATCTTTCTTCTTGTTTTCCTTTTCCGAAAGTAAATAATCATCAATCCATTTTTTTATAGATAGGGAAAATTTCTTTTCGCTGTCTTTAAAATACTTAGTTTGAAAGTTCTTAAGTAAAAGAATATCAGTTTCATTTGCTAGTTCTAAAAGTTCGTCTATTCTTTCAATCAATTTATTTTTAAAAGCAATGCCTTTTGTATTATCTGGGGAAAACTTGGCTACTATATTTGAAAGTGTATTTAAAAGTTTTAAATCTTTTGTCTTATTTAGGTTTTCAAAAGTGCTTACACCCTTTGCAATTGTTGAAATTTCCTGCACTGTATACTCTTTAACTTCCACCTCAATTGCATCTGTGAATGCTATCAAGCGAGCAGTAGCATTTTCCTCACCTGCTAAAAATTGCTCAAAAACTTCCGTAAGTATTATAGAATCATTTTTGCGGACTATGCAATATCCTTTACCATCAAATTTATTTTCAATATTTTCAGGGACGACAATGAAATTTATTTTCCCATTTGGGATTTCACTTGGATTAAAATTAATCCCAAAGTTGAATATCTCTTTTTGCACTGTAGAAAGTAGCTGCCAAAACTTTGAAACTGCAATTTCATAATGCTCTTGTCCAACCCATATTATAGAACCATTATTGCTTAACAAGTTAGTAAATCCCTGGATAGCTTTATTAAATCTTAGCTGTAGAGTATCTTTCAAAATGATCTTGCTTCCATTATTAACAATTAGATTAATTGGTTCAAGTAAAATAGTTTTATCAATTTTATCTTTAAAAATGATAAAAAGCTCTCTTAAATCTGAAATTAATGGTAGGTCTGCCATTGAAATTATAAGACAATGAGAAAATACTCTTCCATTTCTAACATCAGGCGAAGTGTCAGGGTAGGTTTTTATCAGAAGATAGTATTCATTAAATGAAAAACCTCTTATAACTGGCTTCCAAGAAATCCCGCTCGGCGGACTATCTTGCAAGTCAGTTTTGAAAGCAATTTTTTTTGCGATGGAATTATCAGGCAATGTAGTCCTTAGTAAATCCCATGCTTTGTTTTGTTCGCCACAAATTTCTTGATGAATTATTATTGTCACTATATTGCTTCTGAAATTAACTGTGTTATGTCTTTTATTTCTGAGCCGTCTGGTTTAATTAAGAAACCAAAATTTTCTGACCCTTCTGTTTGATACTTTTCTTTGTTTCCTTTTTCTTTTAAGCTAAATCCAAGTGCGGAAAGACCAATGATATTGAATTTACTTTCTATCCAGCTAGTTTTAACGAAATTATATAATAGAGGTAAACATTTTATCAGCTTCTCTTTTGGAGTTTCTCCATCATTTACTTCATCCCAACAAGTAAGAACAATTGTAAGTTTAGTAGTTGAAATTTTAAAATGAGAATCCTGCCCCTTAGTGTACAGCATTATTTGCAATAGTTCAATGAATGAGGATTGGTCTGAAATAGAATACTCTTCAGCTATACCGTTTCCGCTTTCTAAAATTTCAGGTTTAATGGTTTTATTACTGAGGTCAAAACCAGTTGTTACATTGCTAGGTCTAATAAATAGAATCCAGTTTTCACTCTGCTTAATTGAATCAGACCACTTAGCCTCAACTTCTCTATTATCAATAATGTGATTGATTTGTTCTCCACCATAATCTGGACAATTCAAATCAATTTTTTGTTCACCAAATTGAATCGGCAATACGATTGCAGTACTTTTGTCAGTTGGGGTTGGTTTGACTTCTTCACCATCAGCCAAGCAATTTAACGCTTCAATAATTGGTCTTAGATTGTCCACTGGTTTATATAGTTTCAATGCACTATTATTTAAATCAAGCCGTGCATGAAGCTGGGCAAGAAAAGTAGTTTTGCCTGAATGCGCTTTGCCTATTATCAACAATGGTTTATTCATTTGCCTTTGTAATTAATAAATAAATCATCTGAATTTGTTTCTGCTAAAGTCAAATCAGGATTTGACGACAACATTATCTTCTCCAATAACCAATCGATAGCTGCTAAATTATTTTTATGAACCAATTCGTCAGGACCTGGTTCTAAAAAATTACTGATTTCAATTTCTTGATAGTTTGAAAATAAGTTTTCTAATTCGGTTTTTAAAGAATCTTTTATTGTAGAAAGAATTTCAGCTTTTTTGTCGGACTTTGACCATACTGCAATAACTGGTCTGTTTTTTAAATCATGGCAAAGTTGTTTGGCAATACGCATGATTTCTCGCTTTGCTAAATTCTTTTGTTCGATTAAAGCTTCACAATCAATAAAAAGCATAAAAGCATTTGAGTTTGAATAAATCCATCTTGCAATTTCAGCATTTTCATCATCATCATCACGATTTATTGACCATAACGAGAAAACTTCGCCTGATGCATCAGAAAATAAAACATCTTTTAATTGTTCATCTCTATTTCTTAATGCAAAATGATATAAGCGATGAGAACCTACAGGAGTTGGTGGTGGAAAAGGAACCTCGCCTTGCTTTAATCTTAATCGATGATGTAATTCATCCCATCCCAAAATTGTTTTTGTGCCTGCAAAGTTAAATTCTTTAAAGGTCCTTCCATTAAGAAGTAAAGTATAAATCATTGCAAGAAATGTTGTTTTACCAGCATCTGCTTTTCCAACAATTCCAATCAACGCAGGACTTGTTCTAGAACTAATTAATGATAATTCATCCAATGAAAATGCCTGTCCAGTCCAATTAAGATTTGATTTTTTTTCATCGGTAGTTAGTTTCCCCTTTTTGGTTTTTTTTTCAACTATTTCTGCAATGAAGTTAGGACAAGTTGTAAAATCTTCACACCCGTTGTGACATGGAATTTCTGGTGCACCACATTCAGCTATTTTGCATTTTCCTGTCATAACTATTTAATAGATGAAAGTTTAAGTGAATGTAAATCGTGAAATATCCAAAGTGTAAATTCTGCAAAAGTCAATTCAGTTGAATCAGCAACACCAACTAAACTCTTAAATTGTTTTGCTTGAAATTTTCCGTGAACTAGTCCTTTTATAAAATTTATAAATGAAATTCTGCCTTCACCCCCTGAATATTCTGAAATAATATCTTTTAATATTGTATTGCCTTGTTCAATAAGCTTTAAAATTTCAGAAATCTTATTTTTCTTATCACCAGACGATGATAAACTGTTATGCGTTTCTTTCAAGAAATAATCAACACATGTAGGATACATTACGGGAACAAAACTGGAATAGTCAATAGCAATTACTATTTGCAATTCACCATCTTTTAGTTCCTTGTAGCTTCCTTTAAATGATGTAGAATAGCATGCCTCCTTCCACCATAGAAGTTTGGTCCGCATTTGCATCAAAATGTTTTGATGAATAAATTCTGTTTGATGACTTATAAGTTCACTAGCTTGTTTTTTAAAGGTTTTAGTAATTGTTTCTGCAATTCCTTTACTTGCTCTTGTTGCAAAAAATGTTGACCAATTTGCATCATTCTGGCTTGGCCAATAAGGATTTTCACCTCCAACTGTAGTTTGTAATGCTGCAGTTTTAAGATGACCTTCTAATTCAGTCTTATCTATTATAGCTGAAGTTATTTCAGGAACTACAATCTCCATATCTGGAGAGAATGACCAACTTTCAGATACATCTTGTTCAACTTTATTTCCTAACTCCGTAAGAAATTTCTTAAGAATATCTTTCTCTCTTCCAAGTTTGTAATACTTAAACACATTGCGACCTGCATACCAAATTAAACAAGCGGAGCTTATTTCTTTGGAAATTATTTGCAGAGCTTCAAGCATTACTGCTCGTATGATAGTTACAGGCGTGTCTTTAGAATTTGCCATGAATGTATTCCAATTGTCAATTATTATTTGTTTTACTTCAAGCAGGTCTGGATTGTCCGCTGGAACTTCGGGGTCTAATGCAACAAGTGAAAATGAATAAATTTTCGCTTTGTCTTTGCTTATTTTCTTTACAACTTCAGCACAAGTCTTTTTTAGCTTTTCAAAATTTGCATCTTCAGTTGTCTGAATGAATTGCATGTTTAAATATTCTTGAATCATATTGCCTTATTTTTACTTATATTCAATTATAAAGGTATTAAAAGTTTTTAAAAATGGCTCTTTTGCAAGCTTGGGTTTGTGTGTCGGCTTGTGTATCTGGCAAATGTGCCAAATGTGCGTTGGCAATGTCGCTCTCAGCATGAAACACAACGTATACAACCAACTTATTATACTAAAGTTGTTATTTACATGCCAAACAAGTATATAAATAACAGTTTTTCTAAAACAAGTTGTTATTTATTTTTTACAAAAATAATCTTTTTTTAATTTTATAAATCATTAAATGGACTTTTTACATTCTTTATACTTTATTTTAAAATACAAAAATAGTAAATATTTTGAATTAGGGATGAGAGGGATGATTTTATAAAATTAGAAAAAAGAGATGTGAGCTATTTATTATAAATTACTTAATAATTATTTTATCATTAGTTTCTTAATAGTAACGGGAAATTGTATGAGTAGTGGCGGTTTGCGGAGCACTTCCTTATCAAACTGTAATGCAGTTGATGCGTGCTACAAACCTTTATATTTACTACTTTCCCCGCCGTTACTTATACAAAATGTTGTGTGCAGTTATTTATTATAATTGAATCTAATTATACAGCATGATCCATTCTAAGATTTCAAAAAAAATATTTTTCATTTATTTTATTTAATACACATAAGTATTTTTTGGAAATCTTTTAGGCGTGTTGCTAACTTTAGCAGAAGCTAACTCTGAGAAGGAAGTCGTCCAAGAATTACCTCTGATTTTAAAGTTCATGACATATCCCTTAGTTGTCATTGAATATAACCATCTATGTAAATGCTTAGTAAGTCGGTCTGGATAAGGCTGGAAATTATAACCTGAATTAACATTTATTTCAATGGATTCACCATATAATGAATAATTAATCGTAAATGAACCAATAGAATATCTGTAATTGGGATCGTGAACATCGGTTTGACAAATATTAAGAGAACCTTCAGTTAATCCCTTATTTATAGAAGTTGATATTGCTTCAAAAAAATTATTAAAAACCACATAGTTGCTAATTATCAACTTTCTAGTTTCAATGACCATTTCTTTCCCGTTACCTCGAAAATAATTTATAAGAAACTTTCGTGGCAATTTAAAGACAGATATATAAGTTATAGCAAAGAGACAGAAAATTCGATTTTTAAAATTCTCTTCACTAATTTTCGGTAAAAAATAGTCACACAGATACAGATCAAAAGTTGTTAAAATTTTCATGATGATTTGGTTTTATTATTTATAATTTACAAAAGATACATAGAAAAACTTAAATAATATTTTTGAGGTCATTTTTAACTATTTGTATATAAAACTGTTTCAAGTTTGCTATTTCGAATTTCTATTAAAATAAGCTTTTATCTTCAAAATCTTCTCCTTTTTATTAACCAAGCGGCTTCCTGTAATAGTCGCTGTTTTAATATTCTTTAAATTTGGAAATGTCAATTTTCCTCGGCTTAATGAATACATCCAGATAAGATCGATGTAGTTCAATATGAAATTCAGTTTTACGAAAATATTTGTCTTTGAAAGTTCAAAGCCTAACTTTTCTACCGTTCTCTCACTGCAGAAATAAGAACTTCCTCTAATTATTATATCCGATGGTAGCTTCTTATTTTCGATTTGTCTTATAAGCTCCAATAATCCTTCGCTGTAATATTCTAGAATACTATGCCTTAATTTTATTCCTACATAATGGCTCATCATTACCATTAAGTAATCGAATGATGAGCCATTATGTAAATCACATTTTCTACCATTCAAGGTAATATATGCCATCATTGGTGATATGTACTTATACAATCCAATCAATCTGAAAAAAGGTGTGATTAGGAATTGTAGTATCGGAACTATTAAAAATATCAATAAGAAAGCTATGTAAGATTTAATCAATAACTTTATCCATAGTGTGAAAATTGCGAATATTGTTAGAAGCATTGCTATTGCAACTAGCCATTGAATAACCATATTTTTCTTATAAAACTCAATCATTGTAATTATTGACCAATTATACGATGTAATTAATTGAATAACAAGAAATATCGCACAAAAAAAGTATGAGATATAACAGTTATTTATACGTTGAGGATACATATTTTCCCTTTTTTCATTAAAATATTTGTAAAACTTAGTGGTGTAAAAATTACAGCAGGAAAACCTCTTTTCTAATAATACCAACTGATGTGGAGCTTAAATTAATTGCTCACATAATTAAATAATAAAAATATATGTGTTTGGGACATAAAAAAAACTGTCGCAGAGCGTGTTTTCTTTTCTAATATTAAATAGCAAAAAACCTCTTTTCTAATAATACCAGGTGATGTGGAGCATAAATTGCCCGCTTACTTAATTGAATAATGAAAATATATGGGTTTGGGACATAAAAAAAACTGTCGCAGAGCGTGTTTTCTTTTCTAATATTAAATAGCAGAAAACCTCTTTTCTAATAATACCAGGTGATGTGGAGCATAAATTGCCCGCTCACTTAATTGAATAA
>SDBV01003744.1_pt1 | contig 22211 bp, 21 predicted proteins | sample 2277081 | NCBI WGS metagenome assembly SDBV01 (sample SAMN10402039, study PRJNA504765) | marine sediment metagenome | isolation source: marine sediment core GS10_PC15, 223 cmbsf | place: Arctic Ocean: Southern Knipovich Ridge | collected 2010 | reverse complement strand
AGCATATCCCGTTCATCATAACGCTTGCGGACTACATTGTTAGGATCATTGCTGTTTGTGGCCTCGCCAAAACGAGTCAAGGTTCGATTGCTGTTATCGTCATATTCGTATTCAGTTACAGTTGAATGAACTGAATTGACTTCCGCGGTTGTTCGGATCAGGCGATTAAGAATGTCGTATTCGTACGTTGTGGTTATATTCGGGTCAGGCTGCAATAGGCCGCTGTCGTTAATGTCCCTGATATCTACTCGAATAATGTTGTCGTTTTCATCATAGTACGTTTCTTTTTTGTAACGCACGCCGCTGCCGCCGGTAACCTCACGAGAGATACTGCGGACAACCTGGTTGAGTTGATTAACAATAAATTGCGTATCATTGCCATTCGGATCGATAACACGAGTAATATTTCCCACTCCATCATATTCATAGGTCGTGGTCAAAGCCAGATTGTTCGCATCAATAGCAACATTTTGCAGATAGCCATAATTGGGATCGACTGGATTTGTATAATAAGTATATGTATCCCGGCGTTTTGAGTTGCTTCCGTTATCAGGCAGATTGTGATCTGTCACCTGACCAAAATCATTGTACTGCCATTGGTGAACAATATTCGGATCAGACGGCCTTATATATTCACTGCGAATTCGGTTTCCATTCGGGTCGTAGTCGTGGAGTGTTTCATTTCTTCTTGCGTCGGTATAATGAATTATGAAATTAAAATTCGGGTCGTACTCAAAGAACTCATCAATTTGAGTCTGGTCACCTCCCAAACTTCCAGCAAAGCTATGGCTTTCACGCAGATTACCACGACGGCGAACTGCCGTATCGGGATCAATATCTACTTCGTAAACGTTTGTTAAGTAGTTGCCGTTGGGGTAATCGATACGGGTGGGTAAATACTCGGAATTATATTGATAGCGGGTTTCAAAATAATCGGGGTCGCCGGACCGCAGTTTGCCGGTTGGTCGGTTTAGTGCCTCTGTGGTGGGCTGGTTAGGATCTGCCCTGCCGGTGTACCGGCGTAGTATGAGAAGTTGATTGCGATTACCAAAGAAATGCTCCGTAACATTACCCATGCGGTCATTTGTGATGGTCTTTGTAACAGCGTAATTATTACTGGCATCAGGGGTCTGTGGTAAATAGGTATAATTTATTATATCATTGGGCTTACCTACAATCCGCCGAACAACATGGTCGAAGTTGGGATCATTTGAGTTAGTAGCATATATGTTTTGCAGATAAGTCTGTCTCTTAGGATCGGTGATAGTTAAAAGATTATGATTCAGACATTCATCGACAAAACCTTTCGAATAGGTATAAATAGTTTTTTTGCCACTGGGAAAGTTATTGCCGGTAGGTGTCCCTGTAACAGCAGGCGTAGTAACCGACTTAAGGTCGCCAGATGAACCATTAGCATCGCTATCATTATAGTATTCATATTTAATCTGTCTGTCTGCCCAGTCGTTCACGTCAACTATTAAGTTATTTGTGTCATATCCTATAGTAATGATCCGCCCATTAGATCCGGTATCCAGCGGATCGCGGACGGTGGTAAGCCTGCCCTGGGTATCATATTCGAAGTTCAGCGAATTACCATTGCGGTCGGTGACAGCACTTATCTTGCCTGGTGCATTAGGTTCACTAAGAGCACGAAAGCTCCATGTCCCTGTATCCGGAAAAGTCATGGTGAAAGAACCATCCTCCTTCTTAGCCAATTCCCTGAGAAAACCTTCTTTTTTCCAGATGAACTCGTCCGCCGCTACTTCTTGAAATGCATAGACGTCCCTGCGTCCCCCACCATTATGTACAATGAGATTGGCCCCATACTGCTCAATATAAATATTGTAAGAATGGTCCCATCTGTTACCCATAGCAGTATTTGCCCCTGTCCGCGAACGATACGTGCGTTTCCATGTGAAATCAAGCCCCCGTCCGCCAATACGCATATCCACAACAGATTTAGAGAATTCACCTGAGAACAGTTGAACTCCTTCATCAGGGTTACCGCTGGTTGGCGGTTCGTATAAAGTTAACGGCGCATGAACACAATCCGGATTCTTCGGGTCCGTACATAAACCCCACACATTTGCAATTACGGCAAAATCCACAAAGTCAACTTCACCGTCAAAGGGATATATATCAGCTTCATTACATAGGTTAGTCAGGCCACAATCCTGCTCCAGCCACGCTGAGGCAAGCAAGCCGATATCAGTCATACTAATATCACCGTTACGGCTTAGGTCTGCGATCAACAGAGTGAGTTGGCCATTGTTATCATATTCGGGAGTATATGCCTGCGCACATGTTGCAAGAATCAGACATAAAAGAAATGTAAAGAATAGCTTGTTTTTCATTGCCTTATCCTCCTTCTAAAATCACTCTTTTGCGACAAAAAAACTATAATAGCAGAGGAGGAGCTTTTCTTCGCAGATGTCAATATATAGACTCTCAGCGCATATCAGCACAAGTTACCATAAAACATGACAAAAGGCAAGGGAAAAACCCAGTATCCCTATAAAAACAGTAGGGTATTAAATGAGGTCCCATCTAAGAAACAATCATATACTTTCTGCTGTTTTCAATTACTTTATCAGTTTGTTTGGAAACATCTTGCACATATCTCGTTGCCATTTGCAGATCAGCGTGACCAAGAAGCCGTTGAACAGCGAAAGGATCACCAGAGCGAGCAGCAATAGTAGCAGCAGTCCGCCGAAGCGTATAAAAACCCGTTCCTTTCGGAACTTCAAGCCCATCGAATCATAAAACGAGCGGGACTTAAACCTTGGGAAAAAACGTTTCAAAATTTAAGAGCCAGCAGGGAAACCGAATTGGTAGAGGATTTTCCTGTTCATGTTGTTACCGAATGGCTGGGGAATAGTCCCGACATTGCCCGAAAGCATTATCTGCAAACTCACGAAGAACATTTCCAGAGAGCAGTTGAAAAAGGTGACCTAAAAGGTGGCCTGAACACTGCCGTATCACCTCGCACAGAGCTGCAAGACGAAAACTGTAGGGTTGACCTTACTCCCTGTTTTGCAACAGCTTGCGACAATATGCGAGAAGATGCGATTCAGGATAATTTTCATCTAATACCCCCAAGGGGACTCGAACCCCTGTCACATGGATGAGAACCATGTATCCTAGGCCGCTAGACGATGGGGGCAATTAGTTATCAGTCTTTAGGGCGTGTTGCCCAAATACTATTCACTAACAACTAAATACTAAATAATAGCGGCGAGTGGATTCGAACCACTGACCCTGGGCTTATGAATCCCATGCTCTAACCAACTGAGCTACGCCGCCAAAGTCCTTTAATATATCAATACCGCCAACAATTTACAAAACACACCCCCGAAATGCAAGTAAATTTGTTTCATATCAAGCACCCCCGCCGTGTGTGAGATTTTTTTCTGGCAAAAAATCTCACACACAGAGCAGTAGAAAATAGTGGGTAGAAAGTAGAAAAAAAACATATTTTACATTAGCAAGACACACACAAGATACAGCAATGCTTCTACTGCGGTCTACTTTCTACTATCCACTTTCAAAAAAAACTGATAACTGCTGCAACAAAAAGATGTTATAAAAGCCAGAAAAAAATCTCACCCCCCCCGCCCTGGCTGGTTCACAATCCGATTTTTTATAGGGTTCCTATCGTACATTTTTGTTATCCAGACCTCTTTCTCCTGTTTAAGCTATTTTCGCCTTAATTTTAATATTACCTGTAAATATTGCCGATGTTCTTACTGTCCGATACTGACACTTGATTTAGCGTTATACAACAGGCTAAGGAGTACAGCATGTTTAAGGTAAAGAGCATTATGAAGTCCAACGTGATTACCGTCACGAGGAAAACCCCGGTACACGATGCCATAGAGATACTGGTCAAAAAAAACATTACCGGCCTGCCCGTCGTCAACGATGATATGACTTTAGCAGGTATCATAACTGAAAAAGACGTCTTGAGTATTCTGTATACTGACAAACTCGACGCACCCGTCGAAGACTTTATGACCGAACATGTGATCACTTTTGACGAAGACGACAACATGATAGACCTTGCTGAGTGTTTCGAGAAAAAAGATTTTCGAAGAGTTCCCGTATTGGCCGACGGAAAAGTCGTCGGCATTGTCAGCAGGAAGGATATTATCGAATATATCCTGGAGATAAGAAAAGTCGGCGGCCTGGAATTAGCGATGCGCAGTGCAATCAGGCCAAAAGCCGGTAGTTGACTTTATGATATTTGTTTGTTTTGGAATTTCGGGTTGTAACGAAATCTCATTAGTTGGCATGGAAGTGTGAGTATGACCAGGGATGAACTCACCAATCAACTGACACACACCAAGGGCAACTACATAATGGGCTTGGCCGCCCTGACTCTCTTCAGCACAGAAGAAACCTATCCCCTCCTTAACACACACATGGCGGTTTTTGGAAATTATTCTGTTACTTTTGACCAGCTCACCAGACTCCTTCAAAACCCCGCCGACCGTGACGTTGCGCTCAAGGAATTCCTCAAAATGCTGATGCGGACACTCATCAAAGAATCCTTCGAGCACATCAAAGACTATTGCCAGGCCACGGACCAGTATACACCCTTTAAGGCCGAGCCCTGGTACGAGTTTGCCAGGCTGATTAGAAACTTTCTTTCTCACAATTGCAGATTCGAGTTCAACAAGTACGACGCCGACCGCCTTCCGATAACCTGGCGCCAATGCAACATTACGACCGAATTGCACAACAAAACCCCGGACCTCAGTTTCTTTGGCGAAGTCGAGACCTGGGAGCTTTTCCAGGAGTTCGAGGACTTTGTGCAAAACCGCTTGAAATAACCGTTAAAAACAAGCCGGCCGTACCATCACGAATCCAAAATATTTAATCCCGACAGTTCCTGTGTTTGCCCCGAATGCCACACCCTTAGCTGCATCGGACCCCACCCGTTCTTGCCATTTTATTCAAACTGACCGCCTGCTGCGACGAGCGCCGGCACGGCGAGTAGGTCAGTTTGAATTAGTTACCCCTTTCTCAGTGCCAAAATCATGTTTTTTTTTGGCAATTTGGGTGATATACCAAAAAGGTTTTGCAAATTACCTATTTTAACTAAAGATTTCCTTAGCCCATCACCGATGTTTGTATTACCCAGATTAACATTTAGCAAGGCCGGCAGCAATGAATATGGCGGTATGGGCAAAACCGGTAATGTGCAATAGATAAAAACACGTTTTGGAGTATAACGATGGCTAAAAACACTGTTCATGCTGAATATTTGGATACTTTATTATGCGGCGATAGGCAGCAATCTCGTGCCGTGGTTGAAAAGGTTCTCCAGACCGGCACCCCTGCCGTCTCGGTTTATGGTGATGTTATTTGGCCGATTATGGTGGAAATCGAAAGATTACTGCGTGAGGACAAAATCACGGCTACACAGGAGCATTTAGCGACGCGAATCAATCGGACCATTGTCGACCAGCTGCAAAATAAGCTTCCTCGCAGGGCAACCAAAAACAAAAAGATTGTAATATGCTGTCCGCTGGACGAGTTACAGGAACTTGGCGCCCAGATTATGGCCGATATGTTTGAAAGTGACGGCTGGGAGGTCAAATTCCTCGGCGGCGGGCTAAACAATGACGACCTGCTTGCCTTTGTGCACGAATATTCCCCGGACATCCTGCTGATTCACGGTGCAACACCGAAACAGACTCCAGGTATCCGTCAGTTTATAGACACGATAAAGGGTATAAACGCTTACCCTGATATGCGCATAATGGTATCCGGCGGATTGTTCAATCGGGCAGAAGGCCTTTGGCAGGAAATCGGCGCCGACCTTTTCGCTGCTAACGCTGCCGAGGCTCTTGAAATAGCCTCTGGCGAAATACCTGCCGAACCCGCGTGCGAAAGGACCATAAACCGCCGAAAAAGAAAACGCCGCCAGCTTGCCAAAGAACTCTCTCCGGCAAAATAAAATAATTATCAACACTTGCCTCCCCTGCCCTGCCTGCCCTGCCTGCCCTGCCTGCCCTGCCTGCCCTGCCTGCCCTGCCTGCCCTGAGCATAGTCGAAGGGAGCGTAGCGCAGCATCGTCGAAGTGTCGAAGGGCAAGGCCGATTCTTAGCCATTGTCCTTGCGACCACCCCACCTGATTCTCAGGAGGTATGCAAAAGAAAATCCCGCCAACTGTCACTGCGAGCCGACCGGAGGGAGGCGCGGCAGTCTCAACCGTTGTGCTGTAAAAACCGTCTATTTTCTTAGGAGGAGGCCGAAGGCCGACGCGGCAATCTAAAACTAAATCCACACTTGCCACCAAAGCAAATACTTTGAATTAATCCCGCAAATTCAGAGACTGTAGCATCATTACAGAGCTTTCTTTTATCCTGCTTTTCGTATTTCACCGTTTCTGCTCCAATGTAACGTAGCTATAGTCTTCTTCAGACCTGCGCCGTACTCATCACGCTGCATATCAATAGCAATCCGCTGGCCCATGGGCTGTGCCTATGAATTTCTGAAGTGCTTGGGGTTCCCTGTCATAGCGATAGGCAATCGACTCGACATTCTTTCTTTGCAGGTCAGACAAAAGGCCGCACATATAAATCTGAGCATTGCCTTTTGGCTCACGTCTGCCAAAAGAATCAATAAAAGGTTGGGCGAATTGTTCCAATCGTTTCAGCATGCCATCAACCACTTGCGGCTGGATATCAGCCTCTTTAAGAATTTCTTGTTTCCGCACTTCAAATCGTCGCTCCATGACTTATTCTTTCCATGGGGACCATTCCCCTGGAAAGTTAGTCGTATAAATGACTTAAAAATCTTTAATGAAATTACACAGTACCGATATTCCAAAGAACGACAAAGAGACTCGCCCTTTTAGGAATACCCGCACTGGAAAACAAGATAGTAGAGCGTGGTATCACGTGGATACTTCAGAGCATATACGAACAGGATTTTCTTGGCTGTTCTTATGGCTTTCGTCCAAAGAGAAACTGTCATCAGGCGTTAAAGCAACTAAATGACCTGATAATGTTTCAGTCGGTGAACCATATTGTCGAAGCGGATATCAAAGGCTTTTTCGACAATGTTGACCATGACAAACTCATGGACTTTATCCGAATAAGAATAACGGACACAGCATTGTTGAACTTAATAGAGAAGTTTTTGAAAGCCGGATACATCGATGATGGTTTGCTGGTAAAGTCGGATAAGGGTACACCGCAAGGCAGTATTCTCAGCCCGATGTTAGCGAATATCTTCCTGCATTATGTACTTGATGAATGGTTTGAGACAACGGTCAAAAGCCATGCAAGAGGTTTCTGTGAGCTTGTAAGGTACGCCGATGATTTTGTTTGCGTAGTTCGCTATGCAGACGATGCTGAGCGTATTGAACAGGCACTGAAGAACAGGTTCAGTAAGTACGGTTTAGAAATTCATCCGACAAAGAGCCGAAAGATAACCTTTGGCCACTTTGAAAGAGAAAATGCTGGAACGCAGAACCGCAAGCCCAACACGTTTGACTTTTTGGGTTTTACGCATTATTGCGATGTCTCTCGCAAAGGTAATTTCAAGGTTGGGCGAAAGACGAGTCGCAAGAAGTTCTCTGCGAAATGCAGAGAGATGAACAATTGGCTAAGAGCGATTAGAAACCGGTTCAAAACAAAAGAGTGGTGGAAGATACTTGCAGCCAAACTGCGAGGTCATTTTCAATACTATGGCGTTAGCGAAAACTATGCGGACATTTCAAAGTTTTATAAGCTGACAATCAAGATGGTTCGGAAATGGCTCAACAGGCGTAGCCAGAAGCGAAAGATGAGTTGGGATAAATTCACAAAGTACCTTGAGCATTACCCGTTACCTCAGCCGAGAATCGTGCATAATTTTTATGATTGTCCGGTGTAAGGTGAGTTAAAGCGAAGAGCCGGATGTGGGAAATCTGCAAGTCCGGTTCTGTGAGGGGCATTGAAGTTCCTCACATGGTTGAATATTGTGGCACTCTTGATACCGAAAGGCAAGAGAAACAGAGAAAACAAATTAAACCTAAATGAAGGAACCATATTATGTCTACTCGACAAACTCAATCCGTCTAACATTCATCTGTCCGGAAATTAAATGAGGTTAACTTTTTCTATTCTGCTTGTTTTCCCTGTCATACAATAGCCCAATAGCCAAAAATTTCTAAATCGTCAAGCTAAAGTGTTTAAGCTTTCATTTTTGTCACGATTTGACGGGTCTGGGGCGATTGGTCTTTGTGGGCCTGCTTGAAGGCAGAAGAGTAATCCTCGTTCTGCTTCTTGAAAAGCTCATTGCCTTCGATAATTTCAGCTAACGCCTTCGATTTTGTCCGGGCAGTTCTTAAAAAGCCAACCGCCCTTGTGCCATAGACTCCGCCAAGCAAGGCACAAAGCCCTATACCTATCTCAAGAACACTGTCTGCGATTTCAAAGGCGTCCGGCCGCTCAGTTGACTCTGCTAACACGGTGCGAGCAAGGGCGAAGTTGGATTCGGTAAGCACATCTTCTGCGGTTTCAGCCGGCGGGAATTCTTTTGGCAGGCCAAAATAAGATGTAAAGGCCCTGCTCTGCAACTGCGACAGGCCGGTCAACTGCTGCAGCCTGGCTGAGCAGTTCTCACTGCGGGCGGTTTCAGCGGTTATCGCCGTTGTGCGATTGTGCAGCCAGGCGTTTTGTTTCTGGCCCTGGCTCGGCGCAAAACGCAAGCTGTCACAGCCGGCAAATAAAAAACTCAAAAGAATTAAGACCATGTAAATTTTTTTCATCACTAACCTCCTTAACTTTAGACCAAACTTATGCTTTATGCTATAATGCTACAGCTTTAATTCGAAAGGAAACCCAATAGCTATGGGGGCAATCCGTTTATGGACATAGCAAAGAAATTCAAACCTAAAACCATATTGCTATGGGAAAAGATATCCGACCATCCCGAAGCACAAAGGATTCTGGGGCTTTTTCCATCGGCGACAGTTAGTCTTATAGAACATCAACGCAAACCCCCTTTGCCGGATGTGTCTATAGGCAAGGCACTGCTTGCCGGTAAAAGAACTTTGATGATCGGCCAGACCACCTCTTTCGTAGGTAATTTCGATGGACAGCTCGGCAAGACCGTACATTGCTGCCCATATTACAAATTAGTGCCTGTATCGAACGGCTGTCCTTATTACTGTACATATTGCTATTTGGCATTTGTATACCGCAAATACGCCCCCTTTATCAAGATTAACATCAATTACAACACCATGTTCAAACAGATACGAAAAGTCTTAACGCATTCACAAGGCAAAGCAAGCTTCAACATGGGTGAAATGCTCGACAGTCTCGCACTTGACCACATAACAAACTTAACAACAATGTTAGTTCCATTTTTCTCCGGGTTCAGCCGAGGTTTTTTGCTGCTACTGACCAAAAGCAGCAATATCGACAATCTGCTGGCGATCGACGCCAATGACCACACCGTAGTTTCATGGAGCCTGAACAGTCAAAAAATGATAGAGGCATATGAACAAGGCACCGCCAGCCTTGACGAACGCATTGAGGCAGCGAGGCTATGCCAGCAACATGGTTACCGTATACGATTTCGTATTGACCCCGGAATCTTTTATCCCGATTGGAAGGTCGGTTACGCCGAGCTTATAAAAAAGGCACTGGCTGTCTGCCAGCCTGAAAACATAACTCTCGGCATGCTAAGACTATTGCCGGGCCATGTCCGCCTTGCCACCGACGCGTATCGCAGCCGTGCCAAAAAACTGTGCAATCACGACTTCGTAAAAGGTGCGTCCGACCACAAACTTCGTTATCAGCGTCAGGAACGCATAAAATTCTACACATCTCTAATCGATGCTATTCGCAGCTTCGACAAAAATGTTCCTATCAGCCTTTGCAGAGAAACACACGAAATATGGAAAGTTTTCAAAGAGCATTGCGAACCCCAAAAATGCAATTGCATTATCTGGTAATAATTATACTCAGGCTGTTTTGAGTCTGACATTAGCCTTGCTTATTCTTGGTGCAAAAAGACACCGATAATATGTATAAGTGTATGTTTCGTTGTCGTTTTCGGTTGAATAAACCCGCTGGTTTAATACACCTTTTTGACAGGACTGCCCTATCGCCTTTGCAAATTTTCTAAGAACCGACTTACTGAACTTATCCTGCACAATTAATATTCTGCTGTTTGGATGGCAAAGTAATTCAATGTCAGCAAGACCTTTGGTGGTATTTTTTAACCCCTGTTCATTGTTCAAAGGATTCATAACATATGAGAAGTTTACAACGCTGTAGGAACCGGTATTTTGACAAATTCTGCTCAATTGATTTATGTTTTGAGGGAATGCTTTTTCGATGGCAAAGGTTTTTGAATGAAATAGTTTATGGTTTACCTTGCTTAACTGAAAATAATTGCGAATTATTTTCTGGCCTGTACCCAGACAGATACTCGCCGTATCATTTAACACGTAGCTTATCCTAAACGTCTTGGCCTTGGGCACTAATTCCATTCGCCTTAGATGTCTTAATATGGAAGCAAAAATCTCCGTGATTGCCAGTGAAGCCACCGCAGGGCCAGAGCCTATGTCAAGAATTGAAAATTCTTGGCCTTTCAATAAACCAAGAAACTCTGGTGATGTCATAAAATCAATCAGACTATCTTGAATTTGAAAATAGTGTCTGGCAAAAAAGGTGTCTAAAAATGCTCTCATCCCCGCTGGAGTCGTAGGATATCTGGTTTCTTCCTGTGAAACTGTTGCTCGCGGTAGGCGACTGATTTGACGTTTTAATAATGTTTCCATAGTATCTGTCAATCGCCAATTGCCCTCAGGGCATAACTCACTAATTACTGCCTTATGTAATTCGATATTCATCTTTTTTTTCTCTTAATGTCTCTGGGCTTTGCTAAAAGTTTTTTCGACTGTTCTTAGGCGATACTCGTGGGCAATGGCTTTGGCTGAAAGTGATTCGAGTTTCTGTTGAAACGACCGGTTGCTTTCCACCAGCATAGTGACATCGTGCTGCAAGAGGTCAAGCTGCCGCTGCAGGTTGAACCAGCTGCCTACAATCAAAGACGCCAGCAGTAACAACTGAATCACTACAGAAAGATTCACCTGTCGATTAAGCTGCCAGGTTTTGGAAATCTCTTTAGTCATAATCACACCGGAGCATAGAAAACGTTCTTGTTACCTACTTTACACATTACCACAAACGTATCTGCGGAAAGGCCGCCGGTCTCTGTAAACGATTCTGCCAGATTGAACGCCTGTATTTCTGAGCCTAATTCTGTCGGAGCAGAGCCCGGCAGGCCAATCTCAACCACACGAACGTTATAGAGATTGCATGAGGAATTGCTCTTGACCTTGACGGCCCAGACAGCCGTTCTTGCGCCCGGTGAAGTGACAACCGAAGTTTCCTGTGTTGCTACAGAGCCCGCACGGGCGAGTCTTTCAAGTAGTCGGCCGGCCTCTGTGGTATTGCCGCTTGGGCTCATAACTGCTGCTCCCTGCATCTTACGATTTTAAGATTCGTTGTCTGGTTTTCAAAATCCATTTGCACACGCTCGGTTCGGTACAGGCTGCGATTATCGCGCCGACACCCAAACAGGTCCCTGCTATCAGGACCGGATGTCACCCTGTCGCCGACTTCATAATCAAGCATTAAAACCGGCGTCTTAACATCAATGGTCTCTATAACCTCCGGACAGCTGTTGGCTTGTCCGCGAACATATTCATACAACGCAGTCGTGTCGTCGGCCTCGTCGGGCGTGCCCAGGTCATCGTCATCGCTGCCGGCGAAGATGCTCTGGCTGGTAACCTTGCGGTACTTGAACTGGCGAGGTAGGGTGATTAGGTGTTCAATAACGGGTGACGTTGAATTGACCGGGCCGTCAGCGAGTTCGCAACTCAATCTCTGGTCACTTACCACCGACGCGGTTATCCTGAATTTCAATGTCTCGTTTTGGGCCGCTGCCCAGGTGTCGACGTCAAGCTGGTCGCTGCTTAGCCAGATGCCGCACTCATCGAGCATATTGTTAAAGGCGTAAAGATATTGCATCCATGTAGAGCCGCTATCATATGACACCTGCAGGTAATAGCCGAGGGATTTGGATTGTTTGTCGGCGGTCAATGTCGGCCAGAAGTGTCTGCGACGTTGAGCATAATCGCTTGTCCCGAATATCTTTGTAAAATCAAACGCCGGCCAAAGGTGTAATCTATCGGCTGCATCAAGTTTCATTGCGCTTGGTGGCTATAATTTCATTTATTTGCTTGACTTATGCGGTAAATTGTAGTATATTATTCGTTCTTTAGGAGCGAGAGGATGATGAATTACAATCAAGCAACTCGTGTTTTTAATGACCACACTGCCATTCTTCGCGCTATTTGTACCCATTTATTATTCTTAGCGAAAGGATAAACCATGAAAAAGCTGATATTGTTAACCTTGCTTTTTGGCATGACTTCAACAGCCTTTGGCGAGGTTTCAGCAGAAGTATATCTGGCTGACGGCAACACTCCTTTGGAATATCAAGATATTATGGTCGGCACCAAGCTGACTATAATCGTTGATTCAGATGTTGCTGAAGATTGGAGCGGCAGTTTAGTAATCGAAGATGCAAATAGGAATTACGGAGAACTATCAGGCAGAGGTTATGACGGATTCTCTTATGCAGACTCATGTCGTGAGGCAGCCGGTTTAGGTGCCGCTGTTTGGGATTGGGAAGCACCAGGTATCGATGGATTCGATTTGTACACCGGTTTTGCCAATATTGCAGTGGATGATTACTGGTTTATTATCGATTATAACGCTACAAATGTAGGCGACTGTAATGTTGGTTTCTATAAGCACAATCCCCCTTTTGATAGTGAATTGCTTTATTATCTGGAATTTTCTCACGTCCGCACACGCAATTTCAACAACGACACGAAAGTTGACTTCGGCGATTTTGCAATCCTTGCTTCATATTGGCAGTATCCGACCTGCGGCGATTCGAATGACTGTCAGGGTTCCGACCTCGACATTAACGGTACGGTCGACGCAAATGACGTAATGCTGTTCACTGACTATTGGCTTGAAAAAACCGAATAGAGCATAATAGCTAAGGTATCCGGCCATTCTTTGTAGTTTGCTCGCCGTATTCGGCATATTAGGCTGAACATGCTGGCAAATGACGTCTCACAGTACTTTCGCAATCAGTTTTATTGCCAAATTTTTACCCATTCACCTTGTTTTTTTGAAATTTTTCATTTTTTTTAAATTCTCCAAGAAAAGCGTCAAGATTTCCCGGCTTTCAATCGCCTTATTAAGCAAAGGAAGCACCTCGGTTCTGATACTCTTGCGCAAGGGTGAGTATATTCTTGCGCAAGGGTGAGCATACTCTTGCGCAAGAGCAGAGTTACCGAGTTGCTTTTTTTATTAACCTATGGGGGGAAGTTAGGAGGTGCTTTATGAATGTGAGAAATGTAGTTTTAGCGTTTGTTTTGTTGTTGACCATCAGTACCGGCGCTTTTGCTGACCGGCAACTGGACAGAACCGAAGTTCTGCAAATCCTTCAACAGCTAACCAGCCAGCCCAAAAAAACCTGGATACCGGCAGGTACCATTGACGCAACACACGAAGAATACAGGGCGGCAAAAACTAACGATCCGGACGAAATCAGTAATCAAATCAATCAGAAAATCGCCGAATATCAAAACAACCCTGAAAAACGTCTGTCGACAGCAACTTTGCAAAAAATGGAACTCGATGCGATACCGTTCAATGTCCGTTACAAACTCTCCAACGAATACGCAATGGCCTCGACAGTAACGGTAAAGTACGACGGGAACAAATTCTACTGGGAAATCGATGTAAGTTCGCGTACAGATTCAGTAAAGCCGGGCAAAGACATGGATGGCAATTTCATGACCGAGCAGTATAATCCGGACTGGCACGCCAAAAGAATATTCGCCTGGGACGGCGAAAAATACACCATGTATTCTCTGCCTGTCAATGGCGCGATGGTCGACTCGACCGGTGATGTCCCTCATGCTGTTAACGGGGCGTTAACAGCAGGAGTTATCCCCTGGGGATACGGCCGGTATTCGTATAACGATTTAAGTTCGGCTGACTCAACCGCGGTTGAAAAAATCGTCGATGGTCAAACGCAGATACATCTGACATTTGGTGATTTAGACGGTATACAGTTTCTGTTTGTGCTGGATACCGCAAAGGATTACGCGATGCTGTCCTGCTCGATAGAAACCGACAACGCCGTCATCCTGAAAGAATATTCCAATTATCAGTCGGTTGCGGGCAACTGGGTCCCTGCAACGATATCAATGCAGCGGCTTGATGCTGAAACCAACAAATTATTGGCCAGCGATTTATGGCAGATAACTGCTATAGACGACCAAACGCCCCAGCCGGAGAGCTTCGAGGTAGAATATCAGCCCGATGCACTTGTAGAATATGGCTCTGTTGTTACTGCAAAACCCGCGATGTACAGGTATACCCCATTTGTCGATACAGAGGCCCTTTTGGCCGAAAGACTGACTTTTGCCGCAAACGAAAACACCGTGCCGCAAAACTGCGCAACAGCGTCGCTGAAGTATGCCCTGGCCCAGCTTGGTAGAGAAGTCAGCGATTCAGAGCTTGCCGAACTGGTAGACGAACAAACAGGCCAAAGCAGTCTATATGCAATGAAACAATTCGCACAAAGGCTAGGCCTTCACTGCAGGGCCGTCCAGACAGATATCGAGACTCTTAAGAATCTCGATAATTGCCAGGTAATTCTTCACATTCCCGCCAAAGATCATTTTGTTGTGCTCGAGGGGGTCGATAACAACTTTGTGAGGATTATCGACCTGGCAAGTGACAGGTTCTACTACCACACCGATGTCAGCTTCTTTGGTATGGATTGGACCGAAGGGACGGCCCTGGTGTTGGCCGATAATGCCATCACAGGGGATTTTACTGAAATCAACGATGCCGAACTTGGCCAGATACTCGGCGCAGAAGGCTACACCTGCACGCGAGTGCTCCAGGAATATAATATATTCTTTTGCTCTTATGTCGGAGGGCAATGTGGAGGCAACTATTATATTTACTGGGATCGGTGGGGCTGTGAGTCAGGGGAGAGCGGCAGTTGCGGCACATCATGGATGTACAGGATTTCATACACTCCCTGTATTGAGGACATGTATGACCCCTTCGGTTGTGACGTAACCGGAGAATGGTATCATTATTGGATGCGGGCGTGTGAATGACGCTAACTGGTCGAGGCAAAGCAACGGCAGAGAGAGAGTTTTGAAATATAGAGCAAGTTTTATAAGACCTGTTGACCTATTAATTTAGGTTTTTATCCGCGGGTTTGTAGCCCGTGGAGCAGCGCCTTAGGTGAAATCCGGGCGTGCTGCCGGAGGAGTGAAGGTGCTTTCCTCACCTACCACCTCCGGCACTTTGTATATTTTAAGTAAAAGGGACTTTTTATGCATCAAAATCACGATAGTTTTGTTGAGGCGGTTAACAACAAGCGAAAAGTATTTTTGATCTTTTTTTGTAAAAAAGCCAATAGACACTTCGCCAGTGAATGTATACCGGTGGATTATAACCATGGTGATAAAACAAAAGGTGAATTCGAATTTTATCGTTTCCTGGACGATATGATAAGTCCCAAAGGCAAGCTTTTGACCTTGTCCACCGATAAAATAGTGAAAATAGAAAGCACCACCGCCTCATTCGATAGCAAGGACCTTGCTATCTGGGAAGAAACCGTTATAGATAATCAATTATGATACTCGTTGTTTAAGTAGCGACAGGATTGACTAATTGGCTGGCAGCATTTATGATAACCATCAATGAAACGCCCTGCTTTTACCCTTGTTGAACTGCTGGTAGTTATTGCGATAATTGCCCTTCTTATGGCGATACTGGTACCAGTACTGCAAAATACAAAGTCACAGGCAAAGGCTGTGCTTTGCAGCTCAAATATAAAGCAGTTGACGATTAGCCTGATGATGTATGAAGCCGGAAACAAAACCTTTCCCCCCGGCTTCAAAGACTCTTTTACCCCGCCTCCCGGTGGTTATGCAGGTCTCTTTTCATACGACAGAACGGGCTGGTGGTGGTTTAATTACATTGAAGACCTTTACAGCAAGGCTGACAACAAAAAAAGTATACTTAACTGTCCTTCCAAGAACCTGACAGCCAACAAGCTAAAGAATAATATTCTCTGCGGAAATTATGGCGTGAACCTTTCGATTTGCAAGAGTTCAGCCGGCAGAAAAAGTCTCGCTGAATTTATCGGTAATCCGCTAAGCACAGCAGATATACAACACCCGGCTAAGACACTGTTAATCCTCGACAGCGGCTATGCCATAATAAACTGGTGGCACGCAGCAGATGAGCCTCCTGAACCGCTTGATGATACTACTATAGAAGATACCGCCTACGTCCCGGGGTTGAAAATCAACAAGGAAAAGGAAAGAGCATTGTGGCCCGGCCAGGAAAACGATGCCATAAACGGCCGGCACCCGCACAAAACCATAAACGCCGGTTTTGCCGACGGCCACTGCGCCCGAATAAAGGCCGACAAACTGCTCGTTGAAAAAAGCGGTGACACCTACAAAAATCGCTCCCCCCTTTGGCTGCCGAAGTAACATGGTCTAAAAAGAGACTTTTTTCAGAATAATACGCATCTCGCTATCATCCGGATATTCAACTACATTTACCGATTCCAAGGTGTATTCTTCATTTACAGATGGCTTTACGTACCATTCAATTCTTTGTGGAAATTCTGTCCTGACATCCACAAATGCACGCCATTTTTTGAAAACTACGGACCCATCATAAGCTTTTTCGGTCCATGTCATGTCATAAACTTCGATATTCTCGGCAACAGCGTCTAAGCTTTCATCAGGAATGCGACCCCATTGAGCGTCGGAAGGGATTTCCGCTATATCATAAAACGGCATCAGGCCCAGGTAGCTTTCCGTCTTCCTCTTGATACTGTTGATTGATTCATTGGTTAATTTGATTGTTTCGGTTCCAGTGGCACCGGCATATTTAGTTTTTCTTATACCATTGCCGATATCATATAAAACAGATTCGCTTTCTGTTTTCTTAATATAAACATTTAGTGATCGTGAGACCCACAACTCTTGTTTAGCTTCGGTTTTGTCTGGAGAAAATTTTGTGATATAGACATTCCTGGTGTTTGCGATGGCCTTGTAAATTTTCTCGATGGTAATTGCCTTGGCGATTGGCAAATTCAGCAGCCACACAGCCACTACCAGTATGACCGCGGCGACGGCGACTTTAGGTAAACGTGAGAGATTTATCGCTGAGATTTTCCGCTTCAAGGCGGCGGTAAAATCAATTATCGAGGCAGAAGCCTTATCGCCAACACCCTCCCGGAATTTTGTTACCTCTACTTTTATTGGAAAGCCCGCATAAATATTGTCGGACTCGTCAATCGTTTTGGCTTTGGCGGACCTGTCTATTGTATATATCGTAGCGACACCGGATTCAGGTGCTTCAATAAAGCGGCAGATTGTATTATGCAGCTGCTGCATCCTGGTTAAGCACGTACGGCAGGTATTAAGGTGCGAAGTCAGAGATTTTCTAAACATCGCATACTGGTCGTCAGAAGGGTCAATCCCATAGGGAAAACAATAATCAAAAATATCCGTCGTCGAGACCGAGTTGCACTGAAATTCCGATGCTTGGCCGTCCTGCGACAGAGCATCGTAAATCTTTTGTCGTTTTTCGTAAAGCAGGCCCCTGCAGGCAGGACATTTACACACATGCTTTAACATCTCAGCATCAATACCGGCCCAATCCATAACTGCGACCGCTCTGACAGCCGAAGCTGCCTGTTCGCAACTGATGGTATCCTTAGCAGGTTCATCTGCCAGAAGCCGGCCTAATCGCTGTAATTGTTTAGGATTGAGATTTAGTTGCCGGATTATCTCAAGGTCACCGCGACATTGCTTGCAATTGTCCAGATGCACCGTTACCGGGGTCGGTATTTTGACTTCCAAGGCCGGGTCCAACAGAGAAGGCAGGAATGACCTTGCTGTCCGGCAGGTTACTCGCTTATCAATACAAACGAAATGCTGCTTCAGAGTGGCAATAACAGGAGAACAAGTTTGCCCTGCGTCCGGCCCAAGCTGCACCGAAGCTTTAACCAGTTGAAATCTAAGCCTGTTGGTTTCGGCCTGGCAATGCGGACATTCGTCTATGTGAGCACACATTTTAGCTGGTATGGGCTCGGCTTCCTCAGTGAAGAGATAATCATAATAATACGGTTCAGCCTGTCTGCACAACAAATTAGAATTAGGAGCTATTATTATAACTGCCCCCCTTTACCTTCGAAAAATTGACGGATTTTCTTTAAGCCCCTGCAGATATAACTGCTAACGGAGCTTTTCTTTATATTCAGTTTCTTTGCTATTTCCTGGTTATTATAGTCATCCCTGTATCGCAATATAACAGCCTTTGCTTCGCGAGCGGATAATTGTCCGCTAATGAATTTGAATATTTTATCCACTTTTCCTTTATTTATTATATAGGCGTTTCTCGAACCATTTTTATTGATAAAAAAATTAGGACTTTCCGAATACTTTTTCATCAAAGTCCTATGTTTTTCCACACGACGCAAAGCGTCGATAATATCGTGGATTATCCGTCTATAAAGGTAACTTTCGATATTTTGGATGTCCGGCGGTATCGGATCGGAGACAAGAGAAAGGAAAAAATCCTGGCATAAATCGTCTGCCTGGGCATCATCTTTAACCTTATTGCGAATAACCCTATAAATAAAACCCCCATATTTGGCAAAAACCTCAGCGGCATGGTCTGCTGCACTACTATTGCGGTTTTCGTGAGCCAATGCCATTAAGTTCTTCTCCTGCGGTCTTCAAAATTACAGGGCAAAGCAGGGAAAGTCATGTCCACAAATCAATCCGTGTAAAATTGCTTTTCTTTCTATGAGTATACCCATAATAGTATACAATTGCAAGTAATCCTCGTTCTGCTTCTTGAAAAGCTCATTTCCTTCGATAATCTCAGCTAATGCCTTTGATTTTGTCCAGGCAGGCTAGTATTTGGCTCGCTGTTATCGTTTTTTTTTTTTTGGCATCAATATTCGTTAATCTATAAACGCCTAATATACGTGGGTGAGACAACGAGCAAAAACAGAAACGTAGTTCAAATTACCAGGATTGTCCGTTATTTATACGAACGGCAACTAGTTAATGCGGATGATTTAGCTTGTCATTTCAAGATATCGAAGAGAACAGTTTTTAGATATATAGCGATTATTCGTCGGGCCGGCCTCAAAGTCAAATTTAACCCTACACTTAATACATATCAGTTACATGGGACTCGGATCCTCGTACTTAGAGATAGACATTTCAAACAGTTCAAAAGCCTAATTCCATTTCATTGAATAGTGAATGGTGAGTAGTGAGTAGTATTTAGCGACCAGCGACTAACGGCTGCTTAACCACAGATTAACGCTGATTTGAAACAATAGAAAATAGTAAATAGAAAATAGTAAATGATAAGGGAGTTGTCGTTAAAGAACCGATCCAAAGTGCTTTCAAGCACATAAGTATAGTTGAGCCGTTCCAAGCTAAGCTTGGTTAAAGGTGCCTTAGGCACATACGTATTTAAAGAATCCTCTGTTTGGTTAATGAAATTTTACCTCGCCAGAACGCTTGCGGCCAGCTTACTTGCTACAGGTTAGGGTGAGAGAGTTGGGGTTAAATAAAGTGACTTTTCTGTTGTAATTTGTAATTACTTCTGAAATTTATATAAAGCAATCGCTTGCACTGTATTTTGTCGAATTGCCACAATTAATACATCGATACTTACAGTTAATAAGTTTCATTTTCCTTACATCGTTCTCAATTGGAATATCTATTCCTTGATGCATTCTTTTTCTAAGACTTTCTTTATCCCACTTTTCAATCCTAAGCCCTAATTTCGCGAGTTCATTTTTTGTATAGTGATTCCAAGTATTTCTAGGATAAAGTGTTCGCTTATTTCTGTTTCCACGATAAATTATGTCTCTAGGAAGGCAGATGCCTGTGGGGTTTGTTTGCCCACATATCTTGCACTTCGTGAGTAAATATAAACTATCATCCTTTGGTTTCCCTTTAATTTCCTTAAATGCCCACAAAAATTGTAGTTCTCCGATATAATTTCGTGTTTCCTTGTTCCATTCAAAACCGAACCAGTCAGTTATCGGTTTTTTAGTCTTGGGAACCTTTTTATGTGCTTTAAGTATTGAATCGGAAATTTTTTCTATCAAATTCAGATTCAGCAGAGAGGGTGAAGAACCTATAATCCAAATACCTGAGGTATGAATGAAGCTGATAACTTCATGAGCTTTATTAGTATTCTTAATCGACCAACGGTTAACTACTGGCTCACTTATTAAAAGTCTATGGAAAAGCTTTGCGTAGCTGACGGCATAACTCCATGGATGAACATCTCCACCTTTTTTTACAAAATCTAATAATTGGGGATACTTCTTTCTGACAGAATCCGACCCATATTCATAGCACAAAACATTTGCGACACATTTGTGTAGAGATCTTACAAATAACTCTGTGGTGACTACAAAATTTGCATCTGTAAAACGAATATTACCGCCATCACGTGTTATCTTTGTAGTATACGCTTCGTATTTACCCGAAATATTACTTCTTTCTTTTTCCTTTCTTATTTTATCTTTTTTATTTCTGATTTTTCCTTTTATATTCTTATCTGCCTGAAACGCATCTAACATGGCTGGATGCCCTCGTTTAAGAGCTTCGTCTAAAAAACCAAGTTTACTATTGCATTTTTTACATACAGATCCTGCTGGAAGTTTTTTTTTGCCTCCTATGGCTTCTGAGAAAATATGTTCTCTAGCGATATTTTCTGAAGTGTTTTTCCCGCACCACAAACAAGTCAAATTTAACTTTTCTGTATTTGTCAATTCCGCAATAGTCCCCAATTTTTCTAGCACACCCCCGCACTTGCCATCAGAATAAGCTTATGCTGAAATTTATCTACCTGCATCTTTTGCAGCTTTTTCAACCCAATCGGCAAATTTATCATGATTCCATGTATAAACTTTACCATGATTGCTAATCCATTTCGGGCCGTACTTTGTCTGATTTGGCAGAAGTATGCCAAGGATGCCCTTGTTGTCAGCTAGGCTTTTTTTAAGTTCGTATTTGCACCATGGCCGGGTAGAAGTATGCTCACCAATTAGGAAGCAAGTAACACCAGTGTTGTCAAGGCCATCGTCTATTAATTTTTGAATAGCGGTCTTACCTTTAGTTTTTGCGTCTTCCCAAAGGGAAGCATCATAAAATCCGGTTTCCGCTGTTGGTTTGAACTGCCCTGAGTTGCGGACAATGTTGGCATTCATAATGTCAGCATAATGAAAACTGAAAAATACTTTTCTGGCCATTTCATACTCCTTTGATTAGATTAATTGACTTTTAAATAGATAAATATTCCGATCAACATAATAATGACTGGTAAATACAATCTCCAAATTGTTGTTGACAAAAATACATTCCAATAACTATACTTCTTGCACCTTTTACTTGTGTATAAATCTGGTCTCATGGCAAACGGTTTCAAATCAAACGGTTTTCCTGAAATACCTGCCACATCATTGTATAGACCCCGGAATTTACGTTCTTGTGTCAAATAATACGCATCCAAGAACCAGAATATGAGAGCCGGGAATATGCCCACAAGTATAAAGCATTCTTTTTTTGTTGACGCGTATAATGCTAAAGTCGCCGATACTAATGTTATAGCCCACCCTTTGATCTGAAAAGAATTGGTATTCATCCTTGTTATTACATTCTGAATGAACTCCAAATGTTTTAATTTGTCGGGTTCCATCTTTATTCCTTTCAACTTTTAGTTTCTCTGTACCTCTGTCGCTAATTTTTTTCTAACATCACGCTTATAATGGCATGAGGTAAACTTACAATAACTCATAGTAATTTCTTTAAGTTATCCCAATTCCAAGTATACAACCGTCCGGCATTAGGGACAGCAGTGTAATTGCCATCCTTGTAACCCATGACCTGAACGATGCGAATTCCGTTCCGCCGGGCGATTTCAACTTCTTCCAGAACACCCGGTGCTTTGTGGGTTTCGGGCCCAACCATGACCAGAACCAAATCTGAATTTTCGATCTGACGCTCCGTCCGAACTTCCCAAACT
>SDBV01003743.1_pt1 | contig 22215 bp, 12 predicted proteins | sample 2277081 | NCBI WGS metagenome assembly SDBV01 (sample SAMN10402039, study PRJNA504765) | marine sediment metagenome | isolation source: marine sediment core GS10_PC15, 223 cmbsf | place: Arctic Ocean: Southern Knipovich Ridge | collected 2010 | reverse complement strand
CTGCTGATGGTAAAAACATCCGATCTCCCTGAATAATAGGGATTTTCAAATTCAGCCGGAAGGTTATTATCTGAATACGCTTCGACATAATAATTTCCTATTTCCAGCTCAATGGTATCCGGCATTTCCGAAGCATTCTCAAAGCTCATGATTTCTGTGCCGTCTGCACTGTAGACATTGACATTGAAATCTTCAGTCCGGGGTATGGATTTTAACTGGTTGCTCACCTCATTAATACTCAATGACAAACCAATGTTAACCTGGAGGCTGCCGGTTTCACGGGTGGGACTGAATTCATTTTTCTGACAGGATATTAAACTGATCCACATCAAACAAACCATTAAAGGATAAAGAGTTTTCATAGCTAATAATTTTTTGGTTAAGATTTTGAAGTAATTATTGCTTAATGTTGATTAAGGCAAATAATCAGCCTGATCCATCGTATTATTTTTATTCTACCGATACGAGGGAGAGGTGAAAAAGTGAATCAAATGATTTAGGAATACTGAAAGGGAGGGAACCTGGCCTCCATTATGGATATGTTTTCAAAGATATCCTGACCCGCAATTATGTATTGGAGTTTGTCAGTCTGTTTCGGGCTGAAACTATATTTTAATAAAGATTTTTCGCTTGTACAACCAGTAACAAATCAGCCACAGGGCAAAAGAGGCCAGGGAGGCTGTGATCATTCCAACCCAAACTTCACCTGCCCATCCAAAAAAAGTTGCGGGTAAGGGTTTAAGTATACTGTTGATCATGGTTGCACCGCCCATATGGGCAAACAGGTATATGAACAAGGGATTCATACCTACAATTGCAAAAAACTTAACGCCCCGCCTCATCTTCAGGACGTCAATCAGGTAGTAGGACAAAGCCAGGGCAAGCAATGTCCATCCGCCGCTTGCAAATACAAAGCTGCTGGTAGATATTCTTTTTATGATAGGGGTTACCGGATTCAGGCCATATCCGATGGCCAGAGCGATTGTGCCGGCAAGAATCAGGATGATTAATTTTCTCTTTTGGGTTTTGCTGCTCATCAGCAACTGACCTGCAAGCACGCCCCATATTGTATGTGCAGTTGTTGAAATAGCATTGATGGAGACCCAATGTCCCTTTGAAAGGTTACCGGAAATTAGAAGATCAAACCAGGCACCGAAATTTTTATCTGCTACAAAGGGCTGGTTGAATCCATCCACCCAGAACATGCGGTAAATAAGTTCCATCCCAAGGATAAGGGCCAGGGAAAAGGCAAGTTGGAACCATGCTGGCTTTCTCATGATAAGGAAAGAAATCAGAATGGTTACAGAAAGCTGGGAAAGAACATTTTGAAAGTTGAATACAATTATTCCCAGGCGCTGGCAGTACAGCCACCATCCCAGGAACAGAAGAAGGAAACAACGAATCAGGATGTGCTTTAAAATCGCTCCGTGGGAGTCTCCCTTTTTAATTCTATTTGCGTAGGAGAATGGCATTGCCACTCCCACAATGAACATGAAGAAGGGCTGGATAAGGTCCCAGAAACGCAAACCTGCCCAGGGATGATGGTGAAATTGTGTACCCAGTCCATAAATGAAAGTACCTTCAAAATTTGCGGCGGTTAAAAAGTTGAACAAATGGGTAAACTCAATTATAAGTAGAAACATGGTGAATCCACGGAAAAAATCCAGTGACAACAGCCTGGATGAAGTATTATTATTCATTTTAATCAAATCCTCCGTACCACTTGATTGTGTTGTGACGGTAGATTTTGTCAATCACCTGGCGGGGAAGTTTCAATCCATTGAATTCACCTTCAATAAAGCGACTGGTCATGGGATTATCGCTTACCAGATATTCCCAGTCCCTCGACCAGTCACGTTGCATACGCGCGTACAGGTCTTCAGGGGAGGTACTTTCCCTTTCAGCCATGTCGGTACCATAGAGTATTCTGTCCTGGTAACTGATGAAGAAGTTCCTGACCCTTTCCCTGTCCTGGAGAGTCTGGTAAAAGAGATTTCCCATCCTCGCGGACATGTCGACTGCTGCATTCGGAAAATCATCCAGGAAGCGGGCAATTTCATCAACGCTCCATTCCAGGCTTGCAAGGTGACAACCAATAAAGGTCAGCTCGGGATTCTTCCGCATCATTCGCTCACGGGCCATCATTTGTTCCTCATAGGATGGCAGTTCAGGGTGCAGGTACATATGGTATTCAGGATGGCTCGTAAAATAACCTCTATTGTTTGAAGTTACCATTTCGTCGATCGGCAACCAGCAATCCCGTGGCTCTCCGAGGTGAGCTACCAGTGGTATTTTTAATTCGGTCAGATGACTGAATATACTATCAAATTTAGGATGGTCAATCATGACGATCTTACCGTTCTTATCCCTGAATTCCATGCCGATATTCTTCCAGACTTTAACTGAGACTGCCCCCTCTTCCAGGCAGGAATCAATCCATGATATAGTCTTGTTTGTCCAGTTTTCATCGTCCCAGTTATCAAGGCAGAAGGTGGTAGTGTACTCAAAGTTATCCAGGTGTAATCTTTTCTCTTTATTGAGTACTTCATTTGCCGAATACACCCTGTCGCATTCCGCGGAGAAGGTATTGATGACAAGCAACCTGAAGTTGTCCTTTGCTGCCAGCTCAACCGCCGAACTTTCGCCGTTATAGATGTGAAAATGTGCATCAATTTTAGAAACATCAGGATAATCCTCAAGGCTATAATACTCCTGCTGGCAGGATATCGTTACCAGGGATATGGAAAGGAAAAGCAATAGAGTGAGTTTCATTTTTTTAATAATCTTGGTTGGTTAACAATAGATAAATATCGCAGTTTTTTTTTAATCAGTCAATTCAATAATATTTTTTTCAACGAGATACTGGATACTTTTGTGATGGTTCTCAATACATTCTTCTTTGCTGTCTGCAGCCAACAGTTCCAGGGCTGCGTAAGTAACGTTGCCGGCGGCCATCAATTCAAATATCCTCTCAAAAGGAAGTTGATTTTCCATAAGAATGGGCTGGAAATTATCCATTGCACCACATTTAAGATGGGTGGTAAACCATCGACCGGGGATCGTCCCTAAATATTCAGCTACGGCTCCGGGATCAGCAACTCTTCTGCAGGAGGACAGGAACGGATTGGCAGTATCAAACTGAAGTCCCACCATAGAGGTCCCGGCAAAAAAATCAACAAGTCCCAATTCATCTCCCTGACCAAACCAGGGTTCAACTATGTTCTCAAGAATCAACTGGACGCCCTGCTCTTTTGCTACTGCTGCACTGGAATCTGCGTATGCTGTTATATGATTCAGTTCCTCACGGGTCCATCCCCTCTTGTTTTCATCAGCAGCAAATTCAGACCAGGACAGGATCGATCTCAGGATACCTGGCTCACCGAAAACAACAGTATTGCGTACACCCCGGTCAAAAACTCCCTGGAAATCGGGATCGAACAGGTCTTTATGAATTTCGTAAATGACTTCAACATTCTTTTTATTCGCGTAGCTGGCAAGAACACTGCAGTCCTCTTCACTGAGCTCCGCTGATGGGTCCCGTAACTCAATAAATGCAAAACCTTCAGCAGAAGCAAAATCCAGTATTTCTTTAAGATTATCCACGCCCAATGGCATGGCTTTCAGGAAATTCTGGGTGGAGAATCCGAGTTTTATGCCCGGATATTTTTCGGATACCTTCATTGTTGATTATATTTGATGGGATATAAAAAAAAACGGTAACCTGAATATAAGGTTTTTATACTAAATCTAATCAATCATTTAAGCAATTTGATATGTTTAAAACAAATCTAAGAAAGGAAATATCTGGTACTAATTCCTCAGAAATGAGCCGCGTCATCCCCTTATCCATCATGACGGTTTGTCTTGTCTTTTTGCTGGGGTATTCGCCCGGCATCCGGGCACAATCGACATCATTTGATTTGAAGATTGAACAGGTCACCTTCGGAACGAAACATCATTTCTTCGGGTATATCGGGCAATGCCAGACGATTCCCTGGAATGCCTCAGGCAGGTATATCCTGGGACTCGAGATCGACAGAATTGACCGTATGCCCAAACCCGGGGAAGCCGCTACAATAATCCTCATTGACACTCGAGACAACAACAAGATTATACGAGTGGACAAAACACATGCATGGAACCCTCAACAGGGAACCATGTTCTACTGGAACCCACTGGCCGCAGAAACTCAGTTCTTCTTTAATGACAGGGACGTGGAAACGGGCAAAGTATTTACGGTCATTTATGATATCGAAAAGAAGAAACGAGTACGCGAATTCCGGTATGATGATACTCCCATAGGCAATGGAGGAGTGGCTGCCGATGGTTCGGCGTGGTTAGGAATTAATTATGGACGCCTTGCAAGACTGCGTCTGGTAACCGGTTATCCGGAAGCATTGGACTGGTCTAAAGATGAAATCGCCCCGAAGAACGATGGAATATTTATTATAGACATCAAAACCGGTGAGAAACGACTACTGGTGTCCTATCATCAGCTCGATGAGAAGTTAAGGGAGCTTAAGCCGGAAATGGAACACAGCGGCCTGTTCATAAACCATACTCTTTGGAATCGGGATGCCGATCGGGTATATTTCTATATGCGAGCCGGATGGAGCGACAAACCAGGGAGTAGGGTTAATGTACCCTGTTCAATTTATTCCAACGGAAAAGGCTTGACCCTGCATGAAACATTTATCGGAGGGCATCCGGAATGGGCGGAAGGAAACCTGGTCATCGGAAGTGCTATAGACAAGGATGATGGTAAGGCCAGACAGGTTTTATACAACGTTGATACCAAGAAAATAACCGGGCAATTGGGTAATCCTGATATTTTTCCCAAACCCGGAGGGGATGTCTCTCTTTCTCCGGATGGCAACTGGTTTGCAAATGGGTATGGCAAATCCAATGAGAATTATTACGTGGTCTACAGGAGGAGCGACAGCGCTTTTGCCAGGAGTGAAGGGATTGACAAAGGATCATACAGCGGAGATATCCGAATAGACCCGGCCCCTCGCTGGAACCGGACCAATGATGCCATCCTTGTTCCTGGGATTACAGAGAATGGAACCCGGCAGATGTTTATAATTAAGGTGATTTCTCCCTGAGGATAATCCGGGGAGAAAGCGATCTTATTTAGTATAAGTCATTCAATCACTAATTTCCCTCTGTAGATTTTTGGTCCCCTTAACTCAATGAAATACAGTCCCGGTTTAAGATCAGCTCTCCTTACAACATATTCTGACGTAGTGATTCCATCCTTTATTCTATATACTTTTCCTGAAAGATCCGTCAAAACTATGCTGTAGGACTCCCTGGAAGGATTAGGAAAACTGATGGTAGTTGATTGACTGAATGGATTTGGGAAGAGCTTCAGATTTCCTGCACCGACCTTATCCAGTCCCGTGGGAATAATATAGATGGAGAAGGGAACCTCACAATAGTTACCGGCTCCATCGGTTGATCGTATACGAACCGTGTATTGGTTTTTTCTCTCAAAATCGAATGATTCAGAGGCAAGCAGCAGGTCTCCCATAAGAGTGAAGCTGAAATTGTCATCATCTCCATCTCCGGGTACGAATTGGTAGGTATGCGTGTCTATTGAATCTTTATCCTCTGTGATTAGTTTACCGACCATTGTTCCAGGAAGTTTTCCTTCTGCTATGGAATAACTGGTCAGGATTATGGTATCGGGAGGAAGCTGACCAGCTTTAAGTTTATTGTTATCCATATTTGAGAGTGAATGCTGGTACGGTCCTGTCCCGGCTTTCTTCCCGATTCCAGATGGTACACATGGATCAGGCTTCTCCACCGCGATCCTATAGTAAAGATCTCCACTTGATGGTTCCGGATCCGTCCATGAATTAAGACTTGCTGACAATGAGCCCATGGGATCAAAATTCAGTCCAGTGCTACTTCTGTAGATTCTATAAGTCTGATAATCAAACCCATAATATCTGTCCCACTGCAATTGAGTTGTATTGAATTCAGGATTTGTTGAAACGATCAGGTGGACAGTTTTGTGAGGACTACAAAGGTCGATATCCGTTTCATTTTCTGCTGTATCGATGGCAGTGATCTTGTAAAGATATGCCTGAACAGTTGGATCTGCATTTGTATCGACAAATACGCTAAGATCATCATATGGAATAGTTTCCAGAAGGTCATAAATTCCGGCTGCCACACTTTCCCTGTAGACATTGTATGCCATTATGGGAGCAATGGAATTCTTTTCCCACACCACAAGATTATTACCTGTGGTTTCAGATATGGTCGCCATGCAGATTTTCGGGGCAAGGAAGATTGTGGACGGTGATGTAGAATCCGTCCCGCAGGAATTGGAAATGACACAGGTGTAGATACCTTCATCCGAATAATCTGGCTCTGACAGGGTGTACTCGGAAGCAATTGCATCAGGGACAGGAATCCCGTTTTTATTCCATTGATAGAAAAGGGGCGTTGTACCTGCAACATTTACTTTGAGTGTGAATGGTTTGTCTGGTTCCAACCATTGACTTGCCGGTATGGTAAGTATCTCAGGTGCTTTTCTGACTACCAGGTAGACCTGGTTGCTGTTTACATTTCCATAGGCATTGCTGATGATACACTGGTAGTTCCCCTCATCCTGAAGAGTCACTGAATCATACTGGAAAGTTGGATATACAGCACCCGGAATATTCTCCCCGTTTTTTTGCCACTGGTAATTGACCGTATCCATGGTTTGGATCTGCAGTAAGATAGTATCACCTTCACAGGCTATCTGATTCCCTGGCTGATCAATTATTACAGCAACCTCATCCTGGTTCTCCGCGGCCCCGATATCTACCCTTAGATTATGTATTCTTGGGTTTGAATAAATGTCCTTCAAAGGTAAAATCAAGCCATTTGTATCCTCCATTCCCGCATTAATGCTGCCGGAAACTGGTTGCAATGAAAAATCTGCATTTATAGCTTCTATATCTGATCCCGGACCGGAAGTCGGATTTGTGAAATATGGTTCCGTCTGGATGTTATTTTCGAATGGAAAAATTGGCGAACCGCCCGGCCCGCTATTAATTCCATCCATACCATTTTGAATGTTACAATTGTAGAATGACGGCACAGAAAATCGATAATCAAAAAATATTTGACTCTGGCTATTGTCTGCATTTCCCCGGATAAGGTTATTGATAAATAAGGGACTCGAATTATTCAGGCTAATCCCACCGGCATCAACCTGCGCGTTGAAGCAGATTGTATTATTGATTAGACGGGCATTATCAGACGACTGGATCTCTATCCCTCCACTATGGACTGCTGTATTATTACATATGATATTACCAATTATATCTATGGATCCGGAAGCAGAATTCCCTTGCAGGCAACTGATGCCTCCTCCCGTGTCCAGGGATTTATTGTTGATTATCCTGTTATTCCTGATAATCCCGTAAGTTCTGTACATGAGAATACCAGCCCCCGAACCTATGGAATTAGAATTCCGGTATATCAGATTGTTTTCAAGGGATACCCTTGATCCATCACAGTATATTCCACCCCCGCTTGAGGCTGTGTTATAAGAAATCTCACAATTCCTTATTATTATGTCCGAGTTTTCAATAAACATACCTCCTCCTAGTCCCCCAGTATTATGTGAAATGGTGCAGTTAAGAAGAATTGGTTCAGACCTTACTACAAAGAACCCACCTCCCCCTTGTGATATGTTATTACTGATATTACAATGCTGCAGCCTTATCCTGGAAAAATCATATATCCCTATTGCACCCCGGTTTTCGGGGTCATTCTCATCCGTGTCTTTTGTAAATTCAATGCTGCAATATTCCAGGACGCTGGTGTCATTGTCAGACATATCTCCGCTTGAATTATTGAACCTGATCCCGCTCCAGCCACCGTCGGTCACAGTGTCAATTGAAAACCCGGATGTATCATAAGAGGTAAAAACTATTGGATATTTTTTTGTCCCCGGTGCGTAAAGTGTTCCAAGTACCTCAATGCCAAAATGACCCTGGAATTCAACCCTGGTGCCCGGAGCAATGGTTAGGATCTGGTCATCTTCCACAACTACATCTCCTGTTACCTTGATGGTGTCGGCGATCAGGAGGGTATCTTTGCTTATGCTTCCTTCAATTGAAATGCACCGAATGTGAATTTCAGATGCCCCTATATCGATACGTCCGTGTTTAATTCTATCGTCCCCGTAAACATCCAACTCTGGGAGATTGTAATTATCGATTGAAGGTGTCCCCCTGTTCAGGCAATTAGAGCTGGTATCCAGCGCCCAGTTAGCCGTTAATCCATCAAATCCATTGCCGGACCCTGCACTGGGATTAATGAAAGAAGGATTTGTTTCCAGGACTTCATAAAACTGTCCCTGGTAGTTGCCACTGATCTGACTGATGCCCCCCTGGATCACACTATAAGAAATATCCGGATTGGATATTCCCCCTACCGTATAGAGCTGTGAGCCGGGACCGGCATCATTCTGTGTATTTCCCCAGAGAATATTATTCACAAACTCCGGTTTTGCATCCTGGAGAACTATTCCACCGCCTATATCACCTGAATGGTTATTTGCAATGGTATTGTTGAGAAGCATCGGACGGCAATTAGCAATGATCATTCCACCACCATCAATTTTGCCAGTATTATTGATAAGAAGATTATTTATCACCTGCTGATTACCTTCATTAATATATATAGCCCCTCCCGAATTGGCAGTGTTATTGGAGAAGACATTATTTTCAATCCTGTCAAGGGAGCCATTGGAATATATTCCTCCTCCATTTGTAGTTACCCCCCCGGGAACAGGTTCAATTTCCTCAGTTTCATTATACGCAATTACATTATTCCTGATTGTGTTCTGTGAATTGAGGGAACCGATCCCGGCTCCTATGGTGGCCTTATTATATTTTATAGTATTATTTTCAATAACAGCTGCACTCTGCCAACAAAAAATACCTCCTCCTCCGGTGACGTGTATGGTTTCTTCTTCCTTGGTACTGAATACTATGTTATGATGAATATAATTGCCTCTGATCAGGGGCTTTGAATTAAAACTGACTATGCCTCCTCCACGGACATAAGCCATATTGCTGTCGATTTCATTGTTAATGATTTTTACATCAGCACCGGATCCGCAGGTGATCCCACCGCCATTGTGTAATGACATATTATGGCTGATCCGGCAATTTGATATCACCAGTCTTGAAAATTCCCTAACAATGATGGCACCTCCTGAACGAGTGAGCTCAATGACAGTGCTGTCAAAATTTTTCGAATATTGCAGAATGCAGTGGGATAAAAAGGAGGTGTCGTTATCATTCATTTCTCCATTAACCGCTTGAAACAATATTGAGTTCCATCCCCCGAGGGTGGTATCGTGGTTGCTGAACCCGGTTGTATCATGGATGGTGAATGTGATTTTCTCATTTGGTAACCCAATTGCCAGCAAAGTACCACCGATATGAAGATTATAATGTCCCTGAAACTCCACGAGAGTTCCCGGGTTGATGGTCAGGGTAATATCGTCTCTGATTTCCAGATTACCTTTCACTCTGACTGTATCGTACGACCAGACAGTATTCTCAGTTATTGATCCGGATACTTCAATGGAGGTTGGTTGTGCTGATGCGGAATTAATTGTGAATAGAGATAAACAGATTGTGATTGCAAACTGCAATGCAGACATGCGAACTATCATTGCTGGAATACTATGGTTTAGGTGCAAAATATGTAGAATGAAAATGATACTATCCTGAAAATCCCTCTTTTGGGAAACCCTTAACGAATACATAGAATCATCTAACAAGATATTCCAATATATTCAGAATGTCAAATACCTGGATCCAGGTGTAGTTTATCCTACTGTGATCACCATCCGAAAAATGAGTTATTTTAGTGGAGATTTTGAACGATCAATTATTAGAAAATATAAGGTGGCCTACAAAACGTCAAATTTTAAGTCTTTAGATCCAATTGTTCCTTCATGTAATAAGAAGATGTACAATTCACTTGAGGATGCCCAGGATATTATCCGGTATATTAAAGAAAACCGGGCGGTAAGGGACTTGGAAGCATATGAATGCACGACCTGTGGTATGTGGCATTTAACAAGTAAATCAAAGTAATACAATTTAAAAGAATCCACCTGGCTTATTACAAGAGAGAAGAAGCAGCTACTCCGTATTGAACATTCCGAGAATTTTCAAAGCATTTTTATTATACAATTTCTCCAGTACATCATCTGGTAGATGGATGCCATAAATCATCCATCGAGCCTGGAGATGATGGCCTCCCGAAGGATCGATATACTCATCGTCGGTTTCAAGAAACCGGTAATATATCCTGTAGGATTCTGCGTTGGGAGATGTATCCGTCCCAAATAATACACGGTCCTGGTAACGGATTATAAACTTCCTGGCAGTATAGGGCTGCCGTCCAAGATCAGAGATCCGGGCATCAATATCCACATAAAAATTGGGGTAAACATCGAGCCAGTTTGCCACAATGTCCAATTCCTCAGGCAGGGTACCCATATGTGCTCCTATAAAAATGGTATTGGGATGCCTGGCAAATACCCTGTTGCGCTGCGCCAGTATCTCTTCTTTGGATGGAAATTGATCACCATAAAACGACCAATTGGGATGTGCCCCCAACTCATCATATCTCTCATTGAACTTATCGACCGGAGTAAAAAATGCTTTGGGATCTGAGACATGAATCATCACAGGGATCCTTAATTCTCCGCACTTTGCCCATATGGGATCAATCCGCGGATCATCAACCTGAACAATCTTGCCGCTTTTATCTTTGACCGTAAGTCCAAGATTCTTGGAAATTTTCAATCCTCTGACACCCATTTTTACTGCTTTTTCAAGCCTTTCAGCTTCTTTCGCTCCAAAGCCAGAGTCATCAATTTTACTGAAATCCGGGCGAAAAAATATTATAAATCTCTCTTTCGAAACGGATTGCGAGACTTCCAGATGTTCTTGATAGAAATCATCTTTTGACCTTCCGTCCAGGCTGACACATTTCCACACGCCTGCCTTATCCATTTCTTCAAGATACTGTTCAGTATTTTCAAGATTTCCGAGGTGGTTGTGAATATCGATAACAGGAAATTTGGGCTTTAATACTTTTGTTTCTTTTACTACCAGTTGGCTTTGTGGGCTCCAGTCCAGAAGCTTAAGATCTCCTGACTGAGCTGTGATAATACCAGGTGCAATAAGAAAAATCCAGCTCGCATACAGTTTAAACATTCGCATCATATTTCTTTAAGTAAAACTTATAGGTGGCTGCTTTTCCCATTTACCTCTTGTAAAATCTGGGAAGCTTACCGATTGGCCCTTATTGGCCACTGACATCTCGGATAAAGGTGAAACAGCGCTGCTTGTTACAGAATCGTAAACATCGAAAAATGGCATTTTTTCTTCACGAAGAGCTTTTGCAAGCAGATGCCAGGTCAGTGGTGTTACTTTTCCCTGGCCTCCATGTCCCCGGATGGAACTCTCTCTTGCGGCAGGATTGTAATTTTCTACCAGTGGGTGCCTGTATTCCTTGAGCCACGTTTCGGCATCTTCCCACTGATGTGATTCCGGACTAATTCCATCCACATATATATAGGGCCCTATACCACGGCTACGAATAAATACGCCTTTAGATCCCTGAACCCTGTAAATACCTCTTGGATGAGGTGTATTGGTATCAAAATTCAGTGTTATGAGTTTGCCCTTCATTGTGCGTATGAGGCTGACATTGGTATCACCCTGAGCCATATTTTGTGTAGCATAGGGATGAGAACTTCCAAATTGCTGTTCGGTATATTCATTGAGCATGGCGGCGCCTGAGCTCACAGAAACAAGATAATCCAGCCTGTCACCATGATTTATATCCATCATGGCCATCATCTTGTTCATGGGGTGATCAGGGTAAAGATTCCCGTTTCGGTCGACGGAATGTTGCAAGCGCCAGGGTTCCTCTTCCGGATTGAATTTTACCATCCTCAGGTCGTGCACATAGCCGCCTACAATATGTATGATATCACCCAGTACACCCTGTTGTATCATATTCAAAACTGCCATGGCATAATCCGACTCTATCAAAGCCTGTTCAAGTGCAAGGGTTGCCCATTTGCCCGTTTTCTCAGAAGTTTCCACTATCTCCCAGGCTTCGTCGAGGGTAAGAATGATGGGTACTTCAGAGACCGCGTGTTTACCGTTATTCATGGCAGCCAGGCATACCTGCGCATGCCATTTCCATGAAGTTGAACATATCACAACATCCAGGTCTTCCTGTTCACACATTCTTACGAATTCGGTATCGGTTTTACCATATAAAGCCGGAGTAGACTGCCCGGCATCTTCAATCCATTTTTTAGCCCGGTACAGAGGAGTATCTTTAATATCACAAATAGCCGGAACCACCACTCCTTTAATTCCAAGTGCCGCATCAAGATGATAGGATCCGCGATTTCCGACACCCACAAAGCCTATTCGCAGTGGTTTTTCTTCATTTAAATAAGACTGGGCCATTCCCAGTTGGGAAAACGCAAAGCCTCCGGCTGCGGCAGAGGAGACCTTCATAAAATTCCTGCGATCGATTTTATTTTTCATTTTCGTGTGGTTTTATATAAAGATACTCAATTTTTTATGCACATTCCTATGCAGATAAGTTGAGTTTATATTGTAAACAGTATTTCAATAACTCAGAAAATATCCTTAAGTTGCTTTCCGGGAACAAGCCAGTATTGTATTTTACAAAATGAGACATAATAATGGTCTTCTATAAAAACAAGAAATTTTTAATTCCCCTGGTTTCTATTCTTTTCATTTTGTTAGTCTGTGGTGCTATTTACTTCTCACCCATAAAGCAACTGCTAATATTTTTACCTCAGGTAACAAAGGAACGGGTAGGTACTTTTACAAATCTTCAACCTGAAGCACAAAAAGGAGCTCATTTTGTGGGATCAGCAAATTGTGCCGAATGTCACCAGGATATTTATGATAAGCAATCAGCTTCGATGCATACAAAAATGATCCAGGATGTAAAAAAGGATCCTTCAGTTATTGTAGGGGATTTTACAACCCTTCCGGTGGATGCTGATTTCGAATTAAAAAATGTAGTTTACACTATAGGTGGAAAATTCAAGCAGAGATATATGTTGAGAAAGGACAGGGATGGGAAAGAAGATTATATCATAGGAAATTACCAGTGGAATACTGAAAATTCAAATTGGCAATCCTACAAAGTCTTCAATGACTGGTATCATGATGCCTGGCCCGAAGACAATAAGCAGATACCTACTTCACATACATGCGATGGTTGTCACTTTACAGGGTATATGAGTACACAAAAAAGAGTTGAACCAGCAATTCATTGTGAAAATTGTCACGGTCCGGGAAGCAATCATCTCGAAGATCCCGTAAAGGAAAATATCTATATGGCAACAAGGCAGGATCCCATCCGTTCAATGGAGGTCTGTTTGCAATGCCATATGAGAAATGTGGATAAGCGACTGGATAGCACGACCATGGCCGATTTGTATGGTATTATTAAAGATTACGCCGAAGGATTTGAGCCAGGAATGTCTCTGGTGAAGTATAAAAAAGCCATGCCTTATCAGCCCGGGATTAATGATGCGAAATTTTACGGTAATGGTATTGGGTATAAAAATCGAATGCAGGGTAATGAGTACGTGCAATCGGCCATGTACAAGCACGGAATTACCTGTATGAATTGTCATGATCCCCATACCGTTGACAATACAGCACAGACTCCAAGAGGGGACAAATTTTGTATGTCCTGCCATAAAATGGGTTCACCGATCGGACCTCATCAATCAACCTTAACAGCCCACACGAAACATGAACCTGAATCCACTGGATCTTCCTGTATAGAATGTCATATGCCTAAAACCGGAAAACACACCGGTAAATCACCCACAACAGTAAGAACTCACGTATTCAGATTTATTTATCCAAAAGAAAGCCTGGAGTATGGTGTAGCTAATGCATGTAATAATTGTCATACTGATAAAACCCTTGAGTGGAGCGATAAAAAACTTATTGAATGGGGCATGACCACCTGGGAAAGACATTAGCCAGAGGGATAACTGTTTAACGTCAAATACACCTGGACAGATTTACCTATAAATTTAAGAGATACTATTTTCATTGTTGTAATAATTGACAAACAATTCAATACTTGCTCGTAACTCATACGGGAAAAAGTGGTTCTCCTATTTCACTAATACTTTTAATATGCTCAGGACCGATCCTACAACATCCTCCGATAATATCAGAACCTAATTCTAGCCATTCTTTCGCCATAGCTGCAAATAAATTTGGATCTGCTATGCCCATCCAAGTTTTACTTTCAGCATTATAAACTTCTCCTGAATTAGGATACACAACTATTTTTTTTAGGCCAGATCTTTTTTTTATAGATTTTATTAATCCAGAAATATATTTGGGGGCAGTACAATTAACGCCTATGGCAAAGACTTTTGGATGTTTGGCAAAAAATGCGGTACATTCCTCGATGTCTGTCCCGTCATTGAGATGATGTTCATCTTTACACGAGAAGGACATCCAAGCTGATTTTTTAGTCTCCTTCAAAATTTCTGCCAGAACCTTAGCTTCTTGAAAACTTGGGATAGTTTCACAAGCAAAAAAATCTGCATTAGAATTATCTAATGCTCTAATTCTGGATAGGTGGAATGCTCTTAACTTTTCATCTGAAACGCCATAATTCCCATGATATTCAGAGCCATCTGCTAAACAAGCACCATATGGGCCAATACTAGCTGCAATAAAAGGTTTAGCTCGATTATTCCCTGATGTCATAAATCGTTTTATTGCTGTCTCTGCCAAGTGAACCGATTTCAGTATATATGATTCAGCTGTAGTTCGATCGTATCCAATGGCCATGAATCCAGGGATAGAAGCCTGATAGCTTGAAGTGATAATGCATTGAGCACCAGCATTAAGATAATCTAAATGCACATTAATGATTGCCTCCGAGTCGGATTCCAACATCTTAGCAGACCATAACTTTTGATTTAAATTACACCCTTGTTTTTCCAACTCATTAGAAAGCCCGCCGTCTATTAGCAATGGATACTTAATATTCATTTAATAATTATGTGATTATTCTATCACTATTTTCCCTCTGTAGATATTAGGGCCTCTCAGTTCAATGAAATATAATCCTTCCTTAAGATTGCCTTTCTCCAGCACGTATTCTGATGTACTAATATCATCCAAAATCCTACATACCTTTCCTGAAAGACCAATCAATACCATCTTGTAGGGCTTTTCGGATGGATTTGGGAAGCTGATGGTCGTGGATTGACTGAATGGATTTGGAAATGCTTTAATCGCCCCTGAATGAATCACTGCTAGTCCCGTCACCTCATCTACATCGATGATGTTTATTATGAAAGGTACTTCGCAGTAATTTCCGCCTTCATCGGTTGATCGTATACGAACAGAGTACTGGTTTTGTGTTTCATAATCGAAGGATTCTGAGGCGAGGAGCAAGTCACCTGAGATTGTGAAACTAATATTGTCGTCGGATCCATCACCCGGTACAAACTTATAAGTATGTGAGTCGAGCGAGTCTACATCTTCTGTGAATAATTTACCTACGACCATACCAGGAAACATCTCCTCCTCGATGGTATTACTGTTAATTGTAATAGTATCAGGAGGTAGCTGGCCAGATTTTAACTTGTTATCATCCATATTGGAAAGGGAATGCTGGTAAGGCCCGGTACCAGCTTTTTTACCGTTCCCCTCAGGGATACAGGGATCTGGTTTCTCGACAGCTATCCGATAGAATAAATTTCCAGTTCCGGGATCGGGATCTGTCCATGAGTTCAAGCTTGAAGACATTGAATGAACCGGATCGAAGTTGACACCTGTATTGCTCTTATAGATAATATAGGTCTGGTACTCGAAACCATAGTATCGGTCCCACTGTAATTGAGTAGTGTTAAGTTCCGGATTTGTGGACACAATCAGATGGACTGTTTTGTGGGGTTTGCAAAGGTCTATATCCGTTTCTTTGTTTGCTGTATCGAGAGCTGTGATCTTATAGAGGTATGCCTGTACCGTTGGATCGGCGGTCGTATCAACAAATACGCTTAAATCATCGTATGATACCGTTGCAAGCCTGTCATAAATTCCGGCAGCAATACTCTCCCGGTAGATATTGAATGCCATGATGGGAGCTATTGTCTTCTTCTCCCAGACAACGAGGTTGTGGCCTGTTGTTGGAGAAACCGTCACAATGCAGAGCTGGGGTGCCAGGAACATTGAGAATGGTTCACCCTTTGTAATACCGCATGCATTGGTGACAGATGGATAGTAAATACCCTGATTTGAATTATTAGGATTGTCGATGGTATACTTCAAAGAGGTCTCACCAACAATGGCCGAATCATCTTTAAACCATTGGTAAGAAATGGGTGGGACCCCGGTAGCGAATACCTGTAAATCTGCAGATTCTCCCTCAATGAGCCAGTATTTTTCAGGCTGAGAAAGGATAGTTGGCCTGGTTTTAACTATCAGGAGAACTGTATTGGATTTAACCGAACCATATGAATTTTTAACAATACAGCTGTATGATGCTTCATCATCCAGGCTTACAACCGGAACAGTCAGGGTTTGTTCAACTTCTCCAGGGATATCTTTATTATCCTTTTGCCATTGAAACTGTGCTACACCTGAAAAGCCAACCATGAATGAAATGCTGTCATCCTCGCATGCAAATTGATTTTCCGGCTGGATGGTGATTTGAACTGTCCCATCCTGATTTTCAAAAGCGCCCATATCAATTATTCCTTCAATTATCCTGAGATTTCCACCAAGGTCGGTTTTCAGTGACTCAAATTGATTTGTGTCTGCATTGCCCATATTGATACAAGGAGAGAAGGCTGAAATGGACCAGTCGGCCTGTAAAGCGTCAAAGGCCATTCCGGTATCAGGGGTCGCCGTAATAAAGCCTGGCAGGGAGTCGATGCAATTTTGATACACTCCCTGATAAACAACTCCACTGTCGAGTAAGAAAGCCTCCTGTCCACCATCAATGTCGTTATTGTAAAACCCAGGTTCTGCAAGGTTGTCTTCCAGATAAACCTCATACTTTCCGTTATTCCAGATGATACTGTTTTGAATTTTTGGCGATGATGCTACCAGTCTTATACCTTCATTATTATTAACAATAGTTGAATTGATAATAGTTGGGTCAGCATAGTACATATACACGGAGCCAAGATTATCGACTGATGTGTTATTGGCAATTAAAGAATTAATTATTTTCGAATTCTCATTTTGTAAATAAAAATAAATACCTGATCCTTTATCCGCCCTGTTGTTAATGATCTTACAATTCAATATCTGTGTTTTGGCCTGGCTGCAATACATGCCGCCCGAATGAAAACCCGGATTAAAGGCCACGTTATTGCTTATTATACAATTATCAAATGTCATATTGGAGCCCTGAGTCACGGCACCTCCTCCAACACGGCCACACCGGTTATCGGAAATGATGCAATTTTTCATTATGGCATTATTGGATTCATATAAATAAATCCCGCCCCCGGAACGATAAGCAAGGTTGCTTGTAATTGAAGTATTTAAAATTTTAATATTGGATTGAAAGGCCCATATACCTCCGGCATTTCGAGAGGATACATTGTTCCTGATGACCGAATGATCAATGATAAGCCTCGAAAATTGTTCAATGGTAAATGCACCGCCTGTTTCACCATAATCACCGTATGGAGTCTTCTTTGCGTGTTCAACGATGCAATAAGAGAAAATGGAAGTGTCATTATCGTTCATTGTCCCACCACCATTGGGAAAAACAAATCCCTGCCAGCCTCCTTCAATGGTTGAAGAATCAGTGAGATGAAGGGTGTCAGCGTAAGTAAACCTGATGGTATCACTGAATGTTCCGATTGCCCTGATCGTACCATGAACAAAAACAATGGAATTATCGGTGAATTCCACAAATGTGCCCGGATTAATTGTAAGCGTTACATCATCCTGAATTGAAAATGAACATGTCACCCTTACCGTATCAGCAATCCAGTTTGTATCAGACGAAACATCACCACACCATTCCATTAAAGAGAATTGGAATTCATATGAACCAATATCGACACGGCGGTTGGCCAGCCTTTTATTTCCTGCCAGATCAAATATTGGCAGGCTCAGACCTGTTGTGTCAGGATTCCCTCCATTGATCGCGACAGATCCTAGTTGTACTGACCAATCAGCCGCAAGTCCATTGAAATCTGTGCCTGATCCTGCTGAGGGTAAGGTGAACCGGGGATCCGATTCACTGGAATTGATAAATTCACCATTGAAGCTGACTCCGGACCCAAATCCAAAGTTTGTTATCGAGTCCTGAACGATGCAATAATTAAACACTGGTTGTGAATTTTCGTCTTGAATAAATACTTGTGATCCCGTGTCGCTTGCTTGATTTTCCCACACGATATTATTCATTATCACCGGATCACTGTCGGCAGTCAGATATACCCCTCCACCTATTACAGAACTGTTGTTTCCCACTGTATTATTTACCAATGTCGGCTTTGAATTATCGATAGAAACACCACCACCTTTATAATCACTGGTATTATTTACTATCAGGTTATTAACAATATCGGGAGAGGAATTATTGATCCAGACACCCCCTCCGGTGTTACTGGCTTTGTTGTTTGTAATGATGTTATTTCTTACATGGGTAGTTGCATTTGCCCAGCAGGAAATTCCTCCTCCCTGGACCGCCTGGTTATTTACTATGACATTATTAACAACACTCGGATCGCCATTATAAGTATAAACACCACCACCATAATAGGCTGAATTATTCTCCACCTTGTTGGCATAAATGAAAATATCGCAATCATCAGCATAAATAGCCCCGCCATATGTTCCATAATTGTTCCTGAGATGGCAATGACTTATCCTGAGTTTATCAAAGTTTTCATCCATGATTGCCCCCCCTGCATTGTCAGGATACAGATTAACATTGACACTTTTCCCATATTCCAGAATACAATACGATATAATAGATGAATCATTATTGTTCATCGCTCCATTGGCTCCCTCTGCCAGGGCGTTGTTAAACTGTATCCCGTTCCATCCTCCGGTAACCGTGTCAATATCATGAAAACCTGTTGTATCATTTATGGTAAAGGTTATCGAATCAGCCGGCAGTCCTTCTGCCAGTAGCACTCCGAAGACTTTTATTCTAAAGTGTCCCTGGAATTCAATGTACGTACCCGGAAGAACTGTTAATGTAACGTTGTCGGGTATGAAAATGTCGTTTGTTACATGAATGGTATCGGTCCAGGTTGCATTTTCCCAGATGGTATCCTGAACAGATATTACAGCTTGAGCATTTAAGAGGGAAGTGAATGCAACAATACTGAGACTTGATAAAATAAGTTTTAATGCTTTCATGGTTTAAAATCTTTGGATATATTCCCAGATGTGGGAATGAAAATGCTACTATCCTGAAAAGTCATCAATCGCGATTCTGAAATGGATTGATAGTATCTTAAATTAAATTATTCCAAAGTATTCCAAATTATTCAGAATGTCAAATTATTGAATCGGAGTAAGCTTCAAACAAAACCTCTTGTGGCAAAGCTGTAAAACCTTTCATGGGGGAGGGTGAAGGATAAAACGACTCCGTGAACTCCAACATTCATTCTAATAAAAAACACGCCCCCTAATCGATAGATTAAGAGGATTTTGCAGTCTGCAGGGAATCGAACCACGTATTACCAGGATGAAAACCTGGCCGGTTGGTTATACTTAATCTAAAAACAAACGACGCCTAAAGACAAAATTCCTTACCTTGTTTGTACCCTAAACAAGTTAAAAAAAATGAAAAAAACATTTCAACTTCTAATTATTGCAGGACTGTTCATGGCTAACCTGGCCTGCAGTTCTTCTGGAAAGGAAAACCAAAAAGACAATGAAGCCAGCGGCCCGGCTGCGACAGAAGACCTGGTTGCATGGTATCCGTTCGACGGAGACCTGGAGGATCGCTCTCAAAGTAATTTTCATGCTGAGAATGTTAATGCAGTGTGGACTTCAGACAGGTTCAACATGGAGAATATGGCATTGGAATTCAACGGCAGTAGCTCAGGGATATTATTAGATGAAAGGTTCCCGGAAGTGCTTACCGGTAGTTTTACCCTGACGATGTGGGTGTATTTTGAGGATGACAGCAGGGCTGTATTATTGGGCAGCTACAATGCAGCTAATAATGTGAATTTTGAGAAGCATACAAATAACAGGTTGAGAATATTTTGGAATAATGGAGAAAAGGATTTTTTCACACCTGACAATGTGATGTCTACGAATAAGTGGCATTTGGTAACATTCATCAGAGACAAAGAACAGGATATGTTTAGTATTGGTGTAGATGGCAAAGAAGTTGCAAAAATGATTGGTTCGGGAACAGACATAGCACCAACCGGTCCGTTTTATATCGGTAGGGATTCCAGGGAGGGATCAACAGTCACTTATGGAAAGATAGATGATGTCCGGATATCCAATAAGGTTTTGTCTCTGGAGGAATATAAACAAGCGTCCGTCAACCAGGGTTTTTATATTGTAAATATCACTGCGGTTAAAACTGAAAACGAGGCAAAGACCCAATCTGCAGCCTTAGAATACGAAGACTTTGCTACGGGTTATTTATGGATACCTGACTTTCTTTCACTGAGCGGGGCTGAATTTTACTCAGTGTATTTTGGACCCTTCTCCTCGCAACATGAATGTGAGCTTGCGGTTGAAGAGATCAGGAATAAATATCCGGATTCATACGGATTGCAGGTTTCCCAATATTTGACGCGTGTTCAAATTAATGGTGTTGGGAAAATTAAAGAAACCAGATACACTCCGGGACCAGAGACCGGGCTGAAAATTGTACATGATGAAAGCATGGGACACATGAAATCAAAAATTTACCTGACCATAGGCAACAAACAGGTATTTATTGCAGAAGTATTTGGTTTTGCCGAAATGGGGGGTGGAGATCCTCTTCCGGAAGGCACCCTGGCTTCCTGTAGATCGATGTACACCGGTGCAGGGACTTTTATTTGCGTTGCACCCTCTGAAAATGGAATCATGGTTTATAAAGGCTGGTCAGAAGAGCCAAGCGGGGAATACGATGGCAATATAGGCCCAAATTGGGAAGAATTTAAGGAACTACTGTATTCACCACCGGATGAAGAACAGTAAACTGATACAAAGCAATCCGCACTTTCCGATCCACCCGAAACTGAACCTGAGGGTTTTCTGACCTGTCAAAATGAATTGCACGGGTTCGAATTTACATATCCGGCAAAGATTGGTTTGACTGAAAGTGGAGGCAGGATGTGGTAGGGTAACATATACATACGAGCTGATTCAAATATTCTTACCTCAAAACACAATATGTGACAAGGAAGAAGCTTACCTGAGAGGGCCATCTCTCATCTGCTGTAATAATATACACTAAAATCTGAATTTAGCTTACGCAGGAATGTGGTCAAAGGCTGCCCTGTAATTTCACGTCCAACTGGCTGATATTATCCATACCCTCAGTGCTAAGCTTCGAATGACATGGGGCAACACTCTGCTGTAACGACTTGGATGAGATCCTTATCAACTACAAGGGTATTTTGCTATTTTCGCTTACTGAAATTCTGATTTAACAAATTACCCTGAGACCATGAAATTTCGTAATGACCTGCTTTTTATAATTGGACTTGCTGTTTTCTTTCTGCCTTTTTTTGTATTCCACGATGTCTTTGATTCATATTACAGATTTAACCTCGAACACGGGCTGGTGATGAGCTTCATCAAATTTGCCCTGCTTGCCACCCTGGGTGAGGTAATCGGACTCAGGATCAAGACCGGCAGGTACCATGAGAAGAGATTTGGACTTTTCCCCCGGGCCATTGTATGGGGATTCCTCGGGATTACCATCTACATGGCTTTTTCAATATTTGCGACCGGTACTCCTCAGTTTCTTCTGAAGCTTGGTTTGAATGATGCAGACACCCTGTTGCATGCTGATCTCAGCTGGAAGAAGGTACTAGTCTCTTTTTCTGTATCAACGGCACTGAACCTGTTCTACGCACCGGTGATGATGACTTTCCATAAGATAACCGACCTCCATATACGGGAGAAAGGCGGGACACTAAGG
>SDBV01003742.1_pt1 | contig 22217 bp, 17 predicted proteins | sample 2277081 | NCBI WGS metagenome assembly SDBV01 (sample SAMN10402039, study PRJNA504765) | marine sediment metagenome | isolation source: marine sediment core GS10_PC15, 223 cmbsf | place: Arctic Ocean: Southern Knipovich Ridge | collected 2010 | reverse complement strand
GGACCTGACACGGAACACACTGTTTATGCCCTCAGCTGGTCCATCAGGGCATCAATGATCTTCGGCGGGAACAAGCCCGGAGATTACAAGGCCCATCTCAAATATACGAAAGACAGAGTGTTTGCTTTTGCAATGGTCCTCGGTGAGCTTGATGATACTAAATGGTCAACAGGCGCCGGAGCTATTGTTATGGGTTACCCTGCAATAGCTGATACGGACATACCTGTTATACATCCTACGGGCGTTTGTACTTATGAACATGTTGAGAAAGAGTTTGACCACGATAAAATCGTACAGAGAGCATTTGAAGTCAGAGGGCTTAAGGTTACTGTTTCAAAACCGCCGATTCCTGTTTCTTACGGTCCTGCCTTTGAAGGTGAAAGGATCAGAAAAGAAGATATGTTTATCGAGTTCGGCGGCCAGCGCACAGCGGCATTTGAGTTGGTAAGAACAAAGGAACTCGAAGAAGTTGAAGACGGCAAAGTTACTATTATAGGAACAGACGTTGAGAAAAGGTTCAAAGAAGGCGGCAAAATGCCTATGGCAATAGTTATGGATGTTGCAGGCAGAAAAATGCAGAGCGATTTTGAAGGCATCATAGAGAGAAAATTCCATCACAATATCAATGAAGCCCAGGGCCTCTGGCATATGGGACAGCGTGATATAGTCTGGATGCGTATCAGCAACCAGGCGCTTAAAGACGGCATTACCCTGGAACATTTCGGAATAATCCAGGCAACAATGACCAAGAACAGGTTCAAGTCCATCGTGGACAAAGCTCAGGTCACTATCTACCTCGATGAAAAAGATGTTCTTGAAATGCAGGAAGAGGCAAGGGCATCTTATAAAGAACGCGACAAGAGGCTTGGAGGCCTGACCGACGAGTCGGTTGAGACATATTATTCCTGTCTCTTATGTCAGTCATTCGCCCCGTCGCATGTCTGTGTAATAAGCCCGGAGCGTCTAGGTCTCTGCGGTGCTTACAACTGGCTCGATTGTAAAGCGGCTTTCGAAATAGATCCAACCGGCGGCAACCAGCCGATTCAGAAAGAAGCGGTACTGGATGCAAAAGCAGGAAGATGGGAAGGCGTTGATAAATATTTAGTGGCCAACTCAGCAGGTGCGGTCGAGTCACTTAATCTCTATACAATTATGGATAACCCTATGACATCATGCGGCTGTTTTGAGTGCATCGTTGCAATCGTTCCGGAAGCTAACGGCGTCATGCTCGTTCAGAGAGGTCATACAGATATGACACCTGCCGGAATGAAGTTCTCCACACTGGCAGGAACAGTCGGCGGAGGAACACAGAACCCCGGTTTCATGGGAATCGGTGTTAACTTCATTACGAGCAAAAAATTCCTCTACGCTGACGGCGGCTTAAAGAGGATCGTATGGATGACAAAGAACCTTAAGGAAAGGCTCGCAGAAGACTTACAGGCTAGACTTGAAGAAGAAGGCATTCCTGACCTTCTTGATAAAATAGCGGATGAAACAGTTGCAGAGGATTCAGAAAAATTAATGGAATTTCTTGCAAAGGTTAATCACCCGGCGCTTGAAATGGACCCGATGTTCTAAAAAACAAGTGAGAAGTTAGAAGTAAGAAGTTAGAAATAACATAGTTCTTTCTGTTATTTTCACACTTCACACTTCACACTTCCAACTTTAAATTTGGAGGATATATGAGCAATAACAATAAACCAACAAAAAGCGCAGGCACATCAGCAGATGAAATAATTCAGTGGGGTGAAGCCCATGAAATACAAACGTGTTTTGACCGGGCGGCAAAGCTCAAGCCCTGCCCTATCGGAGAAATAGGCGCGTGCTGCAAGGTCTGCCACATGGGACCATGCAGACTCGTCGGCAAAAATGCTGAAGAGGAAGCACAAGGCGTCTGCGGCGCTACTCTTCCCACCGTAGCTGCAAGGAATTTCCTGAGAATGATCGCTGCCGGTACCGCGGCGCACTCTGACCATTCAAGAGATATGGCCAATACCCTCCTGGCAGTGGCAACAGGTGAAACAAAAGACTTCCGGATCAAGGATGTCAAGAAACTGTATAAGGTTGCAGGCATCCTTGAAATAGAATTTGAAGGAAGGCCTGTTAATGATGTTGCAAAAGATGTAGCCGAGACATTCCTTCAGGACTTCGGCCGCCAGAACGGTGAGTTGAATTACTGTAAAAGGGCCCCGAAGAAGACACAGGAAAGATGGAAAAAATATGGCATCACTCCACGCGGAATTGACAGGGAAGTTGTCGAAACAATGCACCGGACAGCTATAGGTGTTGACCATGAGGCCGACCATCTCCTGACCCAGGGTCTGAGGACCGCACTGGCAGACGGCTGGGGCGGCTGTATGATATCCACTGATATTTCGGACATTCTCTTTGGAACTCCGCAGCCGGTCAAGGCTGAAGCGAGCTTCGGAATATTCAAGGAAGATGAGGTCAACATGGTAGTCCATGGTCATGAACCTACCCTTGCAGAGGCAATTGTTGAAGTCGCTTCCAGACCTGAAATGATCGAATATGCCAAATCAAAAGGGGCCAAAGGCATTAATATCGGCGGCATGTGCTGTACTGCAAATGAGGTCCTTATGAGACACGGAATTCCGACGGCCGGAGGTTTCACCAATCAGGAACTCGGCATTATGACCGGACTGATTGATGCCCTCTCCGTAGATGTTCAGTGCATTATGCCTGCCATCACTGAGGTAGCAAAGAAATTTCATACCAAGATTATTACTACCAGCCCTAAAGCAAAGCTCTATGGCGCTATTCACATGGAACATGACGAACATCATCCGAATAAAACCGCAGAAGAGATCCTGAAGCTCGCATGTGATAACTTTCCAAACAGGACAAAAAAGGGGAGCCATATAACAAAGAAGTCTCCTCTGATCGGCGGTTTCTCCGATGAATATATCGAATACATGCAGGGCGGAAAATGGCGCGGTTCATACAGACCTTTAAATGACGCTATTATGGCCGGAAGGGTCCGCGGTGTTGTGGGTCTTGCGGGATGTGACAATCCCAGGGTACCGGCAACAGGGATACATAAATTTCTCGTAAATGAACTGATCAAAAATGACGTATTGATTGTCTCGACAGGCTGCGGTTCCGCGGCATGCGCAACTGAAGGTTACCTTACTCCTGAAATGGCCCTCGAAAATGCAGGACCGGGCCTCAGGGAAGTATGTGAAGCAATAGGTATCCCCCCGATTCTTCACCTTGGAGCATGCGTTGACAATTCAAGGATACTCACTATCGCAACAAACATGGCAGCTGAAGGCGGCCTCTCCGACGAGATCGGCGGCATGCCGGCGGTCGGTATTGCCCCTGAATGGATGTCTGAAAAGGCCATAGCAATCGGCTGCTACTTTGCTGCATCAGGCGTTCCCTGTATTTTTGGGGGAGAATCTCCTGTAGGAGCAAGCAAAGAAGTTACAAAGATAATGACCGAAGTATGGATGGAGAGATACATGGGAGCGCTCCATTTTGAACCGGACCCGGAGAAGATGCTCGCAATGGCACTTGATTATATTGATAAGGCAAGAGAAAGACTGAAACTGAGAAAATACGAACCGGGCAAATTCGGAGCGGAGAGAGTTCTCATGGACATGGCGGCAAGAAGAGAAATTGAAAAGATTGCTTCACCGCATGCAGGAGTAGGAGGTTCACATGACGCTGAAGGTTGATGAAGTTTTCGGACATGTAGGCGAGGTACTTACTGAAGAGCAGAAAAAGCAGGGCGCGCTGATCCATGCCTTTCAGCAGATACAGGAAGAACACAATTATCTTCCAGGGGAAGAACTTGAGAAACTCTCAAAAACCCTTGATTTACCTATGTCCGTTGTTTACAGTACCGCCACTTTTTACAAGCAGTTCTATTTCACCCCGAGAGGCAGGAGGATATTCAGGGTCTGTACCGGAACAGCATGCCACGTAAGAGGGGCGGACAAAGTTCTGCATCAGGTAGAAGATGAGTTCGGCATCAAAGAGGGGGAGACCACCGAGGACATGGAAATGACCCTCGAGACTGTAGGATGTATCGGCTGCTGCGGACTTGCTCCGGTAGCTACTATTAATCAAGACATTGTCGGTGAGATCGATATGAAGAAGCTTGAACTTATAGTAGACAGTATAAAAGAGGGCAAAGAACTCAAATCTGATGACGATGACGAATAAATAAAAAGGTTTCATCCGTTTCATCTGTTCCAACCGTTTCAACGGCTGGAACAGATGAAACGGATGAAACGGATGAAACTTTAATAAACAGGTGGATATATGGCAAAACTTAACGGTGTAAGTGAACTTAAAGCACTCATAGAAAAAACAAAGGGAGAAACCTTTAACCCGGATTCCCTCAGGGCAAGGATCTGCTGCGGAACTGCCTGTACTGCAACAGGGGCCCATAAGCTTATCAACAGGTTTGAGAAAGAGGCGGCTGACAGCGGTGTTGAGATGGATATAGTAAAAACAGGATGCCAGGGTATATGCCAGAAAGGGCCTGTATTGAAGATCGAGCCTATGAATATTTTTTACCAGAGGACCAAGCCCAAGAATGTCCCATGGATAATGAGTTATTCCAAGCTCGGGAATTTGCCTTACAGGCAGGGGCTCTACCGTGACGATATCCTGAGTGAACCTGTTCCGGAAATGACGGACATCCCTTTCTATAAGAAGCAGAAAAGACTGGCCCTCAGAAACAATGGAGTTGTCGATCCCAATAATATTAATCATTATCTTTCGGTCGGCGGTTATGCTGCCCTGGCAAAGGCCCTCGAATCCATGACCCCGGACCAGGTACTTGAAGAAGTTGATAAAGCAAACCTCAGGGGAAGAGGCGGTGCTGGTTTTCCTGCCGGCAGAAAATGGATCCATGTTAAAAAAGCCCCGGGCGATATTAAATTCGTAATGGCAAACGGCGACGAGGGCGACCCCGGAGCATTTATGGACAGGTCCATTATGGAAGGTGATCCACACAGTCTTCTTGAGGGAATGCTCCTCTCTGCCTATGCAATAGGCGCACAATACGGAATTATTTATGTCAGGCATGAATATCCCCTTGCAGTTAAAAACCTGCATATCGCGATAAATCAGGCTGAGGAGATGGGACTTATCGGTAAAAATATCCTCGGAACCGATTTCAGCTGCACCATGAACATCAGGGAAGGTGCAGGGGCGTTCGTATGCGGAGAGTCTACAGCACTCATAGCATCAGTCGAAGGTGAAAGAGGGTTCCCGAGACCGAGGCCGCCAAGACTTTCAGAACCCGGAGGCGGTCCATGGGGTTATCCAAGCAATTTAAATAATATTGAAACATACGCCTGTGTTCCGGTGATCATTGATAAAGGCTCCGATTATTTCACATCTATCGGGACAAAGAATTCGCCGGGCACAAAAGTTTTTGCTCTTACCGGCAAGGTCAAAAATACCGGCCTTGTGGAAGTTCCCATGGGAATAACATTGAGAGAAATAATTTTTGAAATCGGCGGCGGAATACTTGACGATAAGGAATTCAAGGCCGTACAGACAGGCGGCCCTTCCGGAGGCTGTATACCGGCTGAGCACCTTGACCTTCCGGTAGACTTCGATTCACTCCGGGAAGTCGGCTCAATGATGGGTTCGGGGGGAATGGTTGTAATGGATGAAGAAACCTGTATGGTAGATGTCGCAAAATTCTTCCTCTCCTTTTGTCAGTCAGAGTCCTGCGGTAAATGCCCTCCATGCAGGATCGGCACATACCAGATGCTCGGGATACTGGAGAAGATCACATCTGGCCATGGAGAGGACGGTGATATTGAAAGACTTGAAGAACTGGGCAAAAACATTGCCGCGGGTTCCCTCTGCGGACTCGGCAACAGCGCGCCTAACCCTGTCCTGACAACTATAAGATATTTCAGGGAAGAATACGAAGAGCACATCAATAATAAATACTGCCGCGCAAAAGTATGCAACGGACTTGGATTATACAGGATAGACAAAGACAACTGTATCCTCTGCGGTCTCTGCAAGCAGGCATGCGCCTTTGGAGCGGTAAGAGAATTGAAGAACAAATTTTTTATCGACCAGGACTACTGTACAAAATGCAAGGCATGCTATACGGTCTGCCCTACAGAAGCGGTCACAATCGATAAACATAAAAGAAAGAAGACACCCGTCAACCCGTAGGGGCACGTTGCAACGTGCCCGTACAACACGGTGCACCAACGTGCATATGCAAGTTGACGTAACATTAATAAAATAAAGGAACGTATTAAAGATAACTTAATCAACATAATTTCAGGAGTAAATAATGACTGAAGAAAAAAAGAAACCCGTAAAAATGGAAGATGTGAAGGCAAAGGCTGATGAAAAAAACTGCTCGATCCAGAAAGCTCTCACCTTTGTTGAAGAGTTTCTCGCAGAACCAATGTGCGGAAAGTGTTTCCCCTGTTCAATGGGAAGCTATGAAACCAGAATAAGATTAAACAGACTGGTTGACGGCAGTGCATCACAGGATGATATTGATGCTGTCCGGAAAATCGCAGAAGTAATGCTGGAAGCTTCCATGTGCAAGAAGGGCAAAGATACTGCAAAGTACATTCAGGAAGATGTTGATTTAAACGAGCTTGCCGAACATCTCACAGGTATTTGTGCAAAAGCCGAATGTGCTGAATATGTCAAGTACATCATTATTCCTGAAAATTGCACAATGTGCGGAGATTGTCTCGACGTCTGCAGAGACAATGCTATCATAGGAGAGAAGAAAAAACCTTATCTCACAGGCTACCTTCCCTTTGAGATAGCCCAGAAAAGGTGCACTAAATGCGGTGAATGTATCAAGGTCTGCAAAGATGGCGCCATTAAAATTATATCTTCAAAAGAAATGGCAGAAGCTGAAAAAGTAGAAGCGTAATATGAATCTACATTAACTACTCAGATGTATTTTCTTTATCCCCCTCTTTAGCAAAGAGGGGTTAGGGGAGATTTTATTAATGAATATATTATTAAAAAATCCCCCTTAATCCCCCTTTGCCAAAGGGGGAGACCTGAGTAGTTACAATTGATAATTAGCAATTAAATATCGGAGGTGGTTGTAAATGTCTAAAACAATTAATCTGACAATAGATGGCAAAGAGGTCAAAGCTGCTGAAGGCACGAATCTTATCGATGCCGCGGAATCAGCAGGAATTCATATACCTAACCTCTGTTACCTGAAAGGGATGAGAGGGATCGGCGCCTGCAGGCTCTGCCTGATTGAGGTCGAAGGAGGAAAGGCCCCGGTTGTAGGCTGTATAACAAAAGTTAAAGAAGGAATGGTCGTTAACACTGCAACGGACAATTTAAAAGATACAAGGAAATTTATTATTGACCTTATACTTTCCATGCATCCTCTTGACTGCATGACATGCACAAAAGCGGGCGTATGCAATCTCCAGCAGTATGCCTACGACTTCGGGATCAAGGAGTCCAGCCTTACAAGGAAACAGTTCGGTTATCCCGTTGATGAGGCAAACCCCTTTATTAAAAGAGACCCTGACTACTGTGTTCTCTGCGGCAGGTGTGTAAGGGTCTGTAAAGAGCAGGGAACAAATGTGCTCGATTTTATGGGAAGGGGTGTCGGTTCAAAGGTCGCTACAGCCATGGACAAACCACTTCAGGAATCCCAATGTACATTCTGCGGAAGCTGTGTAGACGCATGCCCGGTGAATGCCCTTCTTGAAGCCGACAGATGGAGAAAAGGCAGAGAGTGGGAATATGAAAAAACATCTTCTGTCTGTCTTTCATGCGGAAACGGCTGCGATATAATTGCAAGTTCAAACGGAGATAGTATTATAAAAGTAAATTCAGGGGGAGAAGACGGATCAGTTGAAAAATATATCTGTGCTGTCGGCAGGTATGGTTTCGAATCAATCTATTCTGATGCAAGAGTTACTGCCCCGATGAAACGGGTGAAAGGGAAACTTGAGGAAACAACCTGGAAGGAAGCCCTGGATCTGGCCGCGGAAAAACTGAAAAAAGCCGGCAGTAAAGCAGGAATTATAAGCACAGGAAATATACTTAACCAGGACGCCTTTGTCCTCTCAAAATTCGCTTCTGATGTCATTAAGACAAAGAATGTTGATACAACCACAAGTCTTTACTCTGATGCAGATTCATTAAAGCATTCGGATTCTGTTGACATTGATAGTGCAGATGCTATTGTCCTTGTCGGACTTAACCCGTCCCAGCATGAGAGGGTCCTTCCGGCGCTGGATGCAGCCATAAATAGAAAAGCAGCCAGAAAAGCTAAACTGGTTGTCATTAATTCCGGTGAATGCAACGCCGGCTCAGCAGCAACCGTAAACATTCAGGCCGATGAAGCGTCAACACTTGCCGGTTTATCAAAAGCATTAATCGATGCCGGTTGTAAAGCAGATAGCAAACTCTCTTCAGCTGTATCGGGAATTACCGCATCTGAAGATCTCCAAAAAGCAGCCGAGCTGTTAAAAGGAGCTGTCTCACCTGTAGTATTCTGCTCCCCTTCCCTCTTTGATGCGGCAAGGAACCTTTCACTCCTTCTGAAAATCAAGGTGGCGGCAATACCGTTTGAAGCGAATGCAATAGGTGTTGTTACTTTAGGCCTGACAACAGACGGCAAGACCTATCAGGAAATGGCCTCGGGTGCAACGGATGTTCTTTATGCAATAGGAGATGTTCCGGTTTCCAAAAAACCCAAAACAGGTTTTCTTATAGCACAGACATCTTATCTCACAGACCTTGCAAAGGAAGCCGATTTAGTTTTACCATCAGCGGCATATCTTGAATCAAAGGGTACGATAACAAATTATCTCGGCAAGACCAAAACCCTTAACAGGGTAATCGAACCAGCCGGAGACTCAAAGCAGCACAACGAGATCATTATCGAACTATCAAAGGTCATTGGATCACCTATCAGAGATTTAGATGCCAAAATAAAGAGTGCAAAGGAAATCAGCAAACCTTCTTTTGCTCTGTTTGAGAAGAAACAGGGGCTTGACGTAAATCCTTCTGAATTAACAGATGCGTTGAGAACAAGTGTTCTTAAGCACTCCAAACTGATCTGGTTTAAAGAAGCACAGAAAGCAACAGTATAAAAAACAGGAGTCAGGGGATCGAGGGTTCGAGGATTCGAGGGAAAGTTTTTTTACCCTTGGACCCTTGAATCCTTGAACCCTTTTTCTTATTTATGGCTTACATCCTCATTGACGGCTACAACCTCATCGGCATTGCCCATGGAAATCTCGAAGAAGCCCGTAATGACCTCATTGAAAAACTTCAAAAATATGCCGTAACAAAAAAACAGAGTATCACCCTGGTTTTTGACGGATGGAAGAGCGGGCAAAAGGACCAGACAAGAATAAAGTCAGGGCATTTAACAGTGATCTACTCCAAACTGGGTGAGACGGCGGACAATGTTATCAAAAATAAATTATCATCGGCAACAAAGCCATGGATCGTCATAAGCTCTGACAGGGAAATATCCGATTATGCCTTTAAAAAAGATTTTGCAGCTGTCCCATCGGATGAATTTGAGGATAAATTGTATTCAAGCCTGCGCAGTCACCAGGATGAGTTCATTGGTGAAGGCCCCGATATTGAAGAAGAGCTTATAAAGTATTATGAAGATGAAATTGAATACCATCCTATAAGTCAAAAAGGAAACCCGAGAAAGCTCTCTAGAAGGCAAAAGAAAAAACTCCAGGCGCTGAAGAAACTTTAGGAATATTATTCATTTGACGTATTTGAATTCCCAAGCAGCACCCCTGTTGTTTTACATACATTAAGCAATCCTTCCTCCACCACAACTTTATAGCGAAATTCACAGGAAAAACATGATGATTTCCGATGCAGCCTGGAGCATTTCACTTCCTGGATACAAGTGTTTTCAACGACTATCCAGCAGATCCTTCCCCCGTTTATGCCGCCGTTCAAGCCATGGGCCAGAGTCTCGTTCACAATTGGACATGTACCGCATCTCTCAGCTTTATCTCCTTCCGGCCCTTTACCGCATTTCATATAATCCCAACAATTAGTCTTATTCATAACAGTATTCCTCCCCTATTAACTGAAAAACCCATTTTCTGTTATTATCCTGATTCATTTTATCACCCCAACATATTGTAATTTCAGCAAAATAATTATTTCTTATTCTTAATTTTATTTTTACAGACCTGCATCCGCAAGTAAAGGTAATATTCACATTAAAGGCGAATAATGAATATCGAACAAGGAATGTCGAATGACGAAGTTTGTTTCTTTTTACTTCGACATTCGTTATTCGTCAATCGATATCCGTTCTCCGTAGAACTTCGAAGGATGAATTCGATATTCGTTTTTTTCAGTCCTGAAATAACTTAGGTCACAGGCAGGATGTACTAAAAAACGTCCTTTATCCTATCAACCGCCTTGCGCACGCGGACAGCCAATATCTGATTGAGCCCTTTCAAGATCTTTATTCCGATTTGCGGGTAATCTTCAGTTATCGAATCCAGCGCCTGACGGTTAAGGATAATCACTTCTGAATCTTCACGCGCAGCCACGGTGGCCGAGCGCGGTTCTTTCTCATTTATCAGTGACATTTCCCCTACAAAAGAGCCTTCTTTCAACGCGGCTATAACTATCTGTCTGCCCTTAAATTCAGTACTCTTTTTGACCTCCAGGAAACCGGACAGGATAAGAGCCATAAAGTCCCCTGAATCATTTTCATTAAATAATATTTCACCCTTCTTATATTTGACAACTTCCAAAAAAGGGATAATCTGCTCAATCTCCTCTACCTTCAATAAAGAAAAAAGAAACAACTTGTCCTTCTTTTCGCTGATGAATTTCTTTAATGTATCTTCCATTTATATATCCTCATTCCTCCAGATATTTTTGCAGTAAATTAACTTTCAGGGATATCTTGCCTTCTGAAGATTTTATCATGCCGCTTTTTTGATATTTACTCATTGTCCTGATGCATGTCTCAACAGTTGTCCCGACCATTTCGGATATTTCCTGGCGCGTAAGGGGAAAATTGATTTTACTGTACCCTTCATCGTCAATCCCCACTTTTTCAGAAAGTTTAAGCAGCAGCGCGGCTATTCTTCTCTCGACCCTTTCAGTAGCAATATTCTTCAGCATTTCATGGGCGTCCCTCAGTTTATCACTGAAATATCCTACGATTTCAGGCATTAACATCGGATATTCCTCCATAATCTTCAGAAGGTTCTGCCTGCTGATCTTTATGACCGATGTAGACTTCATTGCATTCGCCGAAGCAGGAAAAGGCTTGTTGTCCAAAACAGCAACACCGCCGAATATATCACCCGGGGACATAATCTCCAGTATAATGTCCTTACCCATCATAGTATGCTTCAATATCTTCACATTCCCCTCGGCAAGTATATAAAACTTGTCCGAGGCATCTCCCTCAGAAAATATCGTCTCGTTGTTTTTAAAGCTCAATGTATCAAATAAAGAGCTGATGGCCTTCAATTCATCATTTTTAAGACATGAAAAAACTGCACTCTTGCCTAATGTCTCAATTATCAATTGTTCCATATCTTTTTAATGTCAGTTCCGAAGGATAATAATATACAGACAACTTTATTGAAATTACAGCAATTATACCATCATTTCAATCAGTTTGCAGATTATTTTATATATAATTATTTTTCTTTCATCAGCAAATCAATATCTTCCTCATATTCAATGATTGAAGACTTGATAGAAGCATCCAGAGATTCGATTTTATAAACTCTGATCTGCTTCTTCTTCCCCTTCACTGCTACGTTTCCAACCCCGTTTATTGACACATGCCCTATAATGTTAGATTCTACAGGTACCGATATTTTCTTAAGGACCTTTTCCGTTATCATTATATCTGTTTCAAATTTTCTTGTAAGCGACTCAACCCTTGATCCGATATTCACATTATCTCCAATTACAGTGTAATCCATTTTCTTATCCTCAGCGCCTATATTCCCGACAATCACCTCTCCACTGTTGAGACCTATCCCCATAGAGAGAGGAGTCCTCCCCTCAGAAATCCATTTCTCCTGCAGTTCCTTCATTCTGCTGTTCATATCAAGCGCACACCTAATAGCAAGTTCCGCATGGTTCTCCTGCTCCATCGGCGCACCCCAGAATGCCACAATAGCGTCTCCTATAAATTTATCAAGTGTCCCTTCCCACCTGAATATAATATCTGTCATTGTCGTAAGATATTCGTTGAGTATTGCAACCACATCTTCAGGTTCGTATTTTTCTGAAAAATTAGTGAATCCCCTGATGTCGGAAAACAGTACTGTAACTTCCCTCCTTGCGCCTCCCAATTTCGCCATTTCCGGATTCTCTATCAACTGATTTACCACTCTCTCGGTAACATAACTCGAAAACATCCTTCTGGTTTCCCGGGCTTTTTTCTCTTCAACAAAATACCGGTAACTCCTTATAAATGATCCCGTACTCAATACAGACAGCAGGGGGTACAGGAGGTTAACCCTTGTATTAAGGTAAGTAAATACCGCCTGGTTGGCCACTATAATAAAAGTCGTTAAAATGATATAAAAGAGAATAAACCTGCTCGCCTTCTTTGTACGTCCCATAAGCAGTGCAAGTACTCCGGACAAGATGACTATGAGCAGATTAACGTATTGCGGCGGCCTGATAATGTAATCACCGTTTATTATATTGGCAACAACCGTCGCATTCTTCTCAACACCGGGCATGTTTGTTGAAAAAGGAGTCACCTTCTGGTCATATGCTGCTATGGCTGAGGTGCCGATCAAAACAACTTTGTCTCTGAACTCGTCCCCTGAAATCCGTCCGGAAAGCACATCGACTGCCGAGACATGGCGTATGGTCCCCTCTTTACCGTAATAATTTATATCAAGTCTCCCGAATTTATCAGCAGGTAACAGCGTTCCGTCCATATCAACGCCTGTCAAACCTATTATGCTGATCTTTTCCATCTCAACATTATTGACGATGGCCGCAGTCTTGAGACTGAGTGAGAAAAAATATTCATCACCGTATTTGATATAAAGGTTTTCCCGTCTGATCTTACCGTCCAGATCCTGCAGGGAGTTAACATGGCCGTATGTTGAAGCGCTAGCAATGGGTCCCGGCGGAAGAAGCACCCTGTACGCACTGAACTGGTCGCTTGATTCCATAAATTTATGATTCTTGATCATTGATACGGCATGATCATAAAGTATGTCATCAATCTCTCCGTTAAATATCTTCCCTTCCTCAACTTGAAAGCTGAGTGCAGCGACAAGCGTGTCCCTGTATGTGTTCAGGACTTCAGCCAGGGCCCTGTCCGATTCAGGTGATTGCGACTCGGAGTAAAATATATCAACTGCTGCAGCCCGTGGCCGGCCTTTTAATACTTTTTCTATCAGGTCCGCCTGAAGCTTCCTGTCCCACGGCCACCTCCCGTATTCAGTGATACTTTTCTCATCAACCAGAACCGTCATTACGTCTTCAGGTACAACAGGCGGAGCAATCAGGTTTCTTACCTTAAACCGGTAATCGACAAGCAGGGTCTCTACAACCTCGTCAATTATCAGGGGGTTTTTAAAAGTTAACACCGCAAAGAAGATAATTATACAAAGAGGTACGATAAAAATAACATTTCTGATTCCCGTGTTTTTCACTGAGTATGCTTCATTCCGGACTTTTTTCCGTCTGTAGTATTAGCATCATTATAAATTCTGTATTTAAGTGGAACCAGCCTAAAAATTCCTGACTTTTAATTTTGATTCTCCTTTACTTTCCGCTGCCAGTCGGGGCCTGCAGTCTTCCACAATTTCTCCCCTGCTCCCGAAATCCGTGTATTCAACAATCTCAACCTTGCCGTCCTTTCGCTCTCTGTACACTCTGTTTTCATCTTCAATCTTCGGGAAATATTTACCGGAAACATCTTCATAAATGTCTACCCGGAAAAGACTGCCTGAAACCTCTTTATCTGAAAGATAGAGCATGCCCTCTTTCTCATAAACAATGTATTTACCGTTATCATTTTTGTACCCTACATAATATCTGCCATTCTCCTTATGGTACATATCCGCATTCATCGGATAGAGCTTATCACCTGATATTTCAAAAAATTCGCTCCCTTTTATCCTGAACCTTTTTTCCATGGCAGACAAGACCCATTCGGACGTGATCTTGTCAGGGCTGTGAGTCAAAATTGTCTTACTGTTATTGAGAGTAGTATTCTTCAGGATATCATAGCTCGTATGGACTATACTGTCTCTTACGGACACATCGTGAATTACAACCGCGTTATCAAAGCTGATTACTGCTTCCTCATATCTGTCTTCTGACCATATTCGTTCTATATAGTCGTTTATATCCCCATAAATAACTGGAGCAGACTCGAATTCCTTCTCTGGCATTTGAAGGCTCTGTATCCTCTTCTCATTATAGAGCTGTTTCCAGAGGTCCGTATTATGCACAGTGTCAGAACTTAAGATTAAAGTATCACTCTGCGTCCGGACCTTTATCCCTATATTGGGAAGGCCGTGCCATACAGGGGCCTTGACAGCCTCAATGGTAAATCCCTCCGGATCAGTAAAAACATTTTTATCCTCCTCATAGAAAAGGTTCGATGAAAAAGTGTAGAAACTTTCCGGCTCGACCCATTCAGAGAGGCCGGGGTCTTTAAAAAGCATTCTGGGCCTTTTTGTTTTGTCACTTATAACAATCTTTGCCCTTTCAGGCCCCAGGATATTCCCTCCCCTGTCAACAATACGGAGACGGGACTTTCCATCCCCCTCATCCATGGTTACGATCCTGTATCTTGCAGCCGGCCCGAGCATCGAATAATCTATATACTCTTCATAAGGGACATCAATAACTGTCTTTGAGTCATCAGACAGGGTCCTGTCCAGTGCAGGCTGCGCCATTGAAAATAATTCTGAATTTACATCTTCAGATGCCAGAAGATGCACCTTTCCGGTTATGTCTTTGGCATATCTGTTAAAAATGGCCAGATCAGTAAACCACCTCTTATGGTCATCATGGCAGTGGGATATAATGATCCCCTTGATATTCTCGAGACTTTGCCCGCCGATCTGCTGGAAAAGCGTTGCCCCGCAGTCAAAGAGATAGATGGACTTACCTATTGTTATCTGATAGCCGATACTTTTCCCGAGTTTTGAAAAAGGACCGGAATCTCCGAGTATGCGTACAGTTATACCGTCATTCATAGATTAACCCCAATTTGCCTGATACAATGTAACTCATTGGTAAAATTACCCTTTTTTTATTATCTATCAACTGTAATTTTCAGTCAAGGTAATTTTCACATTTTACAAAATATTTCTTTTCATGGATTCAGCGACAAAAAAAAGGCAGGCTGAACAGCCTGCCCTTCAAAAGTTATTATACTTTTAACAGCTTTTATCTGCGTCTTCTCCATCCATAGCCTGCAATTCCTATAAATCCAAAAACAAGAAGCGCAGCTGCAGGATATTTCACTCCGTAGACAACAGGTGTCAGTGCAATACGTGCTGCTGTTCTCAGAGTTTCGTGCTTTGCAATGTAGTCAGCTGCAGGTGGTGAATATCTGTAATACGTCTTCACGAACCATGATCCCGGATAATTTGTCTTAAGATAATTATCCCTGAATGCCTTCAGCACATTAACATCCGGATGCAGATAACTTCCGTATGCCGCCGTTGCTATAAAGCATCCGCCTGCGCTGGCTCCTCCACCTCCGCCTCCGCCAGTTGCCGCCATCGGTACATCAGGGTCAGTGTATCTGAAGATTGCAGTACCGCACTCCTCACCGTCCTGAACCAGTACCGTAAAATCAATAAAGAAAGAGTCACCTTCAGTAATTTGCGGAAGCGGATTCCATGAGAGATTACCTGAACTGGATATAACGAGGTTAGCGAGAATTGCAGGGTCGAAGCCATCGTTCACAAGATCCTCAGACGGAGTTTTGCTCATGATACTCCATTGATACTCCTCCGGGACACCACCAATCGCTTCTAGAGTAACCGAATAATTTGTATTAACCAGTTGAGAAGGGAGATTGGTCGTTGTGATTTCTATTGTCGGGAATTCACATTCGTCTAACGGTGGAGGTTCATTAATTCCGGCTTGTCCATAAACATAGAACAAAGCGACAAATATATTGTCATCCCGTGTTCCATTGATGGTATCAACACTTATAGTGATATCTCCATAATCAAGAAACGGAACAAGATCATACCGTTCATGATCTTCACTGTAAGTGGGAAGAGCGGGAGAAAATGGATCATCATAACCACCTACTGTAATTAACCTGCCGTCGGCTGGGGATTGGTTATCAGCATCATCCATGTTGCCGGCATTTTCAGTTAACAAGCTCCCGTTAACTTCAATAGTTGACCTCTGAGTGCAGCAACTATACCCTATTCCAACAATCATTTCGGCAAAAAATGATGGATCAGACGGGTTAAGAGGATCTGCAAAGTTAATGGCTGTAGTATCGCCGGTAACCGATGCAAAACCATCAAGAATTCCCACAGTTGAATCCGGAAATGATGGATGAGAATACACAACAATCAAGGCTTCTCCGTCCGTGCTGCTGCCATCCACTGTTTCTTGAATCGTGAAGTCGTATACACCGCCAGGACCACCGTCAATAACAGGTTTTACAATACCGGTAACATCAGCCCGGAAGCCAGGGAGGGTGCAGTTGTATTAGGGATACGCGGCCCGAAGATTACCTGAGTATCATTCAGTTCCACTGAAGGTATAGCTGATGCACTGAATGTAGAGCTATATAGATAAGCAGCAATAACCGTAGAGCCGGTTGGTACTTCGGCAGAGATAATGCCCGAATCTTCCAAACTTCCAAAACCATCACTTGAATAGCCCACCTGACCAACAAATGACTGAAACTCCTCTAAAGATGCCTCTGCTCTTATCACAGATGCCAGAAAAAACAGGGTTATGATAAAAATATAAACTTTTACTTTTTTCATAATGATCTCCCAATATTAGATTTACTGATTTCTTAGCAAATGATTTTATACGAGTTAAATACCATTACTCTTTTTGTCCAACTATTCTGAAGGAAATATTCTCTCAAAATTACCGCTCTTGCCGACCGGTCCTCCTCCTGTTACAGCTGCCGAAGATCGACTCTGGGAATGTGGCGGTCTAATATCCGCGTCAGGAAATGACGGTGCCGGCGGAGCAAACGCAGGCAGAGTCTCATCCCCTGTGAACGTTGAAAAGACATACAGCTCAGGGGCGCTGTCACTTTTATCCGCCCTGAGTTCAGGTATGGCATTTTCAGGCACGCAGGCTGTATTGCCCTCATTAACCGTCAACTTCTTTTTCTTAGTTGGGTCAGTGCTCTTTAAGTCAACCTTGCCTTCAATCACCTTGATACATGTACTTGATGATTTCTTTTTGCCGGCAGACTTTTCACTTGCCGCAACCAGATAAATACCTTTCAGGACATTCCTGCTGGCCAGCATATTATTCTGTTCTGGTTTGATATTGTCTGCGATCATTTCTTCCTGTTCATTCCATATAATGAACTTCGTACCCCTCGCTGCAGCCACTGCAGTAGATGTATGTACCTCAAGGTCACTTCTGCCGACAACTACCCTTAATGATCCGTCAATCAGTTTATATATTGACTTTGATCTTTTGCTTGCAGCGTTGTACATGTACTCCTGAACCTCAACTCTGCTCAATTCACCGAGATTGAGAATGCTGTCATCTTTAAAGAACAATTTCATCCTTGATTTTTTGTCTGTCTCCACAGCATCTTTCATGAAAAGTTCCATCTGCGGCTTTGCATCGTCCCTTACGTTTTCCCTTACAAGATACGCATTATTTTTTACTGCCAGCACCTCCCCTGCTTTTTCCGCAGAGTACGATGCTGATGCGTAAATAAAGATCAATGCAAGCATTGCAAAGATTATTGTCAGTCTTTGTTTATTCATATTGCACCTACCATTTCTTTAAAGATTTAACTAATTATCAATCAAAAAACCCCTTTGATCTCTCATTAATGAAAAAAAGGGGCCCATTTTTTTCCTGTATGTTTTCATGCCTAGTCATCAATGAACGATTTTCATTTTTTAGAAAATCCAATTAACTACTAGAATTAATGACGGGTACTCACATAAGATTAAGCAATTATTATGCCTCTCATTAACCATATATTTTTCAATGTCTTCCATAAAAAACTGTAAGCACATAACGTTAACTTTTCTTACAGATGTTAATATTCCCGACATTAAATCCCGTTAAAGTTCGAACAACTGGATAAAACCCAAAAATGTTCGGTAAAAACTTTGTCAGTGCTCAAAGCATTTCATTATGCTGAACACCGCTATATCCTCCTTCATCAGTCAGATAAGCCTGCAAATAAAAAACCTCCAAAAATTAAACTATCCGTAAAATCAATTAACACTCAATAACTGTCTTAATAAAGTGTCATATTGAATAACATTATTCTTGTTCCACATGCTTATTTTTACCTATATAACTCCATATGTCAGCATAAAACCTAATATATTTCTTTCATAGTGATAATCTGCTATGTTGGAATCATTTAACGTATAGCTGCCCGACAATGTCGCTGTTAACTTATCAGTGATTGCATATTGAAAATTGATTGAGTACTGCTGCATCCTGTCCCGCCTCAACTCAGCGTAAGCCGGGAAGTCATCCCTGTGATCTCTATCGTGAAAATCCGCCTTGACATTGACCCGCAGCGGATCTATTATGTCATAGCTTACAGCCGCGCCTATCCTGTAGCCCACATACGCCCACCACCTTTCCTTCGCATTCTTGGAGTCATAAAAAAAGTGGATGTCCGCCTTTAACTTGTCCTGAGCAAAATTCTGCTGTACGCCAACGGAACTTTTTCTCCCTGTCCTGTCGGAGTTGTCCGTAAAATTATCTGTGTTCCAATACTTTATGTCGCTATATTCGAATATTCCGTCAGTAGAGAGACTTTCACCTTCCGCTATATTCAATTTTGCGAAATACATATGCACCACACCATACTCGTCATTATCAAAAATCATCCACTCCAGGCTGTATCCTGCCGAAGTCGTCACAGAGTCCATAACATTCAATTCAATGGAAGGAGATATCTTGTGATAATGTACGTCATAGTCACTGAGGTCAAAATGAACACTTTGATATAAGTTATAATCAGCCCTTGCAGTTATATTGTCGTTCTCATAAAGTCTTGCACCCGCTGTTATCATCCCCAGTACCCTGCCGTCATCTTTCCTGTCAGCTGTCGCTGAAGGATTATTGGGCTCGAGTATAACGTTAGTATCATTCTGATACCCCAGGGTCACATCAACTCTGTAAGGTTTTTCTCCAGTTCTATCCAGGCAGTCATCAATAAGATCGATTGCATAATTTTTAGAAGATGCATCCTTTGTACGAGATTTAAACTTCGTCAGGTAGCTCACCGCTTTGCGGCAGTTCCCCTTTGCAAAATGAAGACGGCCCAGCTCAAAATATACGTTTCCAGCGCGCTCATCCTCCTTATTTATTTTCATCAATGCCTTCTCTGCCTGCTCCAGATTGCCAAGTCTCGCATTTGCAATAGCCGAATAATATATCGCTTCAAGATTGTCAGGCGATAATTCAAGGGCCTTGTCTAAAAGCTCAAGGGCTTCACTGTACTTTTCCTCGTTAAGTTTCTGTATGCCCTGCGCTATGAATACTTCAAACTTTTCTGCAGCATACGGAGCTGACAATGAAAAGATGAATAATAATATAGTGATAGTTACAGAAATGAAGAAATACGTAGACTTTCTCATAACAGGAAATCCTTTCGTTATTTACAAAACTGGTTATGTTGTTTTAAAGAAAAATATACAAGATTAATTGATGGAGAAATTTTCTCACAACTTTTTGAATCTGTCAAGGATTTTAATCATAAAAATGAGTTAGTTACATGATTTATTTTTATCAATTTCTTATAAAGAACTTAATATAGAATGTCAGGATATCATTTGGCTGAACTCTGAAGTGTTAAACAATTTTATGAGTTCCCTTTTTTTCTCATGACTTCTATGCATGCTGATACAATTGAATTCTTCTAACCCCCTGTTCTGATTGCTTTTTCTTCTATTTTCCATAGAATTGTCTTATTTGTTACTTTACACCTAGCGTTAAGGCTATTTACATTTTGGCCGATATATATAATATGAGAATCATATCAGCCAAACATGCAAAAAAGACTTCTTCCTGCAGCTTTTTATTCATCTTTATTCTTCTTTCATTTCTTTTTCTTTATGGATGCTCAACAGTAGGATACAACCTGTCAGCAGGCTCACCTCAGACAATAGGTGTCAGTGAAAAGCTGAATGTCCATCTCTACAGCTCATATAAAGAACTGCGGTCCGCCTATCTTTATCGGGGAGGCGATTTAGTAAAGTTTAAAAGATTAAAGGGATTCTACTCCCCAGAGGACAATACAATTCACTGCCTGAAATGGGATTTCTATTCTTGCGGGCATGAATTGTATCATGCCCTGCAGTACAAAGGCGACACGGAGTTATACGTTGAAGAAGGCCACGACCATTTCAGAGAGAACAATTATACAAGCCAGTAAAGAATCATAATTGACTTCTGCAACTAATCAATATCCTCATCTTCAGGCCCATAAAAATCAGGTGATATATAAAAAAACCCATCCTTCAATTTTACCGCCTCTTTATGGGCCAGGACTTTCAGGGACTTTGATACTGCTTCTCTCGAGGAACCGATATTTGATGCAATTTCCATGTGAGTCAGTTTCCTGACCTTATAATAACCTTCATCATCTATCTCCCCATCACTTTTTGCGCTCTTAATCAGAAACCTTATAATTCTCTCATGAACATCAAGAAATACCAGCATCTCCAGCATGTCATCCGCTTTCCTCAGCCGTTCCACAAGAGCAGTCAGCAAGTCAAATGCAATTATGGGCTCCTCTTTCATCGTGTTTAAGAATTTTTCTCTTTTCAACACACCGAGCGACGTCTCTTCTTCAGCAACCACATTGGCAGATCTCGATTTTCCATCAATCAAACTCATCTCACCAAAAAAATCACCGGCCCTAAAGCTGGTAAGGATAAACTCGCTGCCTTCCATACTTAACAGACTGACCTTGACTTTGCCTTTAAGTACAATATAAAGGTCAGTACCTTCATCAGCCCGGAAAACTATGTCCTCCCCTTTTCCAACAGAAATGATTTTGAAGTCCTCGATAACATGGTCCAGGTTGCCCTCGGAAAAACTTCTGAAAACAGGTATTCTTTTGAGGAATTTTGCTACTAACTGTTTTTCTTTATCGCCGAGATGCATTTTGCAGTTATACAGACTGTTAACTATTTTGTTTGCTTAAATTCAACTTATAAGTTGTAACTGTTGATTATAGCACAAAAAATAAATTAATCAATAAAATTTTTCAGATGGCATAAAGTCAGACAAGAATAGTCATTGAGATGCTCAAGGAAATTAAGGCCTGGCCTTTCGCACACATACAAATCGATAAGCGATATCTCTTATCAAGTTTTATGAACTAATAATATTATCTTTAAATAACTGTCTGCATGAAGCACTATTAGTGACGTTTCTTCTAATCCACTATGTAATCATAACACTGCCTCTCGACCGAATTAGAATATCGTCAATATCATGGTATCTGAAGATATTGCCTGCCCGTCAAGTCCATAAAGAGTCAGTGTATGAGATCCTGTGCTAAGAGAAAGCGTGCTTAAATCCAGAGGGCATTCACCATTTGGCCCTACATTCATTATAGAGGTTAATTGTTGAAAGTTTTCATCTTCCCATGCGCATTTGAGTGAATCACCAAGATCTGCATCCGTTACAGTGCCCTGAATTATGGTTGTGGCAATGTCTGCGCCTGAAATAGTAATGTCAGCTCCCGCGTTTACAACAGGATCAGTGTTGCCAGCGTTGATCGTCAATATCACAGTATCTGAAGATATTGCAGTCCCGTCAAGTCCATAAAGAGTCATTGTATGAGATCCTGTGCTTAAAGAAAGCGTGCTTAAATCCAGAGGGCATTCACCATTTAGCCCAACACTCAATAAAGACGTTAATTGTTGAAAGTTTTCATCTTCCCATGCGCATATGAGTGAATCACCAGTATCTGCATCCGTTACAGTGCCCTGAATTATGGTTGTGGCAATGTCTGCGCTTGAAATAGTAATGTCAGCTCCCGCGTTTACAAC
>SDBV01003741.1_pt1 | contig 22218 bp, 22 predicted proteins | sample 2277081 | NCBI WGS metagenome assembly SDBV01 (sample SAMN10402039, study PRJNA504765) | marine sediment metagenome | isolation source: marine sediment core GS10_PC15, 223 cmbsf | place: Arctic Ocean: Southern Knipovich Ridge | collected 2010 | reverse complement strand
GGTTGATTCCCCTAAATCATATTAACCTTATTAAGAAATTTTATGTTCTGAAAAGACGAAACGATTTTGATGCGGTCATAGTTGGTTTTTCAATGATTGGATCATTTATCGATATTTTATTGATGCGGTTTATGACAAGGAAACCTGTGATTTTTAATCCTTTAGTATCTTTGTATATGACCTTGGTGGAAGATAGAAAAATGGTAAGACATCCCCTTTTGATTGGAATTCTATTTTATATAGAGAAAACCGCCTATACATTTTCAGACATGATTATGGTGGATACAAACCAACATTTGATGTATATCTCTAGAAAATTTAAAATTGATAAAGATAAAATCAGAAGGATTTTTGTCGGTGCAGACACATCAATTTTCTACCCGCGGGAAGTAAAAGAACAAGATGACGTTTTTACAGTTTTGTTCTTCGGATACCATAGCCCATTACACGGTGTCGAATATATAGTCAAGGCGACAAAAATATTAGAAGACAAAAGAGACATTAAATTCATCATTGTTGGTACTGGGCAAGTATCCGACCAGATCAGAGAATTGGCACTTGAACTAAAGTTAGAAAACATATCATTCATTGAGTGGGTGGACGATTTGGTTGATTTAATTAGCAGAGTTGATGTTTGTCTGGGAATTTTTGGAAATACGGAGAAGGCCATGTACGTTATTCCAAAGAAAGCATTTGAAACGTTAGCCATGAAAAAGCCCCTCATAACAGGACGCTCCTTAGCTATGGAGGAAATCTTTCTCGATAGAGAAAACAGCATTTTATGTGATATGGCAAATTCAGAGAGCTTGGCAGAGTCTATAGTTTTGTTGAAAGAAGACCAAGAACTACGGAAAAGAATATCGGATGGGGGGTATAAACTATTCAATAATCATTTTACACCAGAAAAAATTGGTAAAGAAATTTTAGAGGTATGTATGTAAAGATGAAATTCGAAGAAATACATGAAGATCAGCGCGGAACAATTCATGGTTTACACAAAGATGGTAGAGAATATATTGTTCTCTTTACCAAAAAGGGCCACATCCGAGGCGGAGATTATCACAAAACCAAGCAATACGATGTTGTATTGAGCGGCAAAATGAAAATCCATTGGAAAGAATCAATATCACCAAATAGTAAGGAACACTCCATAACACTAAAAGAAGGAGATATGATCTGCTTCGAACCAGACAATCCTCACATGTTTGTCGCTATGGAAGACACGCTAATGGTTGAGTGGCTAGTTGGAGACTTTGAAAAATCTTTTTATTCTCCCTATAGGCGGTTAGTGAAATGAAGCGAATTCTTGCTACGGGGGGGTCCGGATTTATCGGTTCAAACTTCATAGACCACATACTGAATAAAACGGATTGGGAAGTGACGAATGTTAGTCGTCATACCTATGCTACGAATCCTAGAACCCTTGAGCATTTAAAAGATAATGAAAGATACAACTATGTATCTGGCGATCTTAACGATGCAATGCTTATGATGGAGCTTTTAAAAGAAACAGATATACTGGTGCATTTCGCCGCGGAGACTCACGTAGACAGGAGCTTCGATTTTCCTGAAGTATTCCTCAGAACAAACCTTTTAGGAACATTTACAATACTTGAAATTTTAAAGCGGCTTGAAGATAAGCCCTTAATGATTCAAATATCAACAGATGAGGTATTTGGTAATGTTCCCAATGGGTACTGCAAAGAGGATGACCCGATAAAGCCCCAGAATCCATATGCGGCTAGTAAAGCTTCTGCGGAAATGTATTGTAACACATATTTCCATAGTTTCAATGTTCCTGTTATAATTACTAGAAGCATGAATAATTTCGGGCCTAGACAACATCCTGAAAAATTAATTGGTAAAATTATAACCAGAAGTTTAAGTGATACGCCTTTTACGTTATTTAAAGGTGGCTCCATTAGAGGGTGGATCTATGTTGAGGATACCTGCGATGCTGTTCTATCCGTAATAAAAAAGGGCACACCTGGAGAAGTATATCATATTCCACCCGATGCATATCTTTCTGTTCCAGAGGTTGCTGAAAGAATATTAGAAATAACTGGAAAGCAACATCTCTTTGAAGGATATAAAGGAACGAGGCTCAAAGATGACGAAAGGTATGCATTAGACGGAAGTAAAATGACATATGAATTAAAATGGAAGCCAAATCATACATTTGAAGATGGAATTAAGAAAACAATTGAGTGGTTCAAACAAAACGAATGGTATTGGAGGGGAGTATATTCACCCTAATGTTTTCAATTCCAAGTTCCGATATTGAGGATTTCAAACTATTTCTACCTGACAAGAATATATTTCGTAAAGTCAGTAATTACCGGTCGAGGAATCCAATCAAGAGAAGGGTTTTTGAAAACTATCTAAAAAACATGACAGAATTAACCCTGGGGGCTGAGAGTATAATTGATATTGGGTGTGGTGAAGGCGTGTTCTTGTATCTTGCTGATAAATTTAAGGAAAGAGAAAAACTTGTTGGGGTAGATCTGTCTTCCGAATCTCTAGATGTGGCTAGGCAAATTGTCAATGCAAATTTTTATCTTGTAGATGCACACGATCTTTCAGCATTTAAAAATTCGGAATTTGATTTGTCGATGTGCCTGTCCTTATTTGAGCACATAGACGGACATGAGCATATCGTTAAAGAGATGTTGAGGATTTCTAAAAGGGCGGTGATAACAATTCCACATCCATTACTTTTTAGAATTATATGCTTCTTAACTTTTAGGAACTGGACCAGACTCGGGCGTGAAGATAATCACATCAAGGAATTTACGATAGAGGAATTGAAAAACATTCTTCCGAAAAACGCGAACGTAGAAAGGAGAGGATTTTGGATTGTGGCCCAATTTTAAATCTCTGAAGAGTAATCAGATTGCGTTAGCAATCTTTGTGGTGGTCTTTCCAATCCTGTTCATCTTTAGAATGCCCTTTGTTGTTGAGGCGGATGTGTTAATCTATCTGAGTAAAATGATGCATTTCGTTACAGATTGGGATATGTTTGTAGTAAAATCTCTGTCGGCTGTAAAACATCTGCTTTATTTTTTAGTTCTTGGTGTGTTTAGAGTATTTACACCGTTTTTAACCCCGGAAAGTACGATGACGTTATTTTCAACATTTTTCTCTTCACTGAGTATTTCACTGACATATCTTCTTTCAGAAAAGATATTCAAAGACAGAAAAGTCGGACTAATATCTGCTGGGATGCTTTTGAGCACTAGAATGTTTTTGTACTTCACTCTTTTGGGAGAACAATATACATTCCAGGCATTTTTTATGCTAGTCACTTTCCTGCTCATATATGATGACCGTTATACCCTGGCCGGTATAGTGTTAGGAATCTCATTAATAGCGTCCCCGTCTACTGGGTATATCACATTTGCTTATACCTATCTAATATGGAAAAGAACTAAAAGCAAAGTTTCGACATTGAAGATATGGGTTATTCCAACAATGATATTTGCCCCAGTGCTGTTTATCCTGCGTAAATATTATTCTAGAAATGTTGGGTGGACAATGAATTTAGTGTGGCATCATATAAGCCGTGGCGAAATGATCACTGGAATAAAAGTGATATCCACACAGATGGTAGATAACTTGATTTTATTCCTCCCCTTCTTGGTATATGGTTGTTATCTAGCATTCAAAGGCACTAATAAGACATATAAAGAAATCTTGTATCTTTTTCTGTTAACCGTTCTACCCGCCAGTCCTCTAATTATAAGTGCTGTTACTGCTAAATGGTATCTTCCAATGATGCCCATATTCGCGATTTGTGCAACCATTCCATTCAAGGAAAAGGTTAAATTAAAGAAGATTTTTCCTTTGTTGGCCATAGTTAATTTAGTAGTCATTTCATCTATGCTACTTATACCTCTATACAAGGAGAGCATAAACCAGCACAACATTTTTACCAGCGGTGAGATCCCAGAACCAGTAATAATGAGGTGGTCAAGTGGAACCTTTTATGAATACTATTCGGGTGGAAGACCATATTACGAAATTATGACTGTCGAAAATACTGAAAGTGGCTGGTATTCTCTCGATGGTATCTTTGAAGAGTACGGTCGTGTTTATCTATATGATTATATGGAAATTCAGTGTAGACCCATAACATCATTGTATGGCGTTTTTAGGGCGGTTGTATTTGGTGATGAGATTTTCACTGTAATGGAAAGGATTGATTCAAGATTTGATATCAACTATACGATCTATAAAGAATTCGATGATGGAACAATTATTTGGGAGTTGACGCAAAAGTGATGATGGTAAGTTTGAATCAAAAGTTTAACGCTCTGAGCAATAAACAGATAGCTTTGTTAATTTTCATAATAGTCTTTTCAATTCTGTATACATTTAGAATGCCGTATGTTGTTGAGGGTGATACTGTATTCTATGCAACGAGAACGGAACTCTTCGTTGAGGATTGGGATAGTTTCGTTATAAAAGCACTAGCAATGGTGAAACATATACTTTATTTATTGGCCCTTGGTGTACTCAAAACATTCACCCCATTTCTAAGCACTCAAGGCACTATCACACTATTCTCAACATTCTTCTCTTCACTGAGTATTTCACTAACATATCTTCTTTCAGAAAAGATATTCAAAGACAGAAACATTGCTTTATTATCCGCTGCGCTGTTTTTTAGCACTAGAATGTTTTTGTACTTCACCCTTTTAGGGGAACAATATACATTCCAGGCATTCTTTACGTTGGTCACTCTCTTACTCATATATGAAGATCGTTACGCATGGGCTGGTGTTGTATTAGGAATTTCACTGATTGCTTCTCCGTCTACTGGATACTATATATTTGGTTTTATGTACCTAATATGGAAGCGAAGTAAAAGCTGGAAAGCCTTGGCAACAATATGGGTAATTCCAACCGCTATTTTTGCTCCGGTTTTAATTGGTTTAGGTAGACATTATTCTAAAAACGTTGGGTGGACAATGGCCTCAGCGTGGTATCATATAGTTTATGGTGAGGTATTTACAGGCGCGAAAGTGGTAGCTTCAAAATTAGTAGATAATTTTGTTTTATTCCTTCCATTTATAGCCCTTGGTCTTTATCTTGCGTATAAAAAAGATAATAAAACATATAGAGAAATTGTATATTTATTTTTATTATCGGTTGTTCCTATTACCCCCCTAATCATAATTGGGGGTGTTGGTAAATGGTATCTTCCAATGATGCCCTTTTTCGTATTATGCGCAACCATACCCTTCAAGGAGAGCAAGAAACTAAGAAAGCTCTTTCCTCTTTTAGCCATAATTAATCTATTAATATTTTCATCTATGCTACTTGTTCCACTGTATAAAGAAAGTGTAAGCCAGCACGACATTTTTACCAGTGGTGAAATGCCATGGCCTATAATAATGAGATGGTCAAGTGGGACCTTTTATGAATATTATGCCAATGGACGATTCTATGAAATCTTAACAGTAGAGACAACAACTATTGAAGATCCTGTGATTGGGTGGTATTCTCTCGAAGGAATATTCAGGGACCACGGAAAAGTCTATTTGTATGATTATACGGAAATTCAATGCCGCCCAATAACATCATTATACGGAGTTTATCTGACAATTGTAGAAGGTGATCAAACGTTTACCGTGATGGATAGAATTAACAGAAAATTTGATGTCAATTATTCAATTTATAAAGAATTCGATGATGGAACTATTATCTGGGAGCTAACACCAAAATGAGATTTGATAAATTGTTTTACAACTTTTCTTATACCTTGGTACATACATTTTGCAAGATGATATATGGAAAGGATGAAATGTTGGCAAGTTCTGTACCCCCCTTATTTGCATATCTATGGTCACAATACAAGGTGTTATTTTCACATCACGATGAGGATTATCAGGATCTTTATGGTTTTGTTGATTACAAAGACAAAGTTGTTTTAGATATTGGGGCCGATTACGGCTCTACTGCCTCTTTCTTCTTAAAGCAGGGTGCAAGAACTGTCTATGGTGTTGAGAGAAACAAATGGATGGTTAAAAAAATGCGTAAGAATGCTGAGAAAATGGGTAACTTAATTCCAATAAAGCTCGATGTTTCTTGTCCTGATCAATTTGATAAACTTCTGTTGCTGAATCCTGATATCGTGAAGGTTGATTGTGAAGGATGTGAAAAACATTTACTCGACATTAAGGATAGTATTTTTTCAAGCATAAATGAATATATTATTGAAACACACACCAAAGAATTGTTTGATGGATTTGTAAATAAATTTGAACATGCGGGGTATAAAATATCCAATGTTAGAAATATGAATGAATCAAAAACTGGGTATGAGATTAACCTATTCTATGCAAAGAAAAAAGTGGAAGTATAAATTTGTATTTATCTGTAATAATCCCCATCCATAATGAAGCTAAATTTCTTGTTGAGTTAATAGAGCGATTTGATAAATGTCTTCCCCCCCGCTCTGAAGTCATATTTGTAAATAATGGAAGTACGGATAATAGTCTAGATTTATTAGCAACGTTTCATGGTTTTTCAAAACACGTAGTTAAAATAATCGATCTAAAACTAGGCGAAAAAACATCTGCCATAAAAAAGGGTATAGAGATATCAGAGGGCAATTTAATTGCTATGATAGATGGCGACCTTCAATATAACCCAGAGGACATAAATAAACTACTGACAAAGATGATTTCAGAAAAAGTTGATTTCGTCAATGGTTGGAGAGATTTTGATAATTATCCCCTTTCAAGAAGAACGTTCTCTCACATTTATAATTGGCTTTATAGAAAGATGTTTGGTACAAATGTTCACGATGCAAACTGTGGATTAAAACTATTTACAAGGGAAGTAGCCAACGAATTAATGTATAGAAAAGGGTTTCATAGATATTTTGTTGCAATGGCCTCTGATGCTGGATATAGCATCATAGAAACAAAAGTTCCTTTGAACATGAGCGATGGCGAATCTTCTTATGGAACAAAACGGGTGCTTGATGGTTTCGTTGATCTAATTTCAATAAAACTATCCATGACCATTTTAAAAAAGCCTATGGGATTCTTCGGAATTTCTAGTGCTTTTTTGGTGCTATGCGGAATCTTATACTCTCTTTTCAATAAAACTTTTTTCCCAAGTATTTTGATTGTTTCCGGTTTTATCTCCTTTATGTTTGGATTAATTGCGGAAATGATAATTAATTTGGATCGAAGGTGGAGGCTAAACAATGACTAAGGTATTGCTTATTTTTCCTCCTGTAACCCATGAAGAAATATACAGTAAGGGAATATCTGAAATTGGGCACACCCTTCCTCCATTGGGATTAGGATACCTTGCTTCGGTTCTTATACAAAATGATATTGACGTAAAAATTATAGATGCTGTTGTTTTAAGACTAAGTGTAGACGATGTTGTTAAACAAGCCGTTGAATATTTCCCAGACCATATCGGAATATCTGCCATGACCCCGACACTTCAAAGAAGTACCGATTTAGCAAAGGAACTAAAAAAACATTTACCAATGGTTCCAATAACCTTTGGTGGACCAGATCCCTCTCAACATCCTGAAGATATAGCGAAATATGATTTTGTAAATAATGTAGTTGTTGCAGAAGGAGAATATGCTATGCTAGACATAGTTAAAAATAATCGGCAAGGAATAATTTATGGAGCCCCCATTAAGAACTTAGATGATCTCCCATTCCCCGCCCGACATCTTCTCCCAATGGAATTATATTTCTCAGGAGTCAGTTTGTCAAAGAGAAAACCCCAAGCAACAATGATTACAAGTAGAGGCTGCCCCTATGATTGTACCTTCTGCTCAAAATCTACTTTTGGACGACATTATAGAGTTAGGAGCCCTGAAAACGTAGTAGCTGAAATTAAACATTTGATGAAAGAGTATGCTGTTAAAGAAATCTCTTTCTGGGATGATATTTGGGGGTTAACGGATGCTTGGGCTGAAGAATTCTGTAATCTTATCATAAATGAAGGAATAGATATTACTTGGTCCTGTGAGGCGAGGGTTGATTCCGTTAACTTGGATAAGTTGAAATTGATGAAGCGGGCTGGTTGTTGGAATATTTTTTATGGGATCGAATCTGGAAATCAGGATCTTCTTGATATCATAGGAAAGGGGGTTACATTAGAACAGATCAGAAACGCAATAAAATGGACTAAAGAAGCGGGAATAGAGATCAGAGCAAACTTCATGTTGGCACTTCCTGGAGAAACCCCTGAAAAAGCACAAAAGACAATAGATTTTGCAAAAGAACTGGACCCTGATTTCGTTAAGTTCAATATAACCACCCCCTATCCTGGAACCAAGCTCCACACTCAAGCCTTGGAACACGGTACTTTAGAATCATCACTTGAAAGATTTACAAACTATTTCCCCGTCTTCGTCCCAAACGGATATTCCTCAAAGGAAGAGATTCTTGAAATGAGGAAAAAGGCGTACCGAGACTTTTTTTTCAGACCCAGTTACATCCTGAAGAGATTATTCAAAATAAGGTCGTTTGGAGAATTTATTCGGCATGTTAAAGGGTTTAAAGCATTGATTCATGAGGGCATGTAATGTCGGTTATGATGACAATTGATGTAGAAGGCAAAATTGTACCTGACCATTATTCTATAACTGGGCTACTTACCGCTTTAAGACTATTTTCTGAATTGGATATACCCGGAACCTTTTTTGTGACCGGTAGATTTGCAAGGAACAATCAAGGATTGATAAAGACAGTTGCTTCGGATGGACATGAAGTAGCCAATCACGGATACAGCCATACCTCTTTATTAGGTCTAAATAATTTAGAGTTGGAAAACGAAATCGTCTTATCTCAAAACATTTTACAGACGATTGTAGAGAAGCCTGTCGGATTTAGAGCCCCTTATTGTAGTTACTCAAATGAGTTGCTTTCCCTCCTCGAGAAGAATGGGTATCTTTATGATAGTTCCCTTCATCCCGCATATATCCCCTTCAAATACAATAATCGCAAATACCCTATCATTCCCTTTAAGAAAAACGGAGTATTAGAGATTCCCATTTCTGTTACTCCAAGACTCAGACAACCAATTGGATGGATCTGGATGCGGAATCTCGGTACGAGGTGGGCGTTGTCTGGTGCTAGATCCCTTTTACGTCGAGGAATAGATGTTGTCTTTTATGCTCATTCCTGGGAGTTTGAAGACATAAGCAATCTAAAACATGTTTCATGGATAAAGAGAAGAAAAACAGGCACTAAATTTAAGAAAATGCTAAAGATTTTTATAAATGGTCTGACCGATAATTCTTATAAGTTTATTTCGATGTCGGAGAAAGCTGAAAAATGGTTAGGGTTTGCATAATCGGTCTCGGGACGGTGGGGGATCCAACTGCCGAATATATTGCTTCTTATCATTATGTTTTTGGTTATGATATTAATGCTTCTAAGATAAAGAATCAAATTTACTTTTCAACAACAAACTGGGAGAATATAGTCGATATTGATGTCTTTATCGTGTGTGTTAATACTGGGTGGAAAGAAAAACCAGATATGGGTGCTATTAAAACTGTTATGCAAAAAATAAAAGAAAAATCTTTCCGAAATACTTTGGTCATTATTGAAAGTACCCTTTCATTAGGAACATCTAGAAAAATATTTGAGGATATTTTTGATGGTGATATTTTACTTGCACACTGCCCACATAGATATTGGGGAAAAGATTCTAAGAATTATGGTGTTGCTCAAACTCGGGTACTTGGTGCCATTGATGCAGAAAGTTTAGAGAGGTCCCAACAGTTTTATGAAACTATCAAAATCCCAATCCACGTTGTTTCTGCCATTGAAATAGCTGAGATGTGTAAACTTGCTGAAAATTCTTATAGGTTTGTTCAAATCGCCTTTGTTGAAGAGTTAAAGAATATTTGCGAAGAGAACAATTTAGATTTCAATGATCTCAGGACGGCCTGTAATACAAAATGGAATATTGATTTATTAGAAGCCCGAGATGGAATAGGAGGAAGCTGTTTACCAAAGGATATTAGAATTCTCAATCACCTCGCCTCATTTGCACCGCTTCTACAGGGTGCTATTAACACAGATGCTAGGTACAGGAGACACCAGTAACCGTGATAATTGAGAAATTAAAGAAGATTGAGAAATGGAAAATCTTAACTCTCATTCCTTTACTAATTGGTATAGCTAGATTAATTCACTTCTCCTACACTGGTTATTTCCTCCCTGATGAAGCGACCTATTTGGCCTGTGTGATACATTACTTTAATGATGGGGCTCTCATATTCTATGGCCCTAGACAATTATATCAATTTCTAATATTAGGCATTTCGATCATATTCAATTTAAATACACCAGAAAAACTAATTCCCTTTTTCATAATGTTATCTTCCTCCCTTGCTTCACTCACATTATATGTATCCGTAAAAATCTTAGAATTAGAATCACCAAAGTTTACAGAGAAATGGTTAGTACCGCTATTATTTCTGTTGAGTCCTATGTTCGTTGTTATCTCCGGTTTAATTTTAACAGAAGTTTTAGGTATACTTCTTGCGGTTTCAGCAATCTATGTTTTCATATCTAAGCGGGGTAAATTTAATAATTGGAATATCATTCAATTAGGTCTCATTGGCGGGGGGGCTTATCATCTTAGGGAACCTTTAGTTGTAATTTCAATATATATCCTGTTGCATCTTCTATATCATAAAAAATTCTTAAAATGCTGTATCTTTATCCTTGCATTTATTCCATTTCTCGATGTTGTATTGCTTAGACTTGTTATAGGTTCAACAACATCCTTTGTTTTCCCCAGTGAAATAACAAATTGGGCTATATTACCTACCATAATAATTAAAACTATAGGTGGTAGCATAGGCGATGTTGAAAGAATGGGATCTTATGCATGGAATAAAGCACCCGCCCTATTTCATAATTTTATAAAAACATCATTATTAAATTTCGGTGTAATGCTTATTTTTAGTTTGGGGGTATTCACATCAATTCTCATTATTTATGGTTTATCAAAAAAGAAAATACATCACATTTCATTATTAAGTTTTACATTAATGATGGTTTCTTCAATGTATCTATCCCGATTTGATGTATATCGACTACTCTTCTACACTAAAATTAGTACAGTAATGAGATATGGCGTTATGAGCATTTTCAGCATACCCCTAATTCCCCAACTCATTGGTAATTGGAATAAAAAACAAATAAAATATTATGCCCTCATCTCCATTGTTTCTATGTCTCTTGTAGCGATACCATTTACAAAAACGGTGCAATCAAATTTAAGCAGTGAATATATTAGCAGATTAGATATTTTAAATTATCAATCTCCCTGGTTAATTGCGAGGGAACTATTAGAATTAGAAACTTTGAATATAGAAAACAAAACAAACGTATTAGTTATTTCCGAGCCTTTAGTCAGAATACGGTTTTACAATATAGACGGCATTAAGTACATACCATCACGACATTTGTTTTGGTTGTGTATAGAACTTGGTAAAGAACAAGCTGTATTAAATAACCCAGATTTTATATATGACGGATTCATTGAAGACGAATCCACCAGAATATTCAAAGAACTTATACTATCCCAATATGAGGCAGTTTATTTATATGGTGAAAAATATTCATTGTATGAAACCGTATTAGAAAAACACGCAAAGTGGTATTGGGAATTTCTACAAAACGAATCAGAATACACGGTTCTATATGAAAACGAAGAAATGTATCTTTACAAGGTGATCTTAAAATAATGTACAGAGACCTTATCCACTTGACAAAATTCATTCCATATACAAGATTCCATGCATTAAACAAAGTCAAACACATCATTAAAGACCCAGTATTGGATCTAGGCTGTCATATCGGAGATACTTTTTGGTATATGAAATTCAATGGGGACATCACTGGAATTGACATATATGAACCATATTTCAAAACCTGTCGAGAAAGAAAAATTTATAATAAATTAATTAAAATGAATTTGAATGATCTCCCAGAAAACTACGGAAAATACGGGTGTGTTACTGCATTCTTCATACTTGAACACATGCCCAAAGAAGACGGGTTAACCCTATTAGACAAACTTGATAATTATAGTGAAAACATTGTGTTACTAACTCCAGACGGAATAAGCATCCAAAAAAGCCCAGATGAAAATAAATATCGCAGCCATATTAGTTCCTGGTATCCCAATGATTTCACCTCTCGAGGATATACCGTTTCAAAATGTATACAACTATCAATTAAAAAAATCAGACAATTTCCATATAAAATAATTTTGGCAACTAAAAAAGGAGCAAGATCATAATATGAAAAAACTTAGAGTTGGATTAATCGGGTGTGGTTCGATAGCTGTAGCCAGACACATTCCATATTATTTACAAAATAGAAGAGTAGACCTTGTTGCAATATCTGATCTAAATGAATCCGCATTAAAAAGATACGATATAAATACCTATGTTGATTATCGTGAAATGCTCAAGAAAGAAAAACTGGATTTAATTGATATATGCACCCCGCCCTCTGGTCATGTGGAACAAAGTATAGATTGCTTAAATGCTGGGTGTAATATCCTTGTTGAAAAGCCCTTCACATACAATATAGTTGACTGCGATAAAGTATTGGCTATTGCCAAAAAAAATAAGAAAAACGTTTGTGTGATTCACAGCAGTTTATTCTTCCCAAGCATGATAATGGCCCAAAAAAACATCGATAAACTAGGAGAAATTAAATCGATTAGATTGCGCTATGATGATAGTCTAGAAAAACACGTTTTCTGTAATGATTGGATTACTGAAATGCCTGCGGGGGCGTTACATGAACAGATGCCTCACATTTCTTATCTTGTGAGAAAATTCATAACGCCAGAGAACGCGATAGTCAATGCCTTTAAAGTTAGCAATAATTCTCTGCCCCATGATCACTATTGTATTGTTTTGCACGAAGAAGGAAAGGTCTGTAATATAGACCTACACTATGGTAAAAACTGGGCTGTAGAATTGATATTGGTTGGAACCAAAAAAACGATGTACGTTGACATACTAAACCAATATGTCCATATAGCCCCGCTGAATGACAAGGCGGGAGTTGGTCAAATTTTATGGCATTGGATAGACCAACTCTTTACAAGATTTATTTCATTACCAAGAAATTTTTGTTTATATTTCAAACCATTCGGCCACAAATATATCATTAACTCATATGTAGATCACTTGCTCGACGGAACACCAACACCGATAACTATGGCGGAAGTCCGGGAAAATGTGAGAATAACCGAGCTAGTGACGACGAATATTAACGGTGTGAGTGAGGCCGATCTAACTTGAAAATATTGGTGTTAGATTGGGAATATATCATAAATGCCTGCAGGTTCTATTTTTATAAGGAATTATCTAGGCAAGCGAATGTAATATATTTTCCCTTTTTTAATATGAATAGAACCATTATACCCCTAGATATCCCTCATCGACGTTATTTTGAATTTCCACTATATTATCATTATAGACGAATTTTACTACCTAGATATTTAAGAGCGTTAAGAAAATTAATTCAAAACGAAAAACCAGATGTCATATATTTCAATGAACGACTTGCCACTTATGTTAACTACAAAACCATAGGCTGCACCAGAGTCACCAAGGCCATTCACATGTATGATCCACCCAGAAAAGATCATTCAAAACTAATGAACTTCATAGAATTAAACCAGATACCCCTATCCTTCTATGAGAATCCCGCCTGGATAGACGATCTACCAGAAGATCTCCAAAAAGAGCCATTAAATTGGAGTGTTGACACAAGGATATTCAACGATAATAACCCCACAAAAAAACATGATGTTGTATCCTCTGGTGTTGTATCCAAACACTATCCTGTTCGAGATAAGATAAAAAACATGTTAGATAATAAAAACATGAATGGATTATATCTCAGTTATCCTCACTTTGCTCCTCTACTCGGACGGAACATTAACCTACAGAAATATTTCCCTGAGTATGCAAATTTGTTATCCTCTGGAAAAATCTTCATATTCTATAATGGCATAAAAGGCCGAACAGTAGCTAAATATGTTGAGGGTCTGGCCTCTGGTTCACTAATGCTGGCCCCCTATCCAGAAGGCGGTGATTCATATCATTTGGAACCAGATAAGAACTTCGTAAACATCAACGAAAAAAACTTCAAAGATAAAATTCAATATTATCTTGAGGATGAAAATGAACGTGTAAAGATAACTAAACTTGGAATAAAAACCGCAAACAAACATTTGAAAGTGCAAGATTCAGTTACACGGTTCATAAAAACCTTAGAAGGTGCAATTTAGTATGATGAAAAACGAAGAAAGAATGAATTGGATAAAAAAGATGAATGAACTACCCTATACACCCCCCGAACTAATCATAGGGGAGAACTTTTCGAGAGAAGAAGACGTAACTCTAGATTCCAGTGGATTTGGAGCCGAAAGAGATGATACAGGAGCCTGGGTTGAATGTAGACAACACGGGGGAATAAAAATTGGAGATAATGTCACAATCAAATCTGGGACTAAGATCAAGAGAGCCACAATTCTAGGAAAATTCACGGAAATTGGTAATGGCACTAAAATCTGTTCGCTTGTCAACATCGGACATAACTGTAAAATAGGAAAGGACAACTTCGTTGGTCCCCAGGTATGTTTCAATGGAAGTGTTGAGACAGGGGATCGGTGTTGGATTTCGGGTCATGCAATCATAAAGGACCGAATAAAAATCGGCAATGATGTGACAATCGGGATGGGGGCCGTTGTAATCGCTGATGTTCCCGATGGAGCTACTGTTGTAGGGAATCCCGCTATTTTGATAGAATATATCGGGAATTATGTTCATCCAAGCTTCAAACATGGAAAGAATTTCAAAATTGGAAAGTATAACATTATCGGTGAAGGGGTGAAAGTAGGCGATAATGTTTCGATTGATAGTTTCAACAAAATCGAGGATACTGTCATCGGAGATGACGTTGAAATTGGAAATTATAATGAATTCGTTGGAGTCAGAATAGGAAACAGAACAAAGATAAAAAGCAAGACAGAATTAAGACCAAAAACAATCATTGGAGCTGATTGTAAGATTGATAGCGGAGTTAAATCATCTGGTGAATGTGAAATTGGAAATAACGTCACAATAAGATATGATTCAATAATTGCGAGAAACGTAAAAATCGAGAACAATGTATTCATTGCGCCACAGGTGATGTTCATAAACATAGAGTTTATCCATAAAGGCCCAAGGAAAACCACAATTATTAGAAGTGGAGTAAAGATTGGGACAAATGCAACTATTAACGCTAGTATAGAAATTGCTAAGAATGTAATTATTGGGGCTAGGGCACTTGTAGCTAAGGATTGTTTGGATGAGGGGACCGTTTATCGGGCATCATCAGAAATTGTGGCAAAGAGGAGATAAGATGTTAGATTTAGTAAACGCCCTGAAACGTTTTACATACCCCTCCTACATTCAATTAATCGAACATCTACTAAACAAATATGATCTGATAACGGCTCAAGAATATAATCCTAAAACGGATAGGTCAACCGTTGTGGTGCGTCATGATGTTGATTGGGATTTGGAGTCGGCAACACACATAGCGAGAATAGAAAACAATCTAGGCGTTCGTAGTACCTATTTTGTTTTACTCTCTTGCCCAACGTATAACCTCTTCTCTGAATATGGAATGGACAAAATAAGGGAAATATTATCATTAGGACATGAAATCGGGCTACATTATGATATATCCGTTTATAATCACGACACTGAACTCACCTATGATAAACTTTTAGAAATGGAAATAAATTCATTGGAAAGAATAACCAGAGGCCAAAAAATATCGTGTATATCCTGTCACAATACCTCAAAATTAGACCACGATCCACTTAGAAATATTTGGTTAAACAATTTATCTGATATTGCAAAATTTGATAACTATGTCACAGACGCAAATAGACAGTGGCATCCCCCCTATCTTTTACCTTTGATTAATGGGGAACATAAGAAGAATCAATTACTAACACATCCCTGTCTATGGTCTACTGACCAAGAATATGTGATTGATCGATATGAACGGATACACCGGTGTATCTCCAAAATAGAAGATTCATGGGTAAAACTATGGAGAGAAAAAGATGAAAAACTCAAGCAAACAAACCGCTGAGAGCTTTGGAAAAAAGTGGAAACACAACTCCACACAGATATGGGGAGACCCCCAGACCCCTGAACAGTTAGAAGTTATGAGAAGTAAGTTTCTTGCAATTTTCGGTGTTAATAAGATGAAAGAACTAACTGATATCTTTCAAGACGGGATGAAAAGCTTGAATGCTGGATGTGGAGTTGCATGGGCCGAGCGTCTTTTTAATGTAAATGAAAACGTTACACGTTATGCTGTTGATATCTCAGACTCTATCGACGTTGCTTTGGACAAACTACGTGATGTAAATAATGTCATTATTTCTCGGGAGGATATATTGAAGCTTCCATTCAAAGACTATTTTTTTGATATAATCTTTTCAGATGGAGTTATTCACCATACAGGAGATGCCGAAGGAGCATTCAAAGAACTATGCCGCTGTTTAAAGCTAGGAGGATTGATAGGTATCTATATTTATCGAACCAAACCATTCTTGCGAAGAACCATTGACAAAAATCTAAGAGAGATTACAACTAAAATGGAATTTGATGAATGTATGAAATTTTCCAATCAAATAGCAAAACTAGGAAAATCGCTTCAGAAAATAAATGATAAGATAATTATAGAAGAGGAAATTCCACTACTCGAAATTCCCCAAGGAGAATACGCCCTTCAGAAATTTATATACGATTTCATTATCAAATGTTATTACAATGAAAATTGGGGGATTGATTTTTCAACGGCTGTAAACTTAGATTGGTATCACCCAAAAAACGTTAGTTTCCACACCTTAGAAGAGGTATTAGGCTGGTTCAAAGATAATGGAATTAATAATACCAAAGTTATTCAACCAAAGGGATACGAATATTCTGGATATTACATCTCAGGCAGAAAGAGGCGATTTGAATGACCAAAAGCGATTTAATTAAAATGATTGAAAACGCAGTTGTCCCCACTTCCAACCCAGCAGTATACATTAGTGGCGGACTCGATTCAACGATTATTCTCCACCATCTTCGTGAAAAGTACGATTCCACGATATACACATACACCGCCTCATTCAACTTAGATGGAGATGAAACAAACTGGGCAAAGATGGTTGCAGAGCACTATGGAACAAAGCACCACACTGTCGATTGTTCCATGTTTCTCGATAATCTGGTTGAAATTATGAAGGGATTCACACATCCAAGATATAATGTCTGGGTGTATTATCTAGCAAAACTGGCAAAGAAAGATGGGAGAGAGAACATTTATTTGGGTGAAGGGGCAGACGAACAATTTGGTGGATACATAGAAAAACCCTACTTGAACTTATGGGCCGATTATTTCACATATCACAAGTCTATGTTTGTAGAGCTTCATAATTTATTGGGGCTCAAAACTCATTTCCCCTTTAGCGATATTGATTGGCGAAAGACCCTTCCCTATTACAGCCCCCCCAACAAATTTCATTTAGTAAAGGCCTATAACGGCATAATTCCAAACTTTATAACTTCAAGGGGGAAGGCTCCCCCCTCATTTACTAATTACTGGCAATTTTGGGACAAATTCTTAAAAAATAAATATCCAGATTTTAAACCAAAAAACATAGAGGACATAAGACGGCTGCTAAGATATTTAGCAGTAAAGGCATGGATGGAAGCAAATAAAGGTGACTACGAAAACGAAAATAATGCTGGGCTGAATATATGAAGATTTTAGTTCTACATAGAAACGAAGAAACCCTTTTCATGGATAGCTATGAAAAATTTAAAAGAGAACTGGTTTCACAGCTTCCATCCACAATATTATATGGGGAAGGATATGATACAATTGCCCCCATATCCCATGACATTTCAGAGATATTTACCCAAGTTGGTGACGACTTCGACATAATATATTTAATGGGGCTACGAGATGATACTGGTAAATTCAGCCATAATCCCTGGGTAGGTATGGATAAAGTAACTGCTCTAAAAACTATCCTCAAGACTGACCTCCATAATTATTGGGAAGTCTATAAATCATATGTTATAAAAAACGGATTCAATGCTGTTTTCAGTCCTTACCCCGCAGAGTATCAAGAAGCTAGATTAGGAACTAACTTGGGACTGCCCCCAAACATCTCAATGGAGTTTCTTCCCCATGGGGCGGTTGCAGAAACGTACCATCCTTATAATGAACCCAAAATATTCGATGTCTCAGTATTGGGAATAAAATACAAAATCAAATTTCTAGGAATTGCGAAGGATTATTTAAAATATGTAAAAAACGGGCAACGCGATATGGTATTGTTCCCCTTTCACAGTAGAAATCCATCCAGACTACTTTCCATGCTCTTCAGAGACGATTATCCCCTAAGAAGCTATGTGGATAAGAAACTAAGTAAACAAACCACAATTAAATATTTCACAAAACCACACCCAGGGAGATACTTAGGATTCAACTATAATGAGGAATTTAAAGATCTAGAAACCGCACCATACTTAATCGGAAAAAACTTTGCTAGAGCGTTGAGCGCAAGTAAGATTATAGTTGTAGGATCATCTCGCTGGAATCTGCCACTCCAAAAAATGTTTCAAACCATGGCCTGTAAAACCATGGTAATAACACAAAAACCCTATGGGGCGGACAAACTAAACTTCGTAGATGGCTGGAACTATGTTCACGCAACAAGAAAGGATGTGATGAAAAAGATAAAATATTACCTAAAGCATGAAAATGAACGAGAAGAAATAGCTCAAAACGGATATGATACAATCCTAAAACACCATACAATGAAAATCAGAATAGGACAATTCATAAACCGCCTAAAGGAGTTGATCTAACCATGAAAAAGATCCCCTTAATTAAACCAGTAATAGGACAAGAAGAAATAGCTGCCGTCACCAATGTTCTTAAATCCGGATGGCTAACTGAAAGTTCGAAGACCAGAGAATTTGAGGAAGCATTCGCAGAATATATTGGTGTCCCTCACGCTATAGCAACAACAAGCTGCACAACAGGAATGGAATCAAGCCTAAGAATGAAAGGAATCGGAAAAGGAGACCTTGTAATCGTCCCTGATTTCAGTCACCCCGCAACAGCCGATGTAGTAAGGCTTGTGGGGGCTACTCCAATGCTCGTTGATGTCAACCTGGAGAACTACTGTATAAATTGGGATGAAGTCGATAAGGTAATCGGCAACTTCAAAGTAAGTTGCATAATTCCCGTTTCATGGGGCGGATACCCCCTAGATCCAAAAATCATAGCAGAATATAGTTCAGACTATCTCATTCTCGAGGATGCTGCCTGTAGCCATGGATCCTCTCATAGCAAGGTAAATTCTGGCGCAGTTGCTGAAATTGGTGTATTCAGCTTCCATCCGCGCAAGGTAATCACGGTTGGAGAGGGCGGAATGATAACTACAAGTGATCCTACCTTCTATGAGACCTTGAGGGCCTACAAGAACTTCGGGAGCAGAGCAGGGAAATTCGTTGCAATGGGAACGAACCTAAGAATGCCAGACATCTTATCTACTATAGGCGTGGAACAACTAAAGAAGATCGATAAGATAATTGCCAAGAGAACAAAAATCGCAAGACAGTACAACGAACTCATCAAAGACATTGACTGGATTAAGACTCCTTTCGACTTTGAACCCCACATAAAACACAATTTTCAGACATACGCTGTTTACTTGGAGAAGGAGAACGTTCGCGATAAAATAATTATAGAACTCAGGAAAAGGGACATTGAAACCCAGATAGGAACCTATGCCCTGCACCTTCAGCCCAGCCTCTCAAAAGTCTACAGATCCGGTCCCCTCAAAAACTCCACCAAGCTATACAAAAACCTTCTCACACTACCAATTTGTCATGATATGGATTTCTTAGACCAGGAACGTGTAATAAATGAAATTTGTGAGGCGGTAAAATGAATCTACCAAAAAGGGTAACTTTAGAACTTACAAACCGATGTAATAGACGTTGCGATAAATGCCCCAGATTAAAGACAGATTATCCACATGGCGATATGACCCTAGATCTATTAGAAAAGATTCTGGCACAACTACCCCCAAGTACAACCATTGTTCCATTCTTTAGAGGAGAGTCCCTGAGTCATCTAAGATTTTGTGAGACCATGAATCTATTTAGAAGATTTAAAACGGTACAAATAGCTACGAATGGAGACCTTCTGACCCAAGAGAATCGGAATGCAATATTAAATTCATGTTCCTTTGTTTCGTATTCTTTACACAAGTTCGAATATCCCGAAGAGATAACGGGTGTAATAACTTTTCTTGATCAAGCTAGAAATAGAGGCATTGTAACTCAAGCTTCAATATTGGATAACTTAATTTCTGGAGATAAGAAACTATTTGTGGAAAAATGGCTGAAACACGTTGACAGAGTAAGAATATATGTAGAACACTCAAAAGATGGATTTGGAGATGTAGAAAAGATGTACCGGGTCATCAAACCTGGTAAACCCTGTAAAAAACCCTTTGAAGAGATGGTTGTTTACTGGGATGGTAAGATTGCGCTATGCAATCATGACTGGGATAGCCAAAAGCCTCTTGGAGATTTGAATATTCAGACGATTGAAGCCGTGTGGGGCGGAGAACGCTACCAGGAAATACGGAGACTTCACAAAGAGGGGGCATTGAAACAAGTTGAAACCTGTAAAGACTGTGATTATTGGATGACGGATTATTTACCAAACAAAATGTTCGGAGAGCTATACCAATGAAAGCCACTGAACGAACCATATTCATCGGAAGTAAAAAACTCGGGTTAAACATATTGAAAAAGATGCACAAACTTGAACCAAATTCCCTTGTAGGGGCGGTCACCTTGAATGATTCAAAAGACACCAGAAGCGGCTTAGATGAATTCAGGACTTATTGTCTAGAAAACGACATACTACTAAACATTGCCAAAAATAAAAAAACATTTAACCAAATAATCCACGACCTGAAACCAGACCGCTGTATTGTAGTTAACTGGTATTGGTTAATCGAAAAAGAAATTCTAGATTCAGTTAAATACGGATTCATAGGAATTCACCATTCTTCTTTACCCACATATCGCGGGGGATCACCCCTAGTCTGGCAGATCATAAACGGTGAATCCATAATCGGATCCTCAATCTTTACTTTCACTGAGGGCATGGATTCTGGACCTATATGGGATAAAGTCTTTGTGAATGTAACCGACGAAGATTGTGTAAAAACCATCCTAGAAAAACTAGAAACCAAAATCTTAGAATGGTTCAATAAAAACTACCTCAGAATTTTAAACCACGAAATCAGCCCTCAACCCCAATTGAAACAAGGGAGAAGTTATTGTGCTCAGAGATTTCCCTTCGATGGTAAAATAGACTGGAATAAAACCGCCAGAGACATCCACAATTTTATACGCGCCCAATCACATCCCTATCCCGGAGCCTTCACCCATTATCGCAAAAAGAAACTAATCATCTGGAAAGCAAAGCCATTAGACATGATCTATCATGGAACCCCTGGACAAGTAGCCAGAGTCACCAAAGAAGGCGTGTATGTGATCTGCGGAGATAGTAAACCAATCGTGCTGGAAACCGTTCAACTAGACGGAGCCCCCATGAAACCAGCACATAAAGTCCTAAAATCGTTTAAGGTGAGACTATGCTAAGACCCGCTGTATATCGATATTGGGACCAACTAATCGAACACATAGGAACTCCTGAAAAAATCTTCAATGGGGAACTTGTATGGCCCAGACAACTAGAAATACATCTACCTAACGATAAAAAAACCCCCTGCGCACTCAACTGCCATTATTGTGCTGGCCTCAAATTCCAAAAAGAGTTAGGAGATTTCGAGATAGCCGGATTAGAACTTCTTCTAAAACTAAATGGTCGAATTCCCTACATTATTTATGGCGGGAGCTTCACAGAACCAATCGGAAACCCATATTTCATGGCATATATGGCTATGACAAAGAAGACGGGCGCACATTTTGGGATTCACACGAATGGGGGGATAATGAAACGGCTCGAGGAGGACACCGGCTGGCTAACCGAACTTGGGAGACTCGCAGAAGATGAAATTGACTACTTG